>FSXV01000004.1_pt1 | contig 45695 bp, 45 predicted proteins | sample 1638401 | NCBI WGS metagenome assembly FSXV01 (sample SAMEA3914788, study PRJEB12502) | metagenome | biome: forest; material: soil | place: Canada | collected 2011-07-03 | depth 0.1 m | reverse complement strand
CGACGACATCGTCGACACCGCCGGCACCCTCTGCAACGCCGCCCAGGCCCTGATGGACCGCGGCGCGGAGTCGGTCTCGGCCTATGTCAGCCACGGCGTGATGTCGCATCCGGCGAACCAAAGGGTGACCAAGTCGGTTCTCACCGAATTGGTGACTACCGATACGATTGAAGCTTCGGACCTGACCAAGGGTTGCGAAAAGCTTCGCCTTGTCAGCGTGGCGCCGCTCATTGGTGAGGCGATCCGCCGTATCGCGAACGAAGAGTCTGTCTCTAAGCTCTTCGACTAATTGATCCGGCGCAAAAATCACTCACGCCATGCTCGCATGGTCAACGAACGGTTAAGCAGATCGCCGCATCGTCACGCACGGAATCCCACGCCGCATATGGCAAAGCTTCTGCGTAATTCTGGAAGGCGGTCCAATGCTTAGCGCTTCTCGAGCCTACAAGGCGATCCTGGTCGCGGGCGTCGCCGCCCTCGGGCTGAACTGCATGGCGGCGGGCCTGGTCTCGGCCAAGCCCAAGCCGGCGGCCGTCGCGCCGGCCCCGCCGCCGCCGCAGGTGGCCCCGCCCATCGCCCTGTCGACCCAGGGGCTGCAGGACGCCAGCGCCTTCCGCGCCTACACCAAGCACGCCGAGGCCCTGTCGGCCGGCTTCACCAACGGTGAGGGGGTGGAGCAGGAACTGGCGGTGGGCGCCGCCTACGAGTCGCAGCAGCTGTCGCGCGGGGCCATCGCCTACGCCGCCCTGCTGGCGCTGCAGGACCCGACCTTCGTCGCCGCGGTGAAGCCCTATGCGCTCGATCCCGCCGGCCGCCATGACCTGGCGCAGAAACTGGTGACCGACCCGCGCTACGTCATCGTCTTCAAGGGCGCCGACAGCGCCGCCGGCCTGATCGTCGCCACCATGGGGGCCGAGACCGGCCGCATGAAGACCGCCGCCGCCGAGATCAAGCAATCCGCCTATTCGGTGCAGCACTCCGCCTGGTCCAAGACCAAGGTGCTGAACCCCAGCGCCCGCCTGGCCCAGGCCAAGACCCTGTCCGAGGCGCTGATGGCGTCCGACGGGGACGATATGGCGCAGCTCAAGACCGCCGAGACCGGCGGCGTCGACGCCACGGCGGCCCAGGTGCTGGCGGTCAAGGGCCAGCCGATCCAGGGTCCGTACCAGCCCGTGGTCGAGCGCGGCCTGGCGCTGGCGGCCGTGGCGATCCTGGGCGAGGCGGGCGACGACAACGCCGCCAACGTCTCGGCCCTGACCACCGAGCCGACCTCCCGCGCCTGCCTGCACATGTCCAAGCTGAACCTGTACCAGTGCCTGGCGGTGGCCGTGCCCTGGTACGAGGACATCTTCTGCCTGGGCGAGCACGCCCTGGCGGAAACCGCCGGGTGCGTGGCCAAGGAGGCGGGCTCGCCCGACCAGCTGCAGCTCGCCCAGGGCCTGCCGGTGACTCCGGCGGTGACCGTGGCCTCGGCCGCGTCGACCGAAACCGCGGCTGCGCCCGCCAAGACCACCAAGCACAAGCGCCGCCGCACCAACTAATCCGCACGCGATCCCGCCCGACCATTGCAAGGGGGGGCGGGATCGTGTAGTTGACCGCCCTTCGAATTACGGGTCCGATTAAGCCGCGCCCGGGCCTCCCGGTCTGCGCGGCGATGTCGTTTTCAAAAGACAAACTCCATGGCCGACATCGAACTGAACGTTGAAGTGCGCAAGACCGTGGGCAGCGGTGGCTCGCGCGCCACCCGCCGCGAAGGCAAGGTTCCGGGCGTGCTGTACGGCGGCCCGCGCGGCCCCGTGCCGATCGCGGTGAACGCCAACGCCTTCAACAAGGCGCTGTACACCGGCAAGCTGCTGGGCCACCTGGTGACCCTGCGCCATGGCGCCGAGACCCAGAAGGTCATCGCCAAGGACGTGCAGTTCCACCCGGTTTCCGACCAGCCGGTCCACTTCGACCTGTTCCGCGTCGACGAAGACCAGCGGATCAAGATCGCCGTGCCGGTGCACTTCCGCAACCAGGAAGCCAGCCCGGGCCTGAAGCGCGGCGGGGCCCTGAACGTCTCCCGCCACGAGATCGAGCTGTGGGTCCGCGCGGACCACATCCCGGAAGAGCTGGTGGTCGACCTGACCGGTCGCGAGATCGGCGACACCATCCGCGTCTCCGACGTGAAGCTGCCGGAAGGCGCCGAGCCGGTCATCACCGACCGTGACTTCACCATCGCCACCGTCGCCGGCACCTCCGCCCAGATGTCGGAAGCCGCCGCCGCGGCCGAAGCCGGCGAAGGCTGAGCCATAAGAGGCGCGTAGCCGCACAGGCTGCGCGCCAATGGCCCTTCCGGGGCCTCATACCCTCAAGGGGATCGGGTCATGCTGATCCTGGCCGGATTGGGCAATCCGGGCGCGAAGTACGCGAACAACCGCCACAACATCGGCTTCATGGCCATCGACGAGATCACCCGTCGCTGGTCGTTCGGGTCGGAGCGTGCGCGCTTCCATGGCCTGGCGTCCGAAGGGACGATCCAGACCGCCAAGGGGCCGATCAAGGCCCTGGCCCTGAAACCCCAGACCTTCATGAACGAAAGCGGCCGCTCGGTGGGCGACGCCATGACGTTCTACAAGCTCACCCCTGCCGACGTGGTGGTGTTCCACGACGAGCTGGACATCGCGCCTGGCCGCTTCCGCATGAAGGCCGGCGGCGGGGCTGCGGGCCATAACGGCCTGCGCTCGATCTCCGGCCGCATCGGTCCCGACTATCGCCGCGCTCGCCTGGGCATCGGCCATCCGGGCCACAAGGACCTGGTGCTGAACTTCGTCCTGGCCGACTTCTACAAGGTCGAGATCCCGGGGGTGGAAGACCTCTGCCGCGCCTGCGCCGACGCCCTGCCGCTGCTGGCCGAGGGCGAGGACCTGAAATACCAGAGCGAGGTCTCCCGCCTCGCCCCCGCCGAGAAGTTCGACGCCCGCTCCGCCAGCCGCGAGCGGTTGGGCCGGTGACCCCATACACGGTGACCTTGGCGCCGCTTCAATTGCGTGCGCTTCGGCCCTAGAAGCTCTCGACTCCATTCCCCGCCGCGCGCTCCGTGCGCTGCGCCCCGCAACTGCCCCCCAGAGGGCCTCAGAGGACCCCCATGGCCCTGAAAGTCGCCATCGTCGGCCTGCCCAACGTCGGCAAGTCGACCCTGTTCAACGCCCTCACCCAGACCGCCTCGGCCCAGGCGGCCAACTATCCGTTCTGCACCATCGAGCCGAACGTGGGCGACGTAGCGGTGCCCGAGCCGCGCCTGGACAAGCTGGCCGCGATCGCCAAGTCCAAGGAGATCATCCCCGCCCGCATCAACTTCGTCGACGTGGCCGGCCTGGTGCGCGGCGCCTCCAAGGGTGAAGGCCTGGGCAACCAGTTCCTCGGCAACATCCGCGACTGCGACGCGGTGGCCTTCGTGTCCCGCTGCTTCGAGGGCGGCGACGTCACCCACGTCGAGGGCCGCGTCGATCCGCTGAGCGACCTCGAGATCATCGAGACCGAGCTGATGCTGGCCGACCTGGAGAGCCTGGAGAAGCGCAAGGACAACCTCGAGAAGCGCGCCCGCGCCGGCGACAAGGAATCCGCCCGCACCCTGGCCCTGGTCAACCTGGCCCTGGAGCAGCTCAACGCCGGCCGTCCGGCCCGCAACGCCAAGATCGCGGCCGAGGACGACAAGGCCTGGCGCATGCTGCAGCTCCTGACCTCCAAGCCGGCGCTCTACGTCTGCAACGTCGAGGAAGAGAGCGCCTCGGAGGGCAACGCCCTGTCGGCCAAGGTGGCCGAGCGCGCCACCAAGGACGGCGCCAAGTCGGTGGTGATCTCGGCCAAGATCGAGAGCGAGATCGCGCTGCTGGACAACAGCGAGCGGGCCGAATTCCTGGAGACCATCGGCCTGGAAGAGCCCGGCCTGAACCGGATGATCCGCGAGGCCTATGCGCTGCTCGGCCTGCAGACCTATTTCACCGTCGGGCCCAAAGAGGCGCGCGCCTGGACCATCCCCGTCGGCGCCACCGCGCCCCAGGCGGCCGGCGTGATCCACACCGACTTCGAGAAGGGCTTCATCCGCGCCGAAACCATCGCCTATCCCGACTACGTGGCGCTGAACGGCGAAGCCGGCGCGCGCGAGGCGGGCAAGATGCGGCTGGAAGGCAAGGAATACGTGGTGCGCGACGGCGACGTCATGCACTTCCGCTTCAACGCGTAAGTTACCTTCGCTCATCCCCGCGGAGGCGGGGATGAGCGGATGGGGTTATTCCGCCGAGAAGCTGCGCTCTTCGCGCCAGGCGCCGGCCTCTTCCTGGATGCGCAGGCAGCAGTCCAGACCCTTCTCCTTGGCGCACGCGGCGGCTTCGCGAGCCTTGGCGATGGCGGTGTCGCGGTTCTTGTGACCGCTGTGAACCATGCCGCCGTATTCGACGCCCCAGCCCCCGCGTTGGCGAATGACGTAATAGACTTGAGGGTCCAAAAGCTGCCTCCTGGGGTCGCTGCTAACCTTATTGCGGCATAATATCACAGTTTAAAGCGCCTCGCCGCCCCTGGCGGCTAGCCAACGCGCCCGGCCGGGGCTTAAAAAGCTGCATGAACGGCGCTTTCATCACCCTGAACTCCAAGGTCGACGATGCGGAGTTCTCCGCCTTCCATGTGAAGCCCCACGGGGCGCGGAAGGGCGGCGTGATCGTGCTCCAGGAGATCTTCGGCGTGGACGGCTACATCCGCCGCGACGCCGAGCGCTGGGGCTCCATGGGCTTCGAGGTGCTGGCGCCCTCGCTGTTCGACCGCTGCGAGCCGGGCTTCGTGGCCGAGCACACCCCCGACGGGCTGCAGGCCGGCTTCAAGTACGTCCAGGCCATCCGCACCGAGGACGCCCTGGCCGACATCGCCACCTGCCTCGACTACCTGGCCCCGCGCGGGCCGGTGTTCGTGGTTGGTTACTGCTACGGCGGCTCGCTGGCCTATCTGTCCGCCTGCCGGCTGGGCGATCTGGCGGCGGTCTCCAGCTATTACGGCGCCTGGGTGCTGAAGCACGCCCACGAGACGCCGCGCTGCCCGGTGATCTGCCACTTCGGCCGCGAGGACCAGCACATCGCGGTGGAGACGGTTCAGGCGTTCGCGGCGCGCCGGACCGACGTGGCGGTGCACCTCTATGAGGCCGGCCACGGCTTCAACAACGATGGCGCTCCGGGCCACAACCTGATCGCCGCCAAGCTGGCGCGCCAGCGCACGCTGGAGCTGTTCGACGCCAACGGCGCCGCCTAAGACCCGTCCATGGGCGACCGCATCCCGCTGACCAACGCCGAGGACGGCTTCGTCTTCGAGGCCTATCACGCCAAGACCTCCGACGCCCGCCGCGGCGGGCTGGTGATGGTCCCGGCCATATGGGGCGTCACCCCGCACATCCGCGAGCTGGCCGATGGCTACGCCGAGGACGGCTACGAGGTGATCGCGCCCTCGCTGTTCGACCGTTTCGAGCCGGGCTTTCCCGACGCCGACACCGATCCGCCGGCCCTGCCCAGGCGGCTGGGCTACCTGGAGCAGATGGGCTTTGGCGAAACCACGCTCGGCGACGTGCAGGCGGCGATCGACGCGCTCAAGCCGCCGGTGTTCCTGATGGGCTTCTGCTTCGGCGGCACCGTGGCCTGGCTGGCCGCCTGCCGGGCGCGGGGGCTCGCGGCGGTGTCCAGCTTCTATGGCGGCCACATCGTGCGCTTCCGCCACGAGACGCCGAAGTGCGCGACCCACCTGCATCTGGGCCGCCGCGACGAGCTGATCCCGCCCGCCGACGTCGAGGCCATCGTCGCGGCCCAGCCCGAGCTGCCGGTGTTCCAGTACGACGCCGGCCACGGCTTCGTCGCCCCCAGCGGCTATGCGCCCGACGCCGCCCGCCTGGCCCAGCTACGCACCCTGCAGCTGTTCCACCGCGCCACCGGGGCGCGTGGCGAGGGCGGTTAGGGGAGGGCGGCTAGCCCTTGGTTTCGATGATCTCGCGGATCTTCGGCTCGCGCTCCAGCGCCACCGACAGGATGGCCTGGGCGAACAGCACGCCGATGCCGGCGCCGTAGCCCGAGAACACCCCAGACGGATAGCGCCCGCCGCGCGCGACGCCGGCGATCTGCAGGTAGATGAACACCGCCGCCGTCGCCAGCAGCCCCAGGCCGGTGATCACCGACACCGGCGTCTGGCCGAAGCCGGCCCCATAGCTCATCCACACATAGCGCTTCAGCCAGCGCCGCACCGGGCGGATCTGCAGCGGCAGCACGAAGCTGGCCAGGCCGTAGATCGCCGGGAACACCAGGATCACCGCGGTCTTCAGCTTGTCCGGCCCCGGCAGCACCCGCCAGGCGTGGATGGCGGCGCCCGCATAGATCAGGCTCGCCGCCGCGCAGGTGGAGCGCTGCATCTGCTTGAACCGGCGCCAGGCCGGGATATGGGTCGTGCGTGGGCTATCGGGCATCGCAGACAACATAGGCAGCCCGCCGCCAATGGCGAGGCGCCTGGGCGCAACGGAGGGGCAGGATGAGGAAGATCGATGTCGACAAGGCGCCGGTTCGCGAGGGCACGGGCTATCCGCCGCCTTACGATGCACCCTGCAAGCACCGGCGCGGGATCAAGCTCAGCGACGCGGCCGGCCTGACCCAGTTCGGCGTCAACATGATGCACCTGCCGCCGGGCCAATGGTCCAGCCAGCGCCACTGGCATGCGACGGAGGACGAGTTCGTCTACGTGCTGGAGGGCGAGGTGGTGCTGGTCACCGACGCCGGCGAGGAGTTGTTCCGCGCCGGCGACTGCGCGGGCTTCAAGGCCGGCGAGCCCGACGGCCACCACTTCCAGAACCGCTCCGACCGCGAGGCCGTGCTGCTGCAGATGGGCACGCGCGCGCCGGGCGGCTTCGTCGGCTACCCCGACATCGACCTGATCGTCCCCGAAGGCGCCGACGGCTTCGCCCGCAAGGACGGCGCGCCGTACTGACTGGAACTCCCTCCCCCTCGAAGGGGGAGGGGCAGGGGAGGGGGTGTAGACACTGCGGTTCGAGGGAAGCCTAAGAGTCGCCGACGCCTCAAGCGCCCTGAGTTTCCGGCGTCGTGCGCTCACCCCCATCCCCGCCCTTCCCCCTTCGAGGGGGAAGGGAGATTGCGTTTGGGCTTAGTGCCCCTCGAACGCCATCAGGGCCGAGACCGGCACGCCGTGCTGGCGCAGGCGCTCGGCCCCGCCGAGTTCGGGCAGGTCGACCACGAAGGCCGCCGCCACCACCTCGGCGCCGGCGCCGCGCAGCAGCTTCAGCGCCGCCTCGGCGGTGCCGCCGGTGGCGATCAGGTCGTCGACCAGCATGACGCGCTCGCCTTCCAGCACCGCGTCCATGTGCATCTCCATGGCGTCGACGCCGTACTCCAGGGCGTACTCCACCGCCACGGTCTTGTGGGGCAGCTTGCCCTTCTTGCGCAGCGGCACGAAGCCGGCCGAGAGCTGGTGGGCGATGGCGCCGCCGAGGATGAAGCCGCGGGCCTCGATCCCGGCCACCTTGTCGATCTTCTGGCCCGCGAAGGGCTGCACCATCTCGTCCACGGCGCGGCGGAAGGCGCGGGCGTTGCCGAGCAGGGTGGTGATGTCGCGGAACATGATCCCGGGCTTGGGATAGTCCGGGATGGTGCGGATGGCGTCGGCGAGGTTCACGGTCAGGCTCTCGAAGCGTGCAGGACGCGCCCGGCCACCGCATCCAGCTTGGCCATCAGGCCGGGGTCGCGGTGTTCGGGCGGGGTGATGAGCGCAAGGTCCAGGCCCGTGTCAATGGGCGAGGGCGTGCGCGGGGTCTTGGCCAGGGTCGCGGCCAGCCGCACGACGGCGGCCTTGGCGGCCTCGGCGTTGGCGTGCATCACCCGGATGATGTCGGCCACCTCGACGTGGCCATGGTCCTCGTGCCAGCAGTCGAAGTCGGTGACCATGGCCAGGCTGGCGTAGGGCAGCTCGGCTTCGCGGGCCAGCTTGGCCTCGGGCATGTTGGTCATGCCGATCACCGCACAGCCCCACGACCGGTACAGCTCGCTCTCGGCCTTGGTGGAGAACTGCGGCCCTTCCATGCACAGGTAGGTCCCGCCCTCGGTCACCTGGGCGCCGGCCTCGCGGGCGGCGGCGGCGGCCAGGCCGGTCAGGCGCTCGCACACCGGATGGGCCATGGAGACGTGGGCCACCGCGCCCTCGCCGAAGAAGCTCTTCTCGCGGGCGAAGGTGCGGTCGATGTACTGGTCCACCGCCACGAACACGCCCGGCGGCAGGTCTTCGCGCAGGCTGCCCACGGCCGACAGCGACACGATGTCGGTGCAGCCGGCGCGCTTCAGGGCGTCGATGTTGGCGCGGTAGTTGATGTGGCTCGGCGAGACCTTGTGGCCGCGGCCGTGGCGCGGCAGGAAGCGCACCGGCACGCCTTCCAGGGTCCCGAACAGGATCTCGTCCGAGGGCGCGCCCCAGGGGCTGTCGACCCGGCGCCATTCCCGGTCGGTCAGGCCGGCGATCTCATACAGGCCGGACCCGCCGATCACGCCCAGAACCCAGTCGCTAACCCGGTCGCTCATTCCACTCTACTCCCATGGGCGAATGCGATGATGGCCGCGGCGGCGTCGGCCCAGGCGGGCGTGCCGGGCGTGACCTCCTCCACGTGCGCGCCGGGGGGCGTGTGGAAGGCGACCGGGTCGCCCGCCGCCCGCGCCGCCTCGACGAAGGCGCGCCCGACCGCAGGCGCGACTGTATGGTCCTGCGCGCCGTGGATCACAACCACCGGCGCGCCGATCGGCAGCATGTGGGCGGGCGAGGTGTCGGCGTAGACGTTTGGCCGCGTGGCCGAAGGCTGGCCCACCAGCGGGCCGATCGGGTCGGCGCCGCAGGCGGTCTTGGTGTCGGTTTCCAGGTTGGGGATGCCGGCGATGTCCACCACTGCGGCGATCTTCAGCGGATGGGGGCGATACAGCGGGCTGGAGCGGGGCAGGTGCGGCCGCGCCGCCGCCCACAGCGCCAGCTGTCCGCCGGCTGAATGGCCAACGACGACCACGTGCTTGAGGCTGAGATGCGCCTTTCGGGCTTCCAGCGGCAGCTTGTCCAGCGCCGCGACAACGTCCTGGAACGTGCCGGGATAGCCGCCGCCCGGCTGGTCGACCCGGCGGTACTCGATGTTCCACACCGCCAGGCCCTGTCGGCGCAGGTCCTCGGCGGCGTAGGCGAAGTAGCTGCGGTCGGCGACGGAGGCCAGCCAGCAGCCGCCGTGGATCAGCACCGCCACCGGATGCGGACCCTTGCCCTCGGGTAGCCACAGCTCGGCGGTCTGGTTGGGATCCGAGCCATAGGCCACTACCTGGGTGGGCTTGGGGCGGGGTCGGCTGAGCAGGTCGTTCCAGCTCATCAGCGGGGTCATGGCGGAGGCGACGCCTTCAGCCGCGGCGCGCCCACCCACAGACGCGAAAAGGGCGGCCATGAAGGCCGCCCTCGCAATCCAGTTCCGCTGTGCGGAGCCAATCAATGGGCCACGTTGCGCCAGATCCGGCGGTAGGAGGCGTAGACGAGGCCGGTGAAGATGATCAGGTAGATCATCACCGCCAGGCCGGTCTGCTTGCGCTCCTCCTGCTTGGGATCGGAGGCCCAGGCCAGGAAGGTGGCCACGTCGTGGGCTTCCTGGTCGGTGGTGGCCTTGACGCCGTCGTCGAAGGTCACGCGGTTGGGCGTGAGCTGGAACGGCATCGAGATGAAGCCGCCCACCGGCACCTTGTCCTTGGCCCCGGCCCAGGCCGACGCCAGGTCGCCGGGGAAGTAGGGATTGTAGGACTTGCCCGCTGGCACGGTCAGGCCGGCCGGGGCGGGGCGGTAGCCCCTCAACAGGCTGTAGATGTAGTCGGCGTGACCCTCGCGGGCCTCGACGATCACCGACAGGTCGGGCGGCAGGGCGCCGCCGTTGGAGGCCCGGGCCGCGGGTTCGTTGGGGAACGGCGCGCGGAAGTGGTCGGCCGGGGTGGCGGGACGCTGGATGGCGTCGCCGGTGTCCGCGTCGATGTCGGGCACCTTGATGTCGGCCGCGATCGCCTTGGCGTAGGGGCTCTCGTTCGGGTTGGGGTGCTTCTCGTCGTAGAAGGGCCCACCCTTCTGCGCCAGGTTGCGGTAGTACATCAGGTTCATCGAGTGACAGCTCGAGCAGACCTCGGCATACACCTTGTAGCCCCGTTGCAGGGCGGCCTGGTCGAACTTGCCAAACGGGCCTTCGAACGAGAAGTGCCCGCTCTCCGGCTCCATCACCTTGGTCTTGGCCGAGGCGCCGCCGGCAGCAAGCAGCAGGCCCGCGACGCTCGCCCCCAGGAGGGCGATCTTCAGCGCGTTGCGCAGCATCTTAGGCTCAACCCTTCTTGGAGGCTTCGGCGGTCCCGCCGGCGGGAAGCGCGGCGCCCCCATGCGACAGGACGGGGGTGGAGATGGTCTCCGGCTGGGGCAGGGGCTTTTCGCGCAGGCCCAGGATCGGCAGCACCAGCAGGAAGTAGGCGTAGTAGTAGAGCACGAAGAAGCGCGAGAAGACCGTCACCGACAGGCCGGTGGGGTCGCCCGCCGCGTCGCGGCCCACCGCCAGCACCACGTCGTCCGGCTCCTTGCCGCCGCACCAGCCCAGCACCAGGACGCTGAGGATGAACAGGGCGAAGAAGATCCGGGCCGCCGGACGGTAGCGCATCGAGCGCACCTTGGAGGTGTCCAGCCACGGCACCACGAACAGCATGGCGATGGCGCCGAACATGGCGACCACGCCGAACAGCTTGTTCGGGACCGAGCGCAGCATGGCGTAGAAGGGCAGGAAGTACCATTCCGGCACGATGTGGGCCGGGGTCTGCAGCGGGTTGGCCGGCACGTAGTTGTCGGCGTGGGCCAGGGCGTTGGGCTGGAAGAACACGAACCAGGCGAACAGGATCAGGAAGGCCAGGATCGCGAAGCCGTCCTTCACCGTGTAGTACGGATGGAAGGGAACGGTGTCCTGCTTGGACTTCACCGCCACGCCGGTCGGGTTGTTGTTGCCCGGCACGTGAAGCGCCCAGATGTGCAGGCCGACGACGCCCGCGATCATGAACGGCAGCAGGTAGTGCAGCGAGAAGAAGCGGTTCAAGGTGGCGTTGTCCACCGCGAAGCCGCCCCACAGCCAGGTGGTCACCGCGGTGCCCACGCCCGGGATCACGTTGTCCAGCGCGCTGAACAGGTTGGTGATCACCACCGCGCCGTAATAGCTCATCTGGCCCCAGGGCAGGACGTAGCCCATGAAGGCGGTGGCCATCATCAGCAGGTAGATCACGCAGCCCAGCAGCCACAGCACTTCGCGCGGCGCCTTGTAGGAGCCGTAGTAGAGGCCGCGGGCCATGTGGACGTAGACCGCCAGGAAGAACATCGAGGCGCCGTTGGCGTGGATGTATCGCAGCATCCAGCCGTAGTTCACGTCGCGCATGATGGCTTCGACGCTGTTGAACGCCAGGCCGGCGTTGGGAACGTAGTGCATCGCCAGCACCACGCCGGTGAGGATCTGGATCACCAGACACACCGCCAGGATGCCGCCGAAGGTCCACCAGTAGTTCAGGTTCTTCGGCGTGGGGTAGTCGATGGCGCTATCATAGGCCATCCGGATGATCGGCAGACGCACGTCGAGCCAGCGCTCGATCCCGGTCTTCGGTTCGTAAGTGGAATGTCCGCTCATGTCTCTCAGGCGCGCTTTCCGGCCGATCAGCCGATCTTGACCTTGGTTGCCGACAGGAACTCGTACTCAGGCACAGGCAGGTTCAGCGGCGCCGGCCCGGCGCGGATACGCCCGGAGGTGTCGTAGACCGAGCCGTGGCAGGGGCAGAGCCAGCCGCCGTAGGTGCCGCCCAGGTTGGGCACGCAGCCGAGATGGGTGCAGACGCCGACCAGGATCAGCCATTCGGCCTTGCCCGGCTTGTGGCGCGAGGCGTCGCTGGCCGGGTCGCGCATGGCCGAATGGTCGTCGGCCACCGCTTCGGCGATTTCCTTGGGCGTGCGGTGACGCACGAACACCGGCTTGCCGCGCCACTTGATCGAGGCCTGCGAGCCGACGGCCACCTTGGAGACGTCGTATTCGATCGACGCCAGGGCCAGGGTGTCGCCCGACGGGTTCATCTGGTCGATGAACGGCCACGCCGTGGCCACCGCGCCGACGCCGGCGGCGGAAATAGCTGCGATGTGAATGAAATCCCGGCGACTGGAGCCGTCCCCCGGGTCGGAGCTATGACCTGGGACGGCGCTGTGACTGGCGTCGGTCGAGTCGACCACTGCTCGGCCTCATGAATGGCGAAAGCGCGACAGCCGCGCTTGATTGGGATCGTTAGAATGCGACTGGCGGTTTTTCAACCAGACATTCCGCAAAACCTGGGCGCAGCTATGCGTTTGGCCGCTTGTATGGGAATAAAGCTCGATATTATCGAGCCTTGCGGCTTTCCGTTGTCGGATAGAGCGGTCCAACGGGCGGCGATGGACTACGCCCAGGCGGCCGACACACGCCGTCATGACTCGTGGTCGGCCTTTATGGCGAATCGGGGGCCGGGGCGGCTTCTACTGTTAACGACCCGCGCCAGCGCGCCCTATTACAGCTTCCGATTCGCCCCCGACGATGTGCTCCTGCTGGGCCGCGAGAGCGCTGGCGCGCCCGAAGAGGTGCACGCGGCGGCCGACGCACGGCTGCGGGTGCCGATGGCCCAGGGCGCGCGTTCGCTGAACGTGGTGGTCAGCGCCGCCATGGTGCTGGGCGAGGCGCTGCGCCAGCTCGACGGCTTCCCGGCCGCTTAGCGTCAGCTCCCGCGCCAGGTCGACATCTCGCACTATTTGTCGCGAAAATCGCGACGGTCCGCGATAATGGGAGGCGCATGTCCAGCTCCTCGCCCCCGCCGGTCGCCGGCGCCGACCTCGACAGCCGCAAGGCCCGCGCCAGCGCCTGGTTCGCCGAGTTGCGCGATCGCATCCATCGCGCCTTCGAGGCGCTGGAGGACGAGGCGCCCGCCGCGCTCTATCCCGGCGAGCCCGGCCGCTTCACCCTCAAGCCGTGGGACCGGCCCGAGGGCGGCGGCGGGGTGATGGGCATGATGCACGGCCGCTTCTTCGAGAAGGTCGGGGTGCACATCTCCACCGTGCACGGGCACTTCACCCCCGACTTCGCCAAGACCATGCCGGGCGCCGAGGAGGACCCGCGCTTCTTCGCCACCGGCATCAGCCTGATCGCCCATATGAAGAATCCGCGCGTGCCGGCGGTGCACATGAACACCCGCTTCATCGCCACCACCCTGGGCTGGTTCGGCGGCGGGGCCGACCTGACGCCGCTGCTGGCCGACCAGCGCAGCCAGGACGCGCCGGACGCCCAGCGCTTCCACGCCGCCATGCAGGCGGCCTGCGACGCCCACCACCCCGACTGGCACGCCCGCTACAAGGCCTGGTGCGACGAGTACTTCTTCTTGCCGCACCGGGGCGAGGCGCGCGGCGTGGGCGGGATCTTCTACGACCGCCACGACAGCGGCGACTTCGAGCGCGACTTCGCCTTCACCCGCGACGTGGGCGAGGCGTTCCTCAAGGCGTACGTCGAGATCGTCCGTGGCCGCATGGCCGAGCCCTGGACCGCCGAAGAGCGCGAGGAGCAGCTGGTGCGCCGCGGCCGCTACGTCGAGTTCAACCTGCTCTACGATCGCGGCACCCTGTTCGGGCTCAAGACCGGCGGCAATATCGAATCGATCCTCTCCTCGCTGCCGCCTGAGGTGAAGTGGCCCTGACCTGATCCCCTCTCCCCCTGCGGGAGAGGGAGGGACCCATTGCGCAGCAATGGGAGGGTGAGGGGTCGACGGACGGTATTCGGATGAGGCGGTGCGACCCCTCATCCTCCCCACTGCGTGGGTCCCCTCCTTCTCCCGCAAGGGGAGAAGGCGTCAGGGAGAAGGCGGCTTACCGCGCCAGCCGCCCGTCCGAGATCGCGTCCAGCTCGAACGGGAACAGCAGCTTCTCCGGCGGCGGCTCGACCTCGTGGGCCACGCGATGCGGTCCCACCGTGTGCGCCAGGTGCGCCATCAGGGCCAGCCGCGCCGGACGCTTGTGGTCGGCGCGCACGCAGGTCCAGGGCGCGAAGGCGCTGTGGGTGCGGGTCAGCATCTCGTCGCGCGCGGCGCTGTAGGCGTCCCACTTGGCGTGGGCCACCGCGTCCATGTCCGACACCTTGAGGCTTTTCAGCGGATCGTCGCGGCGCGCCTCCAGCCGCTTGGCCTGCTCGTCCTTGGAGATGTCGAGCCAGTATTTGACCAGCTTCAGCCCGCTCTCGATCAGCAGTTGCTCGAACACCGGCGCGTGGCGCAGGAACTGCTCCTGCTGCTCGGGCGAGGCGAAGCCCATCACCCGCTCGACCCCGGCGCGGTTGTACCAGGAGCGGTTGAAGATCACGAGTTCGCCCGCCGCCGGCAGGTGGTCGACATAGCGCTGGAACCACCACTGGCCGGTCTCGCGGTCCGACGGCTTGGGCAGCGAGATCACCCGGGTGGCCCGGGCCGACAGGTGCTCGGTCAGGCGCTTGATCACCCCGTCCTTGCCCGCCGCGTCGCGGCCCTCCAGCACCACGCAGATGCGCTCGCCCGAAGCCATGGCCGCGGCCTGGGCGTACACCAGGGCGAGTTGCAGCGCCGCCAGCGCGCTTTCGTAGTCCTTGTCGTTCACGCTTGAGCCTCCCCGGCCGCCAACATCTTTTCCGCCCTTGCCAGGTGCAGCCGCTCGGCCATCTGGCCCTGGACCCGGATCGCGCCCTTGCCGGCGTTCTCGGGCGCGGCGAAAGCCTCCACCACCGCCCGCGCCCAGGCCAGTTGCTCGGCCGAAGGGCTGAAGGCGCGGTTGCAGGGCTCGATCTGGCTGGGATGGATCAGGGTCTTGCCGTCGAAGCCGAAGGCCAGGCCCTGGCGGCACTCGGCCTCGAAGCCGGCCGCGTCGTCGATCGCGTTGTAGACCCCGTCCAGCGCCGCGATGCCGTGGGCGCGGGCGGCGGCGACGGTCAGGGTCAGGGCCGCCTGGATCGGAGAGCGATCCCCGCCCATGGCCGCGCCCATCTCCTTGCACAGGTCGTTGGAGCCCAGCACGAAGGCCGCCAGCCGGGTGCTGGCCGAAAGCCCGGCGATGGCGTCCAGGTGGAACAGGCAGCGGCAGGTCTCCACCATGGCCCACAGCCGGGTCGGCTCGGGGGCTTGGGCCAGGCGCGCGTCGTAGCGGGCCAGGTCGTTGGCGTCGGCGATCTTGGGCACCAGCACCGCGTCGGGCGCGGTGGCCGTCAGGGCCTCCAGGTCGGCCTCGCCCCAGGGCGTGTCGAGCCCATTGACCCGCACCACCACCTCGCGCCGGCCGAATCCGCCCTCGGCCAGGGCGGCGATCACCTGGGCGCGGGCCTCGTCCTTGGCCTCGATCGCCACCGCGTCCTCCAGGTCGAGGATCACCACGTCGCAGGGCAGGGTGCGCGCCTTCTCCAGCGCCCGGGCGTTGGAGCCGGGCAGATACAGAGCGCTGCGGCGGGCGCGGGGGGCTGAGGGCGCGGTGAGGGCGGTCATGGGGCTCCCGAAAGACGGAGGATGGCGATTAAGCGCGGAAAGCCTCGACGGGCTCCCAAGGCAAGGCGGTATCAGACCAAGGGATAGCTGCGTTCCAGCTCGTAGCGCGAGCCTTCGGTGCTGCGCCAACTGGAATAGAGCCCGAACGACCGCGCCCGCCACGGCGGCGACTTCAGCAGGTTGTGGCCCTGCACCCAGGCGGCGGCGCGCGCCTCGGGCGTGTATCTGAGATAGGCCAGGGTCACGTGGGGGCGAAATGTGCGGGTCTCGGGCTTGAGGCCACAACGCTTGGCGACGGTCTCGCAGCGCGCCGCCAGCCGGTGCAGCGGCTCGCTGTCGGCCACCCCCGCCCAAACCGCGCGCATGTGGTCCTGGTCGCCGAACGCGCCCACGCCCTCCAGCGCCAGCTCGAACGATTCCATCGCCAGGGTCGCCAGCGCCGCGTCCAGGTCGGCGGCCACCGTCTCCTGCACCTCGCCGAAGAAGCGCAGGGTGATGTGCAGGTTCTCCGCCGGGCTCCAGCGCGCGCGGGGCAGCCCCTGCTGGCGGCGGGCGAGCACCGCGGCGATGTCGTCCGGCACGGGCAGGGCGGCGAACAGGCGGATCATTGCGTAAACTTAAGGGGAGCCATGGCCCGCGCCAATCCGGCCGGCCTTGCGCAGCACGCTGGCGCAACGATATCTTGTGGCGGAGCGCCCCCGAGGCGTGACTCAAAAGGGTTGTTCGCAGATGAGCGACTTCAATCGGGGCTTTGTCCGCCCGACGCCGGCCCAGGCCGACATGTCGGTGGACGTGGGCCTGCGGTCCTTCATGCTGGGCGTCTACAACAAGGTCGCCCTCGGTCTGGTGCTCTCGGGCGTGCTCGCCTGGCTCACCTCGCATGCGCCGCTGGTCAACTACATCTTCCCCACGGTCCAGACCCCCTACGGCCTGAGCCATACGGTGTCGGCGATCGGCATGGTGCTGATGTTCGCCCCGCTGGTGGTGATCCTGGGGTCGCGCTTCCTGATGCGCACGGCCACGCCGCAGAACTCCGGCATCCTGTACTGGACCATCGTCAGCCTGATCGGCGCCTCGATGGGCGTGCTGCTGCTGCGCTACACGGGCGAGTCGGTGGCCACCACCTTCTTCGTCACCGCCGCGGCCTTCGGCGGCCTCAGCCTGTTCGGCTACACCACCAAGAAGGACCTGTCGGCCTTCGGCAGCTTCCTGATCGTGGGCCTGATCGGCATCGTCATCGCCAGCGTGGTGAACGTGTTCCTGCACTCGTCGGTGGTGGCCTTCACCGTCAGCGTGCTGGGCGTGCTGATCTTCGCCGGGCTGATCGCCTGGGACACCCAGCGCCTGAAGCTGACCTACTACCAGGTCGGCGGGGACGTCTCGGCCATGGGCGTGGCCACCAACTTCGGCGCGCTCAACCTCTATCTGGACTTCATCAACCTGTTCCAGTTCCTGCTGAGCTTCATGGGCTACCGCCGCTGATCCCAGCGCAGACCTGACCTCGAGACGCCCCGGTGGAAACGCCGGGGCGTTTTTCGTTTGGGGGATGGCCTGCGGGCTTCGAGACGCGGCTCCGCCGCTCCTCAGCATGACGAGAACTTTCGCACATCCACGTTCGTCATCCTGAGGAGCCCCGTAGGGGCGTCTCGAAGGACGCAGAATGTTGGCGGGACGCTACTCCACCACCCGAAACCGCCGGGCCTCGAACAGGCGCAGCACCTGGTTCAGCTCATGGCCGCGGCGCAGCACCAGGCCGGCCTGGTTGGCCACCGCCCACGCGCCCTGGCGGCGCGCCAGCTCGGGGTGCTTCTCGATGCGATAGACCGGAGCCTCGGAGTGGCGCTTGAACACCGAGAACACCGCCCGGTCCGGCAGGCCGTCGATGGCGTAGTCGCGCCACTCGCCCGCCGCCACCATGCGCCCGTAGAGCTGCATCAGCGCGTCCAGCTCCCGCCGCTCGAAGAAGGTGATGGCGCGAAAGGCGGGGGAGGGACTTTCGATGCTCATGCGCCCAGGCGGGTCTCCCTCTCGCCCGTCCGCCGATCGGGGCGCGAGGCCCGGGGGCGGAAGCTGGGTCGGAAGCCGATTCTGAGCCTATCTCGCCCTATCTCGCGAGACCCGGCAAGCCCACAGACGCAGAGAAATCGATCCGGTTCCGGCCCCATGGCCAAGCTGCAACGGCTCAGCTTGGATCGGCGGCCTGGCCGGCCGAAAGGGAATAACGGACACGAAATGGTCTTATTCCGGACGTGTGCGCGCCGCACCTGCCCCCGATAAAGTCAGTGTCGACCGGTCGGAAGACCTCCGGTCCGGATCCTGAACAGCCCCCCCAGCCCCCCGGGGCGGATGGTTTGATCGGTCGACACCCTCCAAGAGACCCGTGTGGCACCCCCCCTCCGCCACGCGGGTCTTTTGCTATGCGCAGCCGACGGCGCAAGCCACGCGGCAAAGCGCGCAGGCCGAGCCGGCGCTATCGATCCTGCATCCCTATCGGGTCTGGGATGGGCTCAGTTGGCCCGGGTTCAGTTGGCTTGGGCCAGGCCCAGGATCGGGCCGCCGCGCACGCCCTGCACCAGCACCACTGTCTTCAGCCCGTCGCCGCCCCGCTTGGGCAGGGTGAAGGTGACGGCGCGGTTGGACACGCGGCCCAGCTTGACCAGCTCCCGCACGACGTTGCGCTGGCTCACCAGTTGGCCCTTGTTGTCACCGCTCTTAACCCGCACGTCCTGCTGCTGCGGGTCGTAGCGCACCAGCCAGACGTCGGCGCTGCGGCCCGAGCGGGTGGGCTTCACCTCTACCCGCATGCCGCCATGCAGCAGCCGCACCGCCGGATCGTCCTTGCGGCTTTCCGGGGCGCCCTTGATCAGCGAATCGATGCGGTCCTGGTCCAGGCCCGGCGCTTCGTCGCGGCCGTCGACCACGATCTCGGGGGTGTAGATTTCGCGCACCTTCAGCCGCGAGACATAGGCCCGCTGGCGCTCGGTGAACTCGGGCTTGGCCAGGGTGTCGCGCCAGCCGAGATAGTCCCAGTAGTCCACCGGGAAGGTCAGGGCCAAGACGCCCTTGCGCTCGCTGAGCTGGCCCAGGTTGAGGTCGGCCTGCGGGCAGGAGGCGCAGCCCTGGGCGGTGAACAGCTCCACCACCACGGGCGGGCGCGCATGGGACCGCCGCGCGGCCGTGGCCGGCGTCGAAATGGCGGTTACGCCGAGGCCCACGGCGACCGCAGACAGAAGCAGCGCTCCCCGCATGGGGCAGCCTTTACCCCGAAATTGCACGCGCGCTTCTCACCTTGGCGTGAGCCCACTGGGCGGCTCGCCGCAGCTTAGGACGCCGCGCCCACGCTGGGCAACCGCATGGCGGCCGGCGAGGCGCGCGCGCTTGAGGATCAGGGGCGCAGCGCAGCCTGGGCCGTCTTGGTCATGTCGCCGGCCTGGGCGTGCAGGCTCACGGCGGCTTTTTCGGCCCGGGCCTGGGCGTCCGGCGCCAGCTTGCCCTTCAGCGCGGCGGCGGCGGCCTTGGCCCCCGCGTCGCCGGTGCTGGCGGCGGCCAGGTACCACTTGTAGGCCTCGGCGGTGTCTTGCGGCACGCCGTAGCCCTTCTCGTACAGCTGGGCCAGGTTGTACTGGCCGTTGACCACGCCGCGCTCGGCCGCGCGCCGGAACCAGGTCACCGCGGTCGGCAGGTCCTTGGAGCCGCCGTCGCCGGCGTAGGTGTAGGAGGCGTAATTGTACATCGCCAGGGCGTCGCCGCCCTCGGCCGCCTTCTGGGTCCAGTGACGGGCCGCCGACAGGTCCTTGTTGAGGCCCGAGCCGCCTTCCTCGTACAGGCGCGCCAGATAGAACTGCGCACCCACCTCGCCCATGTCCGCCGCCTTCTTCAGGTCGGCCACGGCGCCCAGGTCGCCGCTCTCGATGCGGTTGACCGCGTCGGCGTAGACGGCGTGGGCCGACTTGGCCGGCGCAGGCGCCGCATCAGCCGTCTCGGTCTTGTCAGCCTTCTTGCCTTTGGCCGTCTTGGCGGGGGGCTTGCCGGAGGCCGGGTCGGGCACCGACAGGGGCGTCAGGGCCAAGGCCAGGGTGGGGGTGGCGTTCGGGCTCTGGACGGCGGCGCCCGGCGTGGGGGCTGCGCTCGGGGCCGCAGCGGCGACCAGGTCGCCGTGCGCCGCGCTCTCGGCCGGATCGGCGGCCACGTCGACATTGCTGTTCAGCTTGTGGGTCGCCAGCGCCGCAGCCGAAACCGCGCCGGCGGTCAGGGTCACCAGCGCCAGGGCGCGCAGGGTGGGGGCGTTTTCCTTCTTGCGCCGGCCCGGCAGGGTCAGGCCGAACGGACGCGGCGCGCGGGCCGCTTCAGGCGCGGGGATCGAGCCGGACGGCGCAGGATCGCCACCTCGCCCGCCGGAGGCGCGCCGTGCGGCTTCGCGTGCGGCTTCCAGCATCTCGCGCGTGGACATCTGTCCGCCGCTGGGCTCTTCGGGCGCCGGGGCGAAGTCGCTGACCGAGAAGCCCATGAAGGCGGAGGAGGCCTGGGCCTCGGGCGTCGGCGCGGCGGGCGCCTGGAAGCCGGCCGGCGGCGGCAGGTCGGGCTCAGCCGCCGCGAAACTCGGCGCGGCGAGTTCGCGGACGCCGAACTGGGGTGCGGGGAACTGGGGCGCGGGTTCGGCGGCCAGGCTCGCCGCCAGGCCGGAGCTGAGGCTGGCGCGGACGGGCGTCGCCAGGGTCGCCTCGGGCGCAGCGATCGGCGCGGCGGCCAGGCTGGTGGAGGAGGGGGCGAAGTCCTCGTGCGGATCGAACGGCGACAGCTCGCTGGCGAAGGCGGCGCGGTCGGCGAAGGGATCGTTGTCGAGGGCGAAGTCGTCGGCGGCGAAGTCCACCGGGGCCGGGCCGGTCGGCGAAGTTGCCGGCGCCGGCGGTGGCTCCACCGCCAGGGCCGGGGCGGCGGCCGGTTCCGGCGCGCGGCCGAAGCTGCTGAGCGGCGCTGAGCTGAGGGAGGCCGAGCCGAACGGGTCGGTGTTGTTGGGCAGGTGCGGCGCCGGCGGAGCCTCGGGCTCCATCGCCATCGGCGCAGGCATGATCTGAGGTGCGCTCGGGGCGGCGGTCGGCATAGGCGGCGCTTCCGGCGCGGCCACCGCGGCGCGGGCGCTCAGCCGCTGGTCCAGCCGCTCGCGCGCCTCTTCCAGCAGCTTGGCGGTGCGCTCTTCGCTCTGGCGGATGCGGTCGGCCAGTTCGGAGACGCCGCGCTCCTGGCGCTCGTCCATCCGCTCGCTGATCTTGGCGACCTTGTCGCTGACCTCGTCGATGGCCTCGGCCGAACGGCGGTCCGAGCTGGAGATGCGGTCGGTCAGGCGCTCGGCGATGCGGGCGATTTCGCCACCCAGCTTCTCCAGCGCCTGGGCCTGGGCGCCGTCGGCCTGGCGCACGCGGGTTTCCATGACGTCGGCGATGCGAGCCACCTCGCCGCCGAGGGTCTCCACCGCCGCGGCGCTGCGGGTCTCCACCGCGGCGATGCGGGCGTCGGTCTGGGCTGCGCGGGACTCCGCCTGTGCGGCGCGGGCCTCCCCTTGCGCTGCGCGGGCCTGGCCCTGCTGGTCGCTGACGGCGATGCGCTCGCCCAGCCCCTTGGCCACGCGCATGACCTCGCGGCCGATGCGGTCGATGGCCTGGGCGGAATGCTGCTCGGCCTGGTCGACCTGGCCGCGGATCTCGCGCAGGGCGGCGTCGAGGCGATCCAGCCGGCCGGTGTCGGCGGCGGCGCGCAGGCGCTCGGCCAGCTCGTTGCGGGCGGCGTCCACCTTCTTGGACAGGTCTTCGGCCAAGCCCTGGAACCGGCGCTCGATCTCGGCGCCCGACAGGGTGGCGTAGCGCGCCTCGTTGGAGCGCAGCCGCGCGTCCAGGCCAGCGAAGGAACTCTGCAGCGACTGCACCGCGGCCGAGGTGCGGGTCTCGGCCTCTTCCAGGCGGTCGGCCATGCGCGACAGCACGGTCTCGACCATGCCGGCGTCGGCGAACTGTTCGGTGGCCTCGGCGAACTGGCCGGCGCCGGTCTCGACCTGCTCGACCCGCTTGGCCAGGGCGTCCAGCTGCGCGCGCGACTGGGCGTTGGCCGCCTCGCCGTGCTGCATCTGGCCGGCGACCCGGTTGAGCGCCGCTTCCAGCGCCTTCAGCGCCTCGACGCGGGTGCTGTCCTCATGCTCCAGCCGGCGCAGCCGCTCGGCCACCTGGGCCTGGGCCGCGCGCACCTCGGCGACCGAACTCTCGCTGCGGGTCGCGTCGGCGCCCTGGTCGCGCTCGATGTCGTCCAGGCGCGACAGCATGCCCATGACCGACTGGTCGATGCCGCTGATGGCCAGGGTCGAGCGGTGCTCGGCGGCCTCCATGCGCAGCGACAGGTCGCCCAGGGTGCGGGCGACGCGGGCGACCTCGCCGGCGTCGGCGGCGTGCGGCTCGGCGAAGCGGGACTCCAGATGCCGGGTTTCCAGCGGCCGGGCTTCAGGGAAACGAATGTCCGGGTAGCGCGCCTCGATCGGGCGGGGCGGCGGGGCGGCGGCGCGGGCGGCGCGCGCCTCGCGATACATCTCGTCCAGAGCCCGGCGGCGCGGATCGGCGTAGGGCGGCGTCGGCGGCGCGTCGAACGGGGGCGGTTCAGGCTCGCCGCCCTCGATGATCATCTGGTTCAGCCATTCGCCGAGCGTCATGCCCGAGCGTCTCGCGAGATCCTTGGCGATCTCACGGGCTTTGGGGTCGATCCCCTTGACGCTCCAAGGCCCCGCCGCTGTCATCGAAGAAAGCTCCCGCCCCAGGTCGCTAGAATCATCCAAAACGGCCTTAATGGACGCTAGCGAGCTACCCTTGGTGTGTAAACGAGGTAAGCGCCCTATATGTTGAGTCGGCCCGCCGAAAAGGGAATGATCCTGTGGATTGTCTCACAGACATGGCCTCGGTGTGGTTAATCGAGGCTTAAAACGCGCGGCGCCACGCGTTGGGAGAGGGCCGGTGAGGCGGGGAATCGCAAGGGAAGCTCTGGTGTCCATCGCGGCGCCATGGATGCTTGCAATCTCTCTTATCACAATCTGGCAGGGCGTTTGCGTCGGTCTTCAGATCCCGGCCTATTTTCTGCCCGCGCCGCTGGACGTCGGCGCAGCGCTCGTGGCCCATGCGGGCGAGTTGTTGACCTCGGCCTGGGCCACGCTGTGGATGGCCTTGGCGGCCCTGGTTCTGGCGGCGGCGATCTCGCTGCCCATGGCGCTCCTGACCGGGCTCAGCCCCATCGCCGAGCGCGCGGTGCAGCCGCTGGCGGTGACGCTGCAGGTGACGCCGGTGGTGGCCATCGCGCCCTTGGTGACGATCTGGGCCGGGCTCGAGCACGCCGAGCGCGCCATCATCGCCCTGGCGGCCGTGGTGGCCTTCTTCCCGCTGTTCTCCGGCGCGCTGACGGGGCTGAAGTCGGCCGATCCAGATCTGGAGCGCTTGTTCGACCTGTATGGCGCGGGCCGGGTGCAGCGGCTGCTGCGCCTGCGCGTCCCGGCTGCTGCCCCGTTCGTGCTGGAGGGGCTGAAGGTCGCGGTCGGCCTGGCCGTGATCGGGGCGGTGGTGGCGGAGTTCGTCGCCGGTTCGGGCGAGGCCCAAGGCCTGGCCTGGCGGGTGCTGGAGGCCGAGCACCAGTTGCGCACCGCCGAGATGTTCGCCGCCCTGGCGGTGCTGGCCGCCATGGCCGCCAGCCTGCATGCGATCATGGGGTTCGCGGAAAAGGCGATCCTGGTCGCCTGGCGCGGGAGAGGTTAGGAGCCGCTTAATCACCCTTGGGTAGGCTCGCAGTCCATCCGGACCGAAGGGGCTGCTGATGTCGCGCGCCAATATTCCGATCGTGCCGGCGCTCGCCGCCACCGTTTGCTTGGCCGGCGCGACGCTCACGCACGCCCAAGACCGCTATGGCCCTAGCGCGGGCGATGCGGTCTCGGCGCCCGCCGCCGGACCCTCGCGGCCGCACTTCCTGAGCTGGCCTGGCAAGGCGGCGTCGCCCGCAGCCGTCGCTAGCGCGCCGGCCCAGCTTCCCGCCGCGGCCCCTGCGCCTGCCGGCATGGCCCCGCCGTCCTACCGCACCTTGGCGGGCTATCGCACCGCTCCGGCCCCGGCCAACCCGGGCGCAAACACGGGCTGGCGGCCGGTCTACGCCGCCCAAGCCCCGATGGCCGCCCAGGCGGCTCCCGCGCTCGCCGGCCAGCCCCAGCCGACCTCGATCTACGCCCCGGCGCCGCCGCGCCCGGCGGCTGTCCAGAACCGCACCAACCCAGTTCAAACAGCCCAGGCCGCGCCGCGACCGCCGGTCAACCCGGCCCAGGGCGAGGAGCGGGTGCACTTCTATTCGCTGCATCGGCAGTACGGCCTGCAGCCCGATCCGGCGCCGATCCCGCCGCAGTTCTTCAACAACACGGCCGACATGTCCGAGCCGCCGGGGCCCATACCGGCGCAGCGGCTTGTCAGTGGCGGCGCCAGTACGGCGCCGACCCGGGTGGTCCAGACCGCCGGTGGGTCCGACTCGGCTTCAACCCAGCAGTAAGGCCCCGTGAACGCTCCTTCCCGTCTACAGGATCTCGTTGCGCTCGCGCACGAGACGTCCAGCGTGCGCCGGCGCGAACTGCTGCGCCGCGTGACCGAAACCTTCCTGGCCTATGAACCCGCCGCCGACAGCCGCGAGATGGAGCACTTCGACGACGTGCTCTCGGTCCTGACCGAGCAGATGGAGCAGGAGGTTCGGGCCGAGCTGTCCTATCGCCTGGCCGCCGCCGACGCCGCCCCGGTGTCGCTGGCCCGGCGGCTGGCGCGCGATGAGATCGCCGTGGCCGGGCCGATCCTGGCCAATCCCAAGCTGCTGACCGAGGACGACCTGCTCGACCTGGTGCGCACCCACGGCCAGGACCACCTGCGCGCGGTCTCCGGCCGCGACGGGCTGAGCGAGGCGATCGCCGACGTGATCGTCGAGCGCGGCGACGACCAGACCCTGGGCGTGCTGATCCGCAACGAGACCGCCAGCTTCTCGCGCTGGGCCTCGGAGACGGTGGTCGACCGGGCCATGACCAACCCCGACCTGCACGAAGCGGTGGTCTCGCGCCGGGAACTGCCGATCGACCTGCTGAACCAGATGTACTTCGTGGTCGAGCAGCGGCTGCGCGAACGTATCCGCGAGCGCAACGCCGACGTCGATCCCGAGGTGCTGGAGGCGGCGCTGTCGGCGGGCCGCGCCCGCGTCGCCACCCAGGACGGCGCCCTGCCGGCCGACTTCGCCCAGGCCGACGCCGATGTCGCCCGCGCGCTCCGGCTGAAGAAGCTGGATGCGGCGACCCTGGCGTCCTACCTGCGCAACGGCAAGCGCACCCAGTTCATGATCGCCCTGTCGCGGCTCGGTGAGGTCGAGTACCCGATCCTCAGCCGCATCGTCGACAATTGCGACCTCGACGCCCTGGCGATCGTCTGCAAGGCGGCCGATCTCGACCGCGCCGGCTTCATGACCTTCGCCGTGCTGATCGGCGACGACCGCCGCGACACCAGCCGCGCCCACGTCTATGGCCAGGTCTATGCCGACCTGTCGCGCGAGACGGCGCTGCGCACCCTGCGCTTCTGGCGCATCCGCCGCGAGGGCGAGGCGGCCTGAGCCCTCTCCCCTAGCGGGTGTGGGCGACCACCCAGTCGCCGACGGTCTTCAGCGCCACCGGCGAAAGGGTTTCCTCGATGGCGTAGTGCTCCATCGGCGCGCCCGACCGGGCAGTCTGGAACGCATGGTTCAGACCGGGCAGTTCGAGCACGGTGGCGTCCGGGTCATGCGCCAGGGCGGCCTTGAGCGCCGGGGTGTTCTCGGCCACCGGCACCTGGCTGTCGAGCGTGCCGCCGAGCGCCAGCACCGGGCAGCGCAGCCGGGCCAGGGTGGGCGCCGGATCATAGCTGATCAGATAGCGAAACCAGGGCGAATGCGCCGCGTCGCGCTTCGCCTGGGCCATCGGGTCGCCGGCCGATAAACCGGCGCCGGGCGCCTGGGTCCCGGCCGGTTCGGCCTCCAACCGCTGCAGCGCCGCCCGTTCCTGCGCCGCGGACGCGGCGACCGCCTCGGGTGATCCGCCCTCGGCCTTGGTCAGGGCGGCGAACTGCAGCTCCATCATCCGGTCGCCCTTCAGGCCCGGGCCGGCCAGCATCACCACGAAGGCTACCGAGGGATCGGCGGCGGCGACCATGGGGGCGATCATGCCACCCTCGCTGTGGCCGATCAGGCCGATGCGGCGGGGATCGATCTCGGGTCGGGTCTTCAGGAACCGGACCCCGGCCTCCACGTCGGTGGCGAAGTCGGCCGAGGTGGCCTTGGCCACGTCCCCGGTCGAGCCGCCGACGGTGCGGTCGTCGACCCGCAGCACCGCGATCCCGCGCCGGGTCAGGTCATCGGCCAGCACGAGAAACGGCTTATGGTCGTAGACGGTCTCGTCGCGGTCCTGCAGGCCCGAGCCGGTGATCAGCAGGGCGACCGGGAACGGCCCCTTGCCCTGTGGCAGGGTCAGGGTTCCGGCCAGGTGCACCGGCTCCTTGGGGTTGTCGTAGCCGACCTCGACGCTGCGATAGGGGAAGGGCGGCCGGGGCGTCTGCGGGCGGTTGGGCTTGGGCGGCTCGGCGGTCCAGGTCAGGTGGAGCGGAACCGCGCCGAGGGGCCCGCCGCGCCGCCATTGCCCGTCCAGGGTCTTGCCGTCCGCCGAGAGCCGGCCGTCGAAGCTGCTGAGCCCGCCGGCGTTGAAGGTCACATGATCGGCGTCGCGGACGATGTCGGTGATGGGGAGCGTGGGCGCCCCTGCGCCGGGCGTGGTGACGGAGCTCACCGATCCCGTGCGCAGGCGGACGATGAGCGCGCCCAGGCCCTCCGGCGTGGACAGGGTTCCGCTCCAGTAGCCATCGAGTTCGGGGATCGCCGCCTTGTAGGTGTCGCCACGGGCGAAGTTCAGCGGCGTGGCGGGACCCTGAACCCATTGGCCGATCCAGGCCGAAGCCTTGGCGTCCCAATGGGCGGTGTAGTGGGCATGGGCGGCCGGCAGGTCGAAGTCCAGGGCGTCGCCCTTGACCGTGACTCCGCTGAGCGCCAGGCCCTTGGCGCCCTGGTCCGGGCTGTCGAACTCGCCCGTATAGCCGTCCTTCGACCGGTGCAGGTGGATGTAGAGCGGGAAGGACATGCTGGGCGAGGCCGCGATAGTCCCGCTCCAGTCGCCGCTGGGATCAGCGGGCTGGGCCACGACGGGCGCCGCTCCCAGCACCAGCGCCGCGACCGCACCCAAACCCAGACGAGACATGACGCACCCCAGCGCTGACGCGCGGCGCAATACCTCGCGTCAAGGCTGCAGGCAAGCCACCCGCTACCGGCGCGCCTTCAGGCGGTCGAGCGCGGTGAGGGCGATGTCGGACAGCGAGCGCAGGCCGCGTTCGGCGAACACGTCCAGCGCCTCGGACAGGGCGAAGGCGGCGTCGGCGATCTCGTTGGCGTGGCCGGTCAGGTCGGCGCGCGCCTCGTAGATGCGGGCCAGGCCGATCTGCACCACCGCCCAGGCCACCGGGTCCTTGCCGGCTTCGCGCGTGGCCAGCTCGGTCCGGAATGCGGCCTCGGCCTCGGCCAGGGCCGGCAGGTCGCCGCTGCGCTCGGCCCGGCGCGCCAGGCAGGCGGCGCGGTCGTAGGCGGCCATGGAGCGGAACGGGGCCGCGCTCACCGGCGCCTCGATCAGCGCGTGATCGAAGGCGGTCAGGGCGGAGGCGTAGAGGTTGGTCTCGCCGGAGGCCTCGGCCAGGGATTGCATCGACAGGGCCAGGCCGTGGGCGGCGCGAGCGCGGTCCATCGGGCTGTGGCCGGGCGGCACGGCGTTCCAGGCGGCGGCGAAGGCTTGGGCGGCGTCCTTCAGCAGGCGCGCCTCGCCGGTGATCTCGCCCAGCGAGCGCAGGGCCGCGCCGTGCAGGGTCTCGACCCGCATCCAGGAGATCGGCAGGCGGTTGCCGTCGAGGCGGGCGGCCAGGCGGGCCATCAGCCGGGAAGCCTTGTCCAGCAGGCCGGGCTCGCGGCGCTTGAGGCCCAGGCCGATCAGCATCTCGGCGTGCTCGCACTCCGCGGCGATCCATTCCGGCTCGCCGGAGCCGGTGGCGCGCACACGGGCCTCCAGCGAGTTGGCGGCGTCCTCGAAGCGGGCGGCGGCGGTCAGGCCAGCGTCGCGGTCGCTGCGGTCGAGTGCGGCGCGGGCGCCCAGGCGCACGCCGATCAGGCTGGGGCCGTTCAGGCGGCCGGGCGCACAGCCCAGCACGGCTTCGGCCTCGGCCAGGGCGCGGGCGGCGTCGGCGTCGCCGTCCGGATCGGCGAACAGGTCGGTGGCGAGCAGGGCGCACAGGGCGCGCTGCAGCCGCGCGGCGGCGAACAGGCGGGTCTCGGGTCCGGCGCCTTGGGCGGCGCGGTTGGCGGCGGCGGCGGCGCGGGTGAGCCACGACAGCTCGCCGGTGCGGCGCGCCAGCTCGCGCATCAGGATCGCCTGCTCCAGCTCGACGGCGGCGCGGGCGGCGCTGTTGTAGGCGGGCGTGGCCGGCGCAGCCACCAGCGAGGAGGCGGCGGTCAGGTTCAGCAGTTCCAGGCGACCGGAATCGGCCAGCAGGGTCGATGCCTTGCGCCGTTCACGGGCCGGTTCCCCGGTGATCTTGCCGAAATGCATTCCAGCGGCTCCAGCGTCCCATCCCGGCACGTCCGGTCGGGGGCGATGGAGACCAAGCAAAGTCGGGGCCGCGTTTAAACTTTGTTAACCATGTTTTCGCGGTGCGCGGCGGGTCAATTCTGGACGGGGTGAGGCCACGCTTCAGCGCGGAGCGGACGGTGCGTGCTTCGAGACGTGGCTATCGCCACTCCTCAGCATGACGAGGGAAGGCGAACACTCACATTCGTCATCCTGAGGAGCCCCGAAGGGGCGCGTCTCGAAGGACGCAGCGAAGCCTCAGCCCCGCTCCTTGCTCCGCAGGAAGGTGACCTTGGGATAGCGCTCGGTGACGTAGCCGATCTCCCAGGACGACTTGGCCAGGAACACCGGCTCCTCGTCGATGTCGGAGCCCATGGCCGCCCGGTGCTTGCCGGCGAAGTCTTCCAGCACCGCCTTGTCGCCCGACAGCCAGCGCGCCTCGGCGTAGGGCGAGGGCTCGAACGCCACCTCCAGGCCGTACTCGTTGGACAGGCGGTCGGCCATGACCTCGAGCTGCAGCTGGCCCACCGCGCCGACGATGAAGTCCGAGCCGATCTGCGGGCGGAACAGCTGGGTCACGCCTTCCTCGGCCAGGCCTTCCAGCGCCTTCTTCAGGTGCTTGGCCTTCAGCGGATCCTTCACCCGCACCCGCTGCAGGATTTCCGGGGCGAAGTTGGGCAGGCCGGCGTAGCGGACCTGGCCGCTCTCCGACAGGCTGTCGCCTACCCGCAGCACGCCGTGGTTGGGGATGCCCAGCACGTCGCCGGCGTACGCCTCCTCGGCCAGCTCGCGCTCGGAAGCCAGGAACATGATCGGGTTGTGCACGCTCATCTGGCGGCCGGTGTTCTGCACCTTCAGCTTCATGCCGCGGGTGAACCGGCCCGAGCACAGCTTCACGAAGGCGATGCGGTCGCGGTGGTTGGGGTCCATGTTCGCTTGGATCTTGAACACGAAGCCCGAGACCTCGCTGTCGCCCGGCCAGATCTCCACCGGATTGCCGGCCTTGAGCGCCTCGCGCTTCTGCGGCGGCGGCGAATAGGCGTCCAGCGCGCCGAGCAGTTCGGCCACGCCGAAGTGGCGCAACGCCGAGCCGAACAGCACCGGCGTCATGTGGCCTTCCAGGAACGACTGGTGGTCGAACGGCTTGGAGGCTTCCTGCACCAAGAGGGCGCCGTCCTGGGCCTCTTCCAGTTCCTCGGCGTCCAGAATCCGGACGATGGCGTTGGACTGCAGCGGGATCGGCGCGCGGTCCTCGGGATCGTCGCTGCCGCGCACGTAGGGCAGGAAACGACCGCCCGCGAGGTCGATCATGCCCTTGAAGCGGTTGCCCGAGCCGGCCGGCCAGTAGAGCGGGGCGGGATCGAGCGCCAGCTTGGACGAAATCTCGTCGAGCAGGGCGAACGGGTCCTGGGCTTCGCGGTCCATCTTGTTGATGAAGGTGATGATCGGGATGTCGCGCAGGCGGCAGACCTCGAACAGCTTCAGCGTCTGCGGCTCGATGCCCTTGGCCGCGTCCAGCACCATCACCGCGCAGTCGGCGGCGGTGAGCGTGCGGTAGGTGTCTTCGCTGAAGTCTTCGTGGCCCGGCGTGTCGAGCAGGTTGAACAGCTTGCCGCCGAACTCGAAGGTCATGACCGAGGCCGAGACGGAGATGCCGCGCTCGCGCTCGATCTTCATCCAGTCCGAGCGGGTGCGGCGCTGCTCGCCGCGCGCGCGCACGGCGCCGGCCTGGTGGATCGCGCCCCCGGCCAGCAGGATCTGCTCCGTCAGCGTGGTCTTGCCGGCGTCAGGGTGGGAGATGATGGCGAAGGTGCGCCGGCGCGAGGCCTCGGCGGCGGGATTGATTGCGGACATGATCCGGCCAGATAGGGCGGCGGGACGGCGGTGTCACGTCCCGATGCATTATTCCCCTCTCCCCTTGCGGGAGAGGAAGGGGCCCATCGCTCGCGATGGGAAGGTGAGGGGTCGCGCTGGGCTGTCAGTGACCGTTGAAACCCACCGTCCAGAGAGCCCTCATCCTCCCCAGCTCTGCTGGGTCCCTTCCTTCTCCCGCAAGGGGAGAAGGCGATTTGTGGATTAAGCCGCCATCCGCCGCCACACTTCGCGGTCCACCGCGAAGGGCGTCAGGGCTTCCTGGCGCTGGCGCTCGTACAGGGCGCCCAGCACGGTGGGCTCGACCTCGGTCAGTTCGGCGGCGACTTCGCTGGGGGCGCAGCCGGCGCGCGGGGCCTGGAACAGGGCGGCGTTCACGTCCGGCGCCTTGGACAGGATCAGGGCGGCCAGGCGCAGCACGCGGTCGGAGCGCTCCTTATGCAGCAGCGGCTGTTCGGCGAACATCTCGCGGCCAAGGTTCATCACGAACGGCAGCGACAGCGCCTGGAAGCGCGCGCGCTGAGCCGGAGGGACCAGCTTGCGCATGTCCACGTCCAGCACCGTATCGTTCATCAGAAAAAGCATGGATGCTCCGAACTCCGTCGAAGCACACCCTAAGCTCGTTAGGCTTGCAGTCCGGTTTAGGAATGCAGTTAATGATTCTCCACCGCCTCGGTGAGGAAGTGACGACCTAGTAAGTCATCGATTTCGACAATCCACAGGTCGGGATCAATCCTTAATGCGCGTTCAGCATATGCATCAAGGGCTGATTCATCTTGACTACCGACAGGTTGCATCCAGATGCGATCGCCATCGGTGCTGAAAGCTTCGGCGTACATACGCGCCTCGCCGGCCCGGCGGTTGACCACCTTCACCAGCACGGCGCCGGCGCGGGTGTCGCCCTTGCGGATCACGGTGGGGTAGGCGCCAGCCAGCTCGGCGCGCCGCAACAGCGCCGAGACCCAAATGTCGGTGGACAGGATCATGGCCGCCCAGTCTCCCAGGTCCGCCGCGTCAGGTCCATGGCCGCCGTCAGCCCTCTGCCCTTTATCGCGGCGCGTGCTAGTAACCGGCTCGTAGGTGGAGTCGTCTTTATGAATCTGCGCATGAAGGCGGGCTGTGTCGGAGTCTGTATCTCTTTGCTCGCGGCCTCGGCCCCAACCCAATCCCAGGCCCAATCCCAGGCCCAGACCCAAGCGCCGGCCCAGCCGGGCTGGAAGGACGGCTTCACCGTCCGGCTGGAGGCCCAGGCCCTGCTCGAAAGCCTGAACGCCGACCTGCTCAGCCATGACAGCGCCACCCTGACGCTGGACCGCTGGTGCGAGGCCCACGACCTGGCCTCGCCGGCCAAGATCGTCGCCGAGCGCGTGCGCGGCCAGGACAAGCCGGCCGACGCCGAGGTGCGCAAGCTCCTGGGCGTGGGCGAGGGCGAGCCGATCCGCTATCGCCGGGTCAAGCTGTCCTGCGGCGGCCATGTGCTGTCGGAGGCCGACAACTGGTATGTGCCCGCGCGTCTGACGCCGGAGATGAACCAGGCGCTGGACAGCTCCGACGTCGCCTTCGGCCGCGCGGTCCAAGCCCTGCATTTCCAGCGCCACACCCTGGCGGCCGAGCTGTTGTGGCGGCCGCTGCCGGCGGGCTGGGAGATGGGCGCGGCGGGTCCGCCGGCCGCCTCGGGTTCGCTGGAGATTCCCGGGCATGTGCTGCAGCACCGCGCGGTCCTGACCCTGCCCGACGGCACGCCCTTCAGCACGGTGGTGGAGACCTACACCGCCGAGGTACTGGCCTTCGCCCAGCCGCGCGAGCGCTGAGCCCGTGGGCGCGGGCGGAAGGCGAGGGCTGATCGCGGCTGGATTGGCGGCGGCGTGCTTCGCCGCGCCCGTCGCCGCCTCGGCGGCCTCCGCCGCCAGCCAGTATCTATATGAGCGCGCCCTGATGGGAGCGGCGGACGGCCGCTGCCATCTGTTCACCCCCGCCATCGGCCGGGCGCTCTCCGCGGCGCGGGCCCAGGCGCGAAACGCCGTGCTTCGGGGCGGCGCCAGCTCCGCGGACGTCGAGGCCACCGAGCGGCGCGCCATGGCCAAGGCCGCCTCGGTCGATTGCCACGCCCCCGGGCTCAAGCTCGCGGCCGACCGGCTGCGGGTCGCCTTCGCCGACTACGCCAAGCTGCAGACACTGAGCTTCCCCGGCGTGCGCGCCGGCTGGAAGGCCGAGCGGCCCTATCCGGCCTATCACGGCGCGCCGCGTTGGGGCCTGGCCCAGGGCGTGCTGGGGCAGGGCGGCTGGATGGTGTTCGGAATCACCGGCGGCCAGGTCACGCTGCTGGACGGCCGGCCTGATTCGGCGCCCGCGCCTATCGCCAGGATTGTGTTTCGGAATCCTGCAATCCTTTCCGAGCCTTATGTCGACCTGCGGCGGAATGACCCAGCCGATCAGGTCGCGCCGGCCGCCGTCTCCCAGACCTTCATCGCCCGCGGCCGGACCTCGGCGGCGCGCTCGCTGCTGCCGGCCGGGGCGAGAACCGGGCTGGCCTACCAGTTTTCACCCGATGTCATGGCGGCCCTGGCCCAGCTCGACCCGCGCGAAATGGCGGCGCTGCAGCTGGTCTATCCCGGTTCCAAGGGTGACCGGGTGGTCACCGGCTGGGTCGAGGTGGGCGACCTGGCGGCGGCCCGGGCCTTCCTCGTCGTCCGGTGACTGCATAAGCTTAAACTAACTTCGGTTAAGCTTGAGCATGGCCAACTTCCCGCCGCCTCCACCCGCCGTTGAAGCGCCGGTCGCATCAGCCCCGGCGGCGATGCGCGGCCGCATCGTCTTCGCCTCGGTCCAGCTGGGCGCCTTCCCCAGCCGCGTCCTCGCCGAACAGGCGAGGCGGGGCTACAGCGCGCGGGCGACGGCGCAACTGCGCCAGCCGCTGCGGGTGCAGGCGGCGACGGTCAATGGTCACCAGTGGTTCCGGCTGATGGCGGGGCCGTTCCCGGCGACCGACGCCCATGGCCTCTGCCATGACCTGTCCAGCCAGCGCCTGGCCTGCATGGTGCGGCCCGAGGGTGATACGCCCACTGCTCCGACGGCCGTGGCCGTTCGGGCGCCGTATCGGCGGATGATCACCCTGGCGCGCGCGCGGATCGCTGCGCCGCGGCCGCTGTCCTCGGAAAATTACGCCGGCCAATAACCGAGGCGGAGGCCTAGGCCTTCACCACCTCGCCGGCGGGCGCGAGCACCGGCAGGCGCACCGTCACCGCGGTGCCCTCGCCGAGCCGGCTTTCGAGCGACATCTCGCCGCCGTGCAGCCGGGCGAAGGCGCGCACCAGCGACAGGCCCAGTCCCGTGCCCCGGGCGCGGTCGTCGGCGTCGCCGGCCTGCTCGAACGGGCGGCCCAGCCGCGCCAGGTCTTCCGGGGCGATGCCCAGCCCGGTGTCGGACACCACGATGTCCAGCGCGCCGGCGCCCTCGACGAAGGTCACGGTCACCGCGCCGCCCGAGGGGGTGAACTTCAGGGCGTTGGAAACCAGGTTCAGCACCATCTGCTTGATCGCCCGGCGGTCGGCGCACACCAGCAGCGGTTCGGTCGGCAGCACCCCGCGCAGCTTCAGCCCGGCGTCGTCGGCCTGCTGGCGCAGGATGCGCAGGGCCGCATTGGCCACCTCGCGCACGTCGAAGGTCTCGGTCGACAGCACATATTTGTCGGCCTCGATCTTGGTCACGTCGAGCACGTCGTTGATCAGGTCGAGCAGGTGTTGGCCGCTCTCGTGGATCAGCTCGGCGTATTCGCGATACCTGGGCGGCAGGTCGCCGAACAGGCGCGAGCGCATGATGTCGGAGAAGCCCATGATGGCGTTGAGCGGCGTGCGCAGTTCGTGGCTCATATTGGCCAGGAAGCGGGCCTTGGCGCGGGCCTCGGCTTCGGCGCGCTCGCGGCCGGCCTCGGCTTCCGCCACCCGCGTGTCGGCGGCGCGCGTGTCGATGGGCGGCTCGCCCGCCGCCAAGCCCGTCGTCAACCCTGTGGACAAACCTGTGGAACGATAGGGGATATCCGCGCCGTCGCTCGTCCGGCCCGGGTTCAGCATCATCAGGGCCGCGGCCGCGCCGCCAAGGGTGGTGACCAGGCCGGTCAGGCCGAGGATGAAGCTCAGCGCGCCCTGCGGCGGCGGCGGCGTCGCGCCGGCCAGCTGCAGCATCGCCACCGCGCTCAGCACCCCGAACGACAGCGCCGCGCCCTGGCGCCACAGGCCGCCATAGGCCGCCGCCGCCAGCACCGGGCCCACGCACCAGGCCATCAGCGGACCGGTGATGCCGCCGCTCAGGCCCACCGCCAGGCCGCAGCCAATGGCCCAGATCGCCATCACCCGCATCGCCCCGCTCGGCCGCCGATCGACCCAGCCGGCCACGCCCGGCGCCCCGCCGCACAAGAGCGCGAACACCACCGTCGCCGGCGGCGAGCCCAGCAGGGCCAGGGTCAGGGCCAGTCCGGCCGCCGTCGCCAGCGCCCACAGCGCATGCCAGTTGGCGGTCGCGCGCACGTCGAACGCGGCTTGGAAAGCCGCTCGGTCGTGGCGGACGCCTTTTGCAGGCGCGAGGACGGGGGTTGCTGTCACGGGGCGGAATCGATCCGGGGTGAGCTCATCGAGGAAGGGCGACCCTAACCCGTGCTCGTGGCCGCTGCGAGGCGGCACACTTGGCAGGCGATCTGATATCCCCAGCTCGTCCACAGCAACCTGATGGTAAGCCACTGACTTCACAATGGGGCGGTGAGGAATTTCGCGTCATGTCCGTTCAAGCCCTAGATACCGAGGTTGTTGCAGTGCAGGCGCCGTCGCCCAACCCCGTGTCCCAGGCGCCCGACCTGGACGACGCCAAGCGCTCGTTCCTGCGCATGGTCAGCCATGAGCTGCGCACGCCGCTGAATTCCGTGATCGGATTTTCCGAGATCATCAGCCGCGAGCTGCACGGCCCGATCGGCGACCCCCGTTACAAGGCCCACGCCGAGGTGATCCGCGAAAGCGGCCAGAAGCTGCTCAGGCTGGTGAACCAGGTGCTGGAGATCGCCCGCCTTGACGCCGGCACGGCCGACCTGCGGCTGGAGCCTGAATCCGCCGCCCTGGCGGTGAAGCGCGTGACCCAGATGCTGGCCGACGAGGCCGACGCGCGCGGGATCGACTTCCTCGTCGACATCGCGCCCGACACCCCCATGGTGCTGGCCGACGCGCGGGGGCTGCACACCATCCTGCAGAACCTGCTGCAGAACGCGGTCACCTTCTCGCCCGACGGCAAGCCCATCCACGTCACGGTGCGGGCGGGCCGCAACTCGGTGCTGTTCGAGATCCAGGACCACGGCGAGGGCGTGCCCGTCGAGGACATCCCGCGCCTGATGCGACCGTTCGAGCAGGGCGAGAACGCCCTGGTGCGGCGCGCCCAGGGCGCCGGGCTGGGCCTGCCGATCGTCTCGTTGCTGTGCCGCGACATGGGCGGTCGGCTGATGCTGAAGTCGGAGCCGGGCGAGGGGCTCACGGCCCGCGTGCGGCTGCTGTCGGCGGCGGCCCAGGGCGCCGCTCCCTCCACCGCCATGAACTGGTGAGGCGCTTGGGCGCTTGAGTGGGGCGCCCGTCGTCCCTAAGTCGTCCACATGACCGCATCTATCGACGCCGAACTGGACGTGCTCGCCGAGGAATTCGAGCTGCTGGGCGACTGGGAATCCCAGATCCAGTACGTGATCGACCTCGGCCGCAACCTCGCGCCGCTCAGCGAGGCCGAGCGCTCGGAGCAGAACAAGGTGCGTGGCTGCGCCAGCCAGGTCTGGCTGGTGACCGAGGAGAGCGGCGGCGGCCGGCTGGCGTTTCGCGGCGATTCCGACGCCCACATGGTGCGCGGCCTGATCGCCATCCTGCTCCAGCTCTATTCCGGCCGCACCAAGGCCGAGATCTCGGCCTTCGACGCCAAGGCGGCGCTCAAGCGGTTGGGGCTGGACAGCATGTTGTCGTCGCAGCGCTCCAATGGCCTGGCGGCGATGGTGCAGCGGATCCAGCGCGACGCCGCGGCGCCAGCGACGGCCTAGGGACCGCAATTCGCAATCCGCTGGGATGGAGGTGCGTCCTTCGAGACGCCTTCGGGCTCCTCAGGATGACGAGCGTTAGGGGGTCGAAGTCTTCGTCATGCTGAGGAGCGGCTTCAGCCGCGTCTCGAAGCACGCAGCTGCGCCCGAAGCTCGGAAGGAGGTTAGGCCGCGCGGATGCCGCTGGGGCGTTCTTCCACCGTGCCGCCGACCACCACGTCGTAGCCGAGGATCATGTCGACGTCGGCGCCGTTGCTGGCCAGCGGCAGGCGCAGCCACAACAGCGACAGGTGCGAGTTGCCGCGCCAGGACATGGAGTGGAAGCCCACCGCCGGGCGGCGACCTTCCACCACACCGTCGAGCTGGCCCTGCCAGTACTCGGCGGAGGCCGAATCGTAGACATCCTCCAGACACATGCCGGTGATTTCACGGCCGTAGACGCCGTACAGGCCGGTGCCGGCCAGGCGCAGGCGATATTCCCGCCGCTCGCCGCCGTGGCGCACGTCGATCAGGCTGACAGTGGGCAGGTGTCGCTTGAAGTCGTTGGGGTCGATGTTGGCGCGGGCCGGAAGCCGGCCGCCATCGCGCCGGGACGCCCAGTAGGCGAACAGCTCTTCGTGGGCCCGCACCGCCGCCCCCGATCCGCTGTGATGCCCCAACACTTTCAGATTCCCCGCCAAACCCCTGAATCGGTAAGGTTACTATCCCTTAACCTTGGGTGTGCTGGCAAGAGCGCTTTTTCGCCGCGAAATTGACTGTGGGAATAATGCAACGCGGAATCGGATTCGCCTTGCAGGGGAACCGAGCGGGGGCTTCGGGTTGCGCACGCCAGGCCGCGGAGCGGTGTCCGATCGCGGACTAAAAAAGCGGGGAAAGGGCCGGGAGGGCGCGAATCAGCGGCTTCCCGCGAATCACCTCCAGCCCGTTCCTTCAGGCCGCCTCGTCGTCCTCGTCGGCCAGCAGGGGGATGGCCAGCAGGGCGTCGGCCTCGGGCGCATCCAGGGTTTCCACGTCGCGCAGCTTGCGCTCCACCGCGCGAGTGCGCTTGCCGGCGTCCTCCAGGGTGTTCTGGGCGGTGGCCAGCTGCTTGGACACCTTCTCGATGAAGGTCCCGTATTTGCTGAACTCGGCCTTGGCCGCGCCCAGCACCTTCCACACCTCGCTGGAGCGCTTCTCGATCGCCACCGTGCGGAAGCCCATCTGCAGGCTGTTGAGGATGGCGGCCAGGGTGGTGGGGCCGGTCACCATCACCCGCTGGGTCTGCTGCAGCTCGGTCATCAGGCCGGGCCGGCGAATCACCTCGGCGAACAGGCCCTCGGTGGGCAGGTACATGATGGCGAAGTCGGTGGAGTGCGGCGGGTGCACGTACTTGGCCGAGATGGTCTTGGCCTGCAGCTTCACCGCCCGCTCCAGCGCCTGGGCCGCGCGCTCGACCTCTTCGGGCTGGCCGGAGTCCTGGGCCGCCAGCAGCCGGTCGTAGTCCTCGTGCGGGAATTTGGCGTCGATGGGCAGCCACACCTCGCCGCCCTCGCTCTTGCCGGGCAGGCGCACGGCGTACTCGACCCGCTCGCTCGCGCCCGGCTGCACCGCCACGTTGGCGGCGTACTGTTCGGGCGTCAGCATGTCCTCCAGCAACATGCCGAGTTGCACCTCGCCCCAGCCGCCGCGCGATTTCACGTTGGTCAGCACCCGCTTCAGGTCGCCGACGCCGGTGGCCAGGGACTGCATCTCGCCCAGGCCCTTGTGCACCTGCTCCAGCCGCTCGCTGACCAGTTGGAAGCTCTCCCCCAGGCGCTTTTCCAGCGTGCCCTGCAGCTTCTCGTCCACGGTGGCGCGCATCTGCTCCAGCTTGGCGTCGTTCTCCTTGCGCAGCAGCTCCAGGCTTTCCGACAGGGTCTTGCGCAGCAGGTCCTGGCGCTCGCCGTTGGCGGTGGTCAGGGCCTCGATCTTGGCCGCCACGCCCTCCATCTGCTGCTTCTGCGCTTCCTGGGCCTTCACCGCCTGGGCCTCGAGCCGCTCGCGCAGCTCCTTCATCTGCAGGTTGGTTTCCGACAGACGGGTGGTCTGGGTGTTGGCGAAGCTGTCGGTGGAGGTCTTCAGGGCCTCGGAGATGCGGCCGTGGCCGTCGCCGATCTCGCGCGAGAAGCTGGAGAAGCGGGTCTCGTGGGTCTGGGTCTGGCGGGTTAGCGTGTTCTGCAGTTCCTCGCGCAGGCCGCGCACCTCCTCGCGAAGTTGGCCGGGCAGGTGGTCCACGTCGCGCTCCAGCCGCGCCAGCCGGGCCATCAGTTCCGGCCCCGTGGCCGCGGCCTCGCGGGTCCGTTGCAGCACCAGGACGCCCACGCCGGTGGCGGCGAGGGCGGCGACGAGGGTCACGATCAGAAGCAACAGGGTCATGGCGTCAGCCTAGCGAACGGCGTGAGTCGCCCCAATGCGCCTATTCGACGTCAGGTCGGGTCGACGTCAGGTCGGGTCGACGTCAGGTCGGGCGATGTCGGATCGGGCGCTATCAGATCGGGTCGGGCGGCGATCTTGCGGCGGTCCGGGGCGCATGGTTCCTTGCCGGCCAAACGCGCCGCCCGTGCGGACGCGCCGAGGGGAGTTGGGTTCATGAACAGCCGCTTGTCCGTCGCGGCCGCCGCCGCGCTGAGCCTGGCGCTCGCCTCTGCTGCAGCGGCCCAGAGCCCCGCCCCGGCCGCGGCCCCGACTCCGGGTTCAGCCGAGCCGCCGGCCGATCCCCTGGTCCAGCTCGCCGTCATGGCGTTGCCGCCCAAGGGGGAGACGGTCCTGACCGTCACCTCGCCAGCCTTCGCCCCCGATGGCGATATTCCGTTCGAGAACACCGTCTATCGCGCCAACATCTTCCCCGGCCTGGCCTGGAGCGCCGGACCGAAGGGCACGCGCAGCTATGCGGTGGTCATGCAGGACCCCGACACCATCTATCATGGGGCGCCGCTGGTGCACTGGACCCTGTTCGACGTTCCGGCCGGGACGACCCAACTGGCGCCGGCCATGACCGCCCCGCCGGAGGGGGCGCAGTACGGCCCCAACTTCAAGGGCGCCAACCAGCCTTATCGCGGCCCGCACACCCCGCCGGGGCCCAAGCACCACTACCATTTCCAGGTCTTCGCCCTCGATGCGGCGATCCCCAAGGCGGTGGACATCGACTACCTGGCCCTGGTCACGGCCATGAAGGGCCACGTCCTGGCCAGCGGCGACCTAGTGGGGCTGAGCTACCGCGATCCCCAGGCGCCGCCCCCGCCGCCGAAGTAGGCTGCGCGTGCGCTCTCAACCGCTCATCCCCGCGAAGGCGGGGGTCCAGATTCATTCTGCACGCGGGGTGGGTTTCACCTGGATCCCCGCCTTCGCCGGGATGAGCGGTGGGGAGAGCCGCGCCCGTGCCGGCTTGGGGGCGGCGCGCTGCGCTACCGCCCGAAATCCCCCGCCAGTGCCAGCATGGCGGCGCGCTGGGGCTGGGAATATTCGTCCAGGGCGGTGTCGTCGCCCTCGCGGATGGCGCGGATCAGGGCCGGGGTCAGGGCCGAGGACAGCGACCAGTTCCAGTAGCGCAGCACCGTCTGGGCCCGGTCCACCGCCATCATGTCGTAGATGGTCAGGGTGCGCTCCAGCGCCGCGATCATCGTGCCCGAGCTGTCGGCCTCGGGCCGGTTCAGCCCGCGCCACAGCGACATGATCGCGCTCTTGGGCAGGCCGGTGGCCTTGCACAGGATCGCGAGCGGCTCGCCATAGGGGTCGGTGAAGATCTTGGCCCCGGTGGTGGGCTTGATCCCGGCCAGGAACGACAGCTCGCGCACCAGCTCGCGGCTCATCCCGCCCTCGGCCGTGGCGATCGCCTCGTCCAGGCTGGCGAAGGGCGAGCGGGCCAGGGCGGCGCGGTTGCGCTGGCGCCGCTCGATGAACTGCAGCGCCTTGCGCACCAGCGGGTCCTGCCAGTTGTCGGCCGCCGCCATGGGGAAGACGTCGCCCGAAGACTCCTGCAGCACTTCGCGCGAGACGGCGAAGCGGGTCAGGATCAGGCGGCGGCAGTCGGGGTCCGACCACCAGAACAGCACATAGGCGTGGGCGGGGCGCAGCTCGGCCCGGCGCAGCAGCGGCGCGATGAACTGGGTGTAGTCGCGCGAGGCGGCCACCAGGGCGTCCAGCGCGTCGGCCGACAGCGACACCCCGTCGTTGGCCAGCAGGATGTCCACCACCTGCGGCTCGCCGGCGGCGATCAGGGCCTCGGTCACCACCTCGCTGACCTTGCGCCGGCGCGCGATCAACATGCGGTGCTCGGGGCCGGCCTGGGTGGCGCAGTCGATCAGGTCGGTGTCGTTGAGGAGGTTGTCCTCTTCCAGCAGCGGCCGGGCCACCTCGATGTCGTCGCGCAGCAGCAGGCGCAGCAGCCGGGGCGGGGCCTCGACCAGGGCGGTCAGGCGGCGGGAGACACGCTTGCGCTCGGCCGGCGCGGCTTCGCGCAGCATCTCGACCAGCACGTCGGCGGTCATGGCGCGCTCGAAGGCGTTGACGCGGCTGGAGGGCAGGCACACCACGTCGGCCAGGCGCTTGATCAGCGCCGTGCGCGGCCGTCCGGTCGTGGGCTGACCGCCAGCGTCGGCTTGTCCGTTAATGTCGTCGATCTGGTTCAAGACCGGCGCGATCCTCGTGCATCCGCCAGACTAAGGCGCCCACGTTAACCGGAAGTAGCCGAGCGGGCGGTCGATTAACGAGTCCGCAGCGACGGCGGGGTTAGCTTGCGGCGATGGCCCTTTCGACGATCCTGTGGCTGCTGGCGTCGCTGGTTGCGCCGAGCCTGGCGGTGATGGCGGCGCTGCAGCTGTGGGCCGAGCCCCGCTGGGCGGCGCAGAAGCCGCGGCCCAAGCTGGACCGCAGCAATCACAAGGTCTGGAGCGTCTGGCTGCTGGGCCAGGTGCTGGGCGCGCCGGCCATGGGCGTGGTCGTGACCCTGGTCGTCAACCGCTGCGGCGGCGGCTGGATCGCCTTGCCGGGCCATGGCTGGGGCCTGCTGTTGGGGGCGGTGGTCTATCTGGCGGCGATGGACCTCGGCGAGTTCCTGTTCCACCGCGCCCAGCACGCCTGGCCCTGGCTGTGGGCGATGCACTCGCTGCATCACAGCGACACCAGCTTCGACGCCACCACCACGGTGCGGCATTTCTGGCTCGACCCGTTCCTGAAGAGCGTCAGCGTCTGGCTGGCGGTGGGGCTGCTGTTCAAGGCCCCGATCGCGGTGCTGCTGGTCTACGCCATGGTCGGCCACTACAATTTCGTGATCCATTCCAACACCCGGCTGGACCTCGGCCGCTGGTCCTGGCTGCTGAACGCGCCGGGCTATCATCGCCTGCACCATTCGGCCTCGCCCGAGCATTTCGACGTCAACTTCGCCGCCCTGCTGCCGATCTACGACGTGATGTGCGGGACCTACCGCCCGGCGCGCCGGGGCGAGCGGCCGGTCACCGGGCTCGACACCGGCCGGGTGGCGCGCAACTGGTGGGACGTGGCCGCGTGGCCCGTCGCCGGCCTGGTTCGCCGCCGCGCGACCACACGCCCCGCGACGCCCTGACGCGGCCTTGGGGCGCCATTTCCCCAACTCTTCCTATATGAACCCCCGGGCCGCTTTTTTCCGGCCGGTACGGAGGCATGTGAGATGGCGGCGAAACTGATCCCTGGCGCGACCGGCGTCCTGGCGCTCGCCGACGGAACCGTGCTTCAGGGGATCGGCGTCGGCCATGTGGGCCACGCCGTGGGCGAGGTCTGCTTCAACACCGCCATGACCGGCTATCAGGAGATCCTGACCGATCCCTCCTACATGGCCCAGATCGTCACCTTCACCTTCCCCCACGTCGGTAATGTCGGGGTGAACCGGGAAGACATCGAGCAGTTCGGCCAGGAAGGCGGCCCAGTCGCCTCGGGTTTTGGCGGCGCCCGCACCACGGCGCGCGGCGCGATCTTCCGCGACGTGCCCACGCCCCCCGCCAACTGGCGCGCCGAGGCCGGCCAGGCCGGGGCCTTCGACGCCTGGATGAAGGCCCGCGGCGTGGTGGGCCTGGCGGGTGTCGACACCCGCGCCCTGACCAAGCTGATCCGCGAGAAGGGCATGCCGCACGCGGTGATCGCCCACGACCCCGAAGGCAAGTTCGACCTCGACGCCCTGGTGGCCGAGGCGCGCGCCTGGTCGGGCCTGGAGGGCCTGGACCTGGCCAAGGACGCCACCACCCTGCAGAGCTTCACCTTCGATGAAGGCCTGTGGAGCTGGCCCGAGGGCTATGCCGAGCCGCGGCCGGACGCCAAGTTCGAGGTCGTGGTGCTCGACTACGGCATCAAGCGCAACATCCTGCGCGCCCTGACCTCCATCGGGGCCCGCGCCACCGTGCTGCCGGCCACCACCACGGCCGAAGAGGTGCTGGCGCGCAATCCCGACGGGGTGCTGCTGTCCAACGGTCCGGGCGACCCGGCCGCCACCGGCGAATACGCCGTGCCCGAGATCAAGAAGCTGGTCGAGAGCGGCAAGCCGCTGTTCGGCATCTGCCTCGGCCACCAGATGCTGGCGCTGGCGCTCGGCGCCACGACCATCAAGATGGACCAGGGCCACCACGGGGCCAACCACCCGGTGAAGGACCTGGAGACCGGTAAGGTCGAGATCGTGTCGATGAACCACGGCTTCACCGTGGACCGCGACGGCCTGCCCGAAGCGGTGCAGGAGACCCACGTCTCGCTGTTCGACGGCAGCAACGCCGGCATCCGCCTGAAGGACCGCCCGGTGTTCAGCGTCCAGCACCACCCCGAGGCCAGCCCGGGGCCGGTCGACTCGCTCTACCTGTTCGATCGCTTCGCCAAGCTGATGGAAGCGGCGAAGTAGGTTTCGATCTTTTCGTTGTCATCCCGGCCGCAGCGTAGTGGAGAGCCGGGACCCAGGGGGAAGCTCCACGATTCTGGGTCCCGGATCAGCCCTGCGGGCTGTCCGGGATGACAAGTGGTGGGTTCAAAACAACTCTGGATAAAGATCCCGCCATCCTGGGTTGGCCGTCTCGATCAACGTCAGCTTCCAGGCTCGCCGCCAGCGTTTGATCCGCTTCTCGCGCAGAATCGCTTGTTCGATATCGTCGTGAGCTTCCCACCAGACCAGAGTCTTGACGCCATACCGGGCCGTAAACCCGGGCGCCAGGTCTTGCTTGTGCTCCGAAATCCGACGCACGAGGTCATTGGTGACGCCGGTGTACAACGTACCGTTACGCTGGCTAGCCAGTATGTAGACGAAGTAGCCCTGCATCCCTGTCATCCCGGCCGTAGCGCAGCGCAGAGCCGGGACCCAGGGCGGCGCTTCCGCTGCAGCGCGTCTACAATTGCACGCTAAGGGTGATGTGTGGTCGAGTTCTAGCCCGTGGGGCGGCAATACATCTTTCAAAGGGCCCTTGCCCCTGCGCCCTCACCACTCTAAATCCGCCGCTTAGCCCATATCTCGACCGATCCGGTGAGCGGCCCCGCCGCGCACCTGGGTCCGCGCGCGTGAAAGATCCCCATGCCCAAGCGTACCGACATCAAGTCCATCCTGATCATCGGCGCGGGCCCCATCGTCATCGGCCAGGCCTGTGAGTTCGACTATTCGGGCGTCCAGGCCTGCAAGGCGTTGCGGGCGGAGGGCTACCGGATCGTGCTGGTGAACTCCAACCCGGCCACGATCATGACCGACCCGGATATCGCCGACGCCACCTACATCGAGCCGATCACGCCCGAGATGGTCGAGAAGATCATCGCCAAGGAGCGCCCCGACGCCCTGCTGCCCACCATGGGCGGCCAGACCGCGCTGAACACCGCGCTCGCCCTGGAGAGTTCGGGCGCGCTGCAGCGCTACGGCGTGGAGATGATCGGGGCCAAGGCCGACGTCATCGACCGGGCCGAGGACCGGCAGAAGTTCCGCGACGCCATGGACAAGCTGGGGCTGGAAAGCCCGCGCTCGCGCGTCGCCCACACCCTGGCCGAGGCCCAGGAGGGCTGCGAGTTCGTCGGCCTGCCGGCCATCATCCGCCCCAGCTTCACCCTGGCCGGCACCGGCGGCGGCATCGCCTACAACCAGGAAGAGTTCAAGGAGATCGTCGAGCGCGGCCTCGACGCCTCGCCCACCACCGAGGTGCTGATCGAAGAGAGCGTGCTCGGCTGGAAGGAGTACGAGATGGAGGTCGTCCGCGACAAGGCGGACAACTGCATCATCATCTGCTCGATCGAGAACATCGACCCGATGGGCGTCCATACCGGCGACAGCATCACCGTCGCCCCGGCCCTGACCCTCACCGACAAGGAATACCAGCGCATGCGCTCGGCCTCGATCGCCGTGCTGCGCGAGATCGGGGTGGAGACCGGCGGCTCCAACGTGCAGTTCGCGGTCAATCCGGTCGACGGCCGCATGGTGGTGATCGAGATGAACCCGCGGGTGTCGCGCTCTTCGGCGCTGGCGTCCAAGGCCACCGGCTTCCCCATCGCCAAGGTCGCCGCGCGCCTGGCCGTGGGCTACACCCTGGACGAGCTGATGAACGACATCACCGGCGCCACCCCGGCCTCGTTCGAGCCCAGCATCGACTACGTGGTCACCAAGATCCCGCGCTTCGCCTTCGAGAAGTACCCCGGCGCCGAGCCCTATCTGACCACCTCGATGAAGTCGGTGGGGGAGGTGATGGCCATGGGCCGCACCTTCAAGGAAAGCATGCAGAAGGCCCTGCGCGGGCTTGAGACCGGCCTGGCCGGCTTCGACGAGATCGCCATCCCCGGCGCCGAGGCCGAGGACCCCGCCCAGGCCCGTGGCGCGGTGCTGCGCGCCCTGGCCCAGCCCACCCCCGACCGCCTGCGCGTGATCGCCCAGGCCTTCCGCCACGGCCTGTCGGTGGACGAGATCCAGGAGGCCTGTTCCTACGAGCCCTGGTTCCTGCGCCAGATCGAGGAGCTGATCGCCGCCGAGGCCGAGATCGCCGCCAAGGGCGTGCCGGCCGAGGCCACGGCGCTGCGCCAGCTCAAGGCCATGGGCTTCTCCGACGCCCGCCTGGCCAAGCTGTCGGGCCGCAAGGAGGCCGACGTCCGCGCCGCCCGCCAGGCCCTGGACGTGCGCCCGGTGTTCAAGCGGGTCGACACCTGCGCCGCCGAGTTCGAGGCGCGCACCCCCTACATGTACTCGACCTACGAGACCGGCGCGCTCGGCCAGATCCCTGAAAACGAGAGCCAGCCCTCGGACCGCAGGAAGGCCATCATCCTCGGCGGCGGTCCGAACCGGATCGGCCAGGGCATCGAGTTCGACTACTGCTGCTGCCACGCCGCCTTCGCGCTCGACGACCTCGGCATCGAGTCGATCATGGTCAACTGCAACCCCGAGACCGTCTCGACCGACTACGACACCTCCTCCCGGCTCTACTTCGAGCCGCTCACCCTGGAGGACGTCCTCGAGGTGGTG
>FSXV01000139.1_pt1 | contig 46384 bp, 42 predicted proteins | sample 1638401 | NCBI WGS metagenome assembly FSXV01 (sample SAMEA3914788, study PRJEB12502) | metagenome | biome: forest; material: soil | place: Canada | collected 2011-07-03 | depth 0.1 m | reverse complement strand
CGCCCCAACCTCTGGTCTCGCCCCAACCTCTGGTCTCGCCGGAGCCTCGGCTCTCGCCGTCGCATGCGCCTGAGCCGGCCCGCGCCTCCCGCCCCAAGGCCCGTTCGGCCACCGACTGGCTGTCGGAGCACGGCCTGGCCTGGCTGGGCGGCGGCGTCTTCGCCCTGGGAGGCCTGCTGCTGGTGGGCTATGCGGCGCAGCGCGGCCTGTTCACCCCCGCCCTGCGGATCATCGCCGCGACCCTGCTGGGCCTCGCCGCCCTCGGGGTCGGGGAGTTCCTGCGCCGCCGCCCGACCGCCGAGGGCGACAACACCCGTCTGGTCGCCGCGCTGACGACTGCGGCCGGGGCGGCGACGCTCTATGCCGCGATCTGGGCCGCCCATGGGCTGTACGACTTTATCCCTGCCTTCCCCGCGGCGACGCTGCTGATCGCGGTGTCGCTCGGCCTGCTCGCCCTGGCGTTCCTGCATGGCGAGCCGCTGGGCCTGCTCGCCATCGCTGGCGCCTACGCCGTCCCCCTGGTGACCGACCCGGGCGCCTGGCGTGAAATGGTCGACGCCTATGTGATGCTGATCCTGGCCACGGGCCTTGGCGCGACGGCGCTGAGGGCCTGGGGGCGAACCGGGATGCTGACTCTCATTGGCTGCGGGCTTTGGATCGGGGATCGCCTGATCGGCTCCGACTGGGGCGGGGGCGGGGCGTTGGTGTGCGCAGCCCCGGTCCTGGCCCTGGGGGCGGTGATCCTCCGTGCCCGTCGCAACGGCCAGCCGCAGGACCTGCCCGGTCCCCTGCCGGCGACGGCGGTGGCGGGGGCGAGCCTGTTCGCCATCTGGCTCTGGCTGGGCCCCGACCCACTCGCGCCGGGGCTCGCAGCCCTGTCGGTCGCGCTCAGTTGCGCCGTGACGGCGGCGGCGCTGCGGCTTGGTCGCAACCCCTCGCGCCCGCCCGTCGCGCGGTGGGGCGACGACGGCCGCGATCGGCGCCGGCGGCGTCGCCTTGGCGCTCACCCTGGCGGACCCGGCGCTGGCCACGGCGATCCCGGGACAGCGGGCGCTGCTGGAGCTTGCGGTCGCGGTGGTTCTGGCCGTGGGCGCGGCCGTTCTCGCGCGCCGCGCCGAGGCGCCGGACAGCGACCTGCGGGTCGCCGCCTGGGTTGGGGCCGCCGCGGAAACCCTGGGGGTGGCGTTGCACGCCGTCATGCCGGCTGAACTCCTGCCGGTGGGCTATGCGCTGTTGAGCGCGGCCCTGGCCGCCCTGGCGTTCCGGCTGCGCTGGCGCGGCCTGGCGGAGACGGCCGCGGTCGCGGCGCTGGCCAGTTTCGCGGCTCTGCTGACGCCCCCGCTCGCCGGGGCGGCGCTACGCGGGTCCGGCGATCCCGCCCTGATCGCCGGCGTGGCCGCCGCGGCCGCCCTGGTCCAGGGCGTGGCGTGGCGCATCCTGAGGCGAGGCGCGGCGGCGCCCGGCGTCGCGGAGGCGACCTCGACGCTTGCGGTGCTGAGCGGCCTGCTCGGCGCCTTCCTGACCCTGCGCGCCTGGACCATGACCCACGGGGCCGTCGTCAGCCCGTTCGCCGAGGCGTCGCTGCGCACTCTTCTGCTGCTGTCGGCTGGGCTGGCCCTGGCGACCTTCGGTTCCGCGCGGCCGCTCGGGCGCTGGCGCGGGCCGCTCCTGCTAGGGATCGGCCTAGCGCACGGCCTGTTGCTGCAAGGCCTGGTGCTGCATCCCTGGTGGGGCGAGCGGGCGGCGGCGGTGAGCGGGCCGCCGGTCATCGACGAACTGCTGCTGGGGTTGCTGGCGCCCGGACTGATCCTGGGCTGGGCCGCGCGTCGACTGGGGAGCGGGCGTCGAGCCTTGGCGCGCCTGGCGCTGGGGGCGGGGCTGGGCTTCGTCACGCTCTGGATCGTCACCGAACTGCGCCGGCTGTTCCACGGTCCGGTCCTGGCCGGAGGCTTCGCCTATGCCGAGGTCGCCGCCTATGGCGCAGCCGCCCTGGGCCTGGCCGCTGGGCTGCGCGCCGGGCGAGCCTGGCTGGTCGGCGCGGTCGGTGGCCAGACGGCGCCGGCGCGGCTGCTCGACCTGTCGAGCTGGGTGGCGCTGCCGGTGGGCGGCGTGCTGCTCTGTGTCTTCGCCAGCCCATGGTGGGGGCCTTTGCAGGGGGATCTCCAGGCGCCGGTGGTCCTGGCGCTGGGCTACGGACTGGGCGTCGCCTTCGCCGGCCTGATCGCCTGGCAGGCGCGCGGCGCGACCACCTTGGCCAGCGTCGCCTGGGCCGCTGCAGCCGTCCAGCTCTACGTGGCCGTGACCCTGGCGATCCGCTACGGCTTCCACGCCGGCGCCATGCGTGCGCCGCTGCGCGAGGACAGCCTGGAGACCTGGACCTTTTCCGCGGTCTGGGCCCTGTACGGCCTGGCGGTTCTCGCCATGGGCTCGCGGATGGGCGAGCGTGCCCTGAGGTGGGTCGGCCTGGCCGTGCTGCTGTTGACCACCGCCAAGGTGTTCCTGTTCGACATGGCCCATCTCGCCGGGGCGATCCGCGCCGCCTCGTTCCTGGCGCTGGGGGCCATCCTGCTGACGGGGGCGCTGACGACCCGCCGTCTGGCCAAGCAAGGCCCGGAGGGAATGCACCCCTGAGACGGTCGCGTCAGGCCACCCGGCTTGCGCCTGGATGCAAGGGCAGGGGAGAAGCGGGTTCCTGTGCTGGAGGGGCGGGTTGGGATCGGCCGCCGCCGAAGCGATCCTGCGCCAGCGGACGCAGCAGGAAGGCGGCGACCGCCCCGATCGCCAGCGGCGGGATCGGGGCCAGGAACAGGTACTTCAGCGGCAGATGGCGTCCCAGTAGCTGGCCGGCGATCAGCGGTCCCATGATCGCGCCGACGCGGCCCACGCCAAGCGCCCAGCCCACCCCGTTGGCGCGGATGGCGGTGGGATAGCAAAGCCCCGCCACCGCATTGAGCCCGAGCTGGTTGCCCAGCACCGTGACGCCCACCAGCAGCACCACCAGTTTCAGCGTCAGCGGCGAATAGCCCGGCAGGCCGAGCAATCCCACCGCCGGGCACGCCGCCACCATGAACACGCCCACCACGCCCAGCCCGCGCCGGTCCAGGAAGCGGCTGATGGTCAGGCCGCCGACCACGCCGCCCACGTAATACATGGAGTTGGTCACCGCCGCCTGGGTGGCCGACAGCCCGGATTCCCGCAGCACGGTCGGCATCCAGCTGCTGATGAAGAAGTTCGCCAGCAGGTTGGTGGCGAACAGCACCCAGACCAGCGGGGTGATCCACCTCAGCTTCTGCTCGAACAGGTCGGCCAGCTTCACCTTTGCCGGGGCGTGCGGGAAGCGGAACTCGGTGTCGTCGGGCAGGTCCAGGTCGGGGCGCATGGTGCGGGCCAGCGCGACCACCTTGGCCTGGGCCGTGCCGCGCGAGGCCAGGAACTTGAGCGACTCCGGCAGCAGCAGGGCGTTCAGCGCCACGGTGGCGAACGGGATGGCTGCGCCCACCAGCATCAGGGTGCGCCAGTCGGACTGGGGCGCCAGCACCGTCACCAGGGCCGGGGTCATGCCGCCGAAGGTGATGCCCATGAACATGACGGTGATCAGGGTGGCGCGGGCACGGGCGGGTGCGTACTCGGCCATCAGGGCGACGATATTGGTGGCCAGCCCGCCCAGGCCGATGCCGGTCAGGAGGCGGAAGGCCATCAGCACCGGGATCGAGCCGGCGCGCGCGGCGCACAGGGTGAACAGGCCGCAGACCAGGGCGCTGACGATGATGGCGATGCGTCGCCCGTAGCGGTCGCCCACATGGCCGAACGCCGGGGCGCCGATCAGCATGCCGAACAGGCTGGCGCTGAACACCGGCGCGAGCAATTCGCGCTTCACATGCCAGGCCCGGATGACGCCCGGCGCCGCATAGGCCGCCGCGGTCAGGTCGTAGCCGTCGCCAAGCTGGGTCAGGAAGCCCAGCGCGATGACGCCGATCAGGAAGGGGCTGATCTTCTGCCCGTCCACCAGCTCCGAGACGCCGATGACGGGCCGCGGCGCCACGGCGGTCACAGCGCCCAGTCCCGGGGCAGCACGCCCTTGGTCCGGGCTCGCCCGACGTAATAGGTCCAGAGCTTGGCGATGTGCTTGTCGCGCTTGAGGTCCTGAATGAACAGGGCGATCTCCGCCTCGGTCAGCGGCTTGACCTTGCCCAGCAGGCTGGCGTCGTACATCGCCTCGGCGTTCTCGACGAAGTGCACGCAATCGATTAGCAGCGCCGGCGCGGACTCCGCCACCACCACCTGGCCGTGGGCGCGGATCAGGGCGGCGTTGTGCGGACCCAGGGCCGTGGCCAGGGCGCGGCCGCGCTCGGGCGTGTTCACATGGCTGGGGTCGGCGTGCACCGGAATGCCCGACGCCCAGCGGATGGCGTGGTTCTTGATCGCCACCAGCCGCACGTCCTCGACCAGGGTGAAGGTGGTGGTGCGGTCGTGGTGGAAGTGGGCCACCGAGTTCACGTCCGGGCGGGCGCGCAGCATCTCGCAGTGCAGGAACACCTCGGCCGGCGGCCGCTGGCCCTGCGGGCCGGACAGCATCCGCCCGTCCAGATCGCACACCAGCAGCGCCTCGGGCGTCAGCTCGGCGCGGCTCTGGTCGAAGGACTGGATCAGGAAGGTGTCGCCGCCGGGCAGGCGCGCGCTGACGTGGCCGCTATAGCCCAGGATGCCCAGGTCGTTGAGCATCAGGGTGGTGGCCGCCACCTCCCGGCGCAGCCGCTGCTCCACCGCCTGGGCGGCGCCAGGTTCTCGCGGCAGGGATTCCGGCTGCAGGCTCAGGTCGTTCATTCGCATCCTCCCGACTTGGCCATTTGGTTGGCTCTATTAAAATCCTAACTAATGGGATTTATGTGGCGTGTCTATGCCGGATTGGGCGTGCGGTCTTGTCGTCCTTCCCGGCGCCCCGGATAAGGGGCTGGGACTTAAGGAGCGGGCGATGGTCGACACCACCCCTCGGAAGATGCTGCGCGTGCTGGACCTGATCGAGGGCAGCGAGGCGCCGGTCAGCGCCGAGGTGATGCTGAAGGAGCTGGAGCTCACCCGCTCCACCCTCTACCGGCACCTGAAGATCCTGGCCGAGACCGGGCTGATCACCTCGTTGCCCGACGCCGGCTTCACGCTCGGGCCGCGGATCGTGGAGCTGGACTACAAGATGCGCCAGCGCGACCCGCTGCTGGCGGCGGCGCGCCCGCTGATGATGGAGCTGGTGCGCTCCGAGCGGGGCGTGGCTCTGCTGTGCCGCCGCTATCGCGACCGGGTGCTGTGTATTCACCAGGAGCGCGGGGAGGTCAGCTTCTCCAGCAACTACACCCGCGGCCTGGCCCGACCGCTGTACCGGGGCGCGGCCTCGCGCATCATCCTGGCCCATATGTCCAAGGCGGTGGTCGACCGGCTGCAGGGCGAGTTCCCGGCCGAATTCGTCGAATGCGGCCTGGGCGCGACCGCCGACGAGGCGCGCGCCGTGCTGCGCCGCATTCGCCGTGCGGGCTGGGACGTCACCGAGGCCCAGGTCACGCCCGGCGTCATGGGCATAGCCGCCCCGCTGCTGGATCGCGGCGGCGAGGTTCTGGGCAGCCTCAGCCTGACCATAGCCGCTGGCGAGCGCACCGAATCCGACCTGAAGCGGCTGGCGGAGCGAGTGCAGTCCTGCGCCGAAGTGGTGCGCGCCACCTTGGATCAAGGCCCAATGTAAATCCCATTATTTGGGCTTGACGCATGGTTTAGCTGGTGTGCTATTGCCGCGAACCGTGCGTGAAACCCCCGCCGAAGCTTGGCGAAAGGGGCGCGCCGGTCGCGGGATAGGGGCGGAGGTGCAGCCGAGATGCAGCGTGCGCAGGACACCGAGGTTCTCATCGTGGGCGCCGGCCCGGTCGGCCTGACCCTGGCGGTGGACCTGGGGCGGCGCGGCGTCCGCTGCACTCTTCTGGAGCGCAAGCCCGAGCCGCAGTTCCTGCCCAAGATGGAGCGCTGCAACGCGCGCACCATGGAGATGTTCAGGCGTATCGGCCTGGCGGACCGGATGCGGGCCTCGGGCCTGGCTTCGGACGTGCCGATGGACGTCTATGTCGTGCTGTCGATGACTGAGCCGCCGCTGCTGCGCCTGCCGTATCCGTCGGTTGACGAGGCGCGCGAGGCCGCTCGTCAAGTGAACGACGGGACCCAGCCGCTGGAGCCTTACCAGCTCATCTCCCAGTATACCGTCGAGCCGCTGCTGAAGGCGGAGGCCGAGCGGCTGCCCACCGTCACCGTGCGCTATGGCTGCGAGTTCGAGGCCTTCGCCCAGGACGCCGACGGGGTGGAGGTGGTGGTGCGCCCCGAGGGCGGCGAGCCCGAGCGCCTGCGCGCCCAGTACCTGGTCGGCTGCGACGGGGGCGGCAGCGCGGTGCGCCGCCAGCTCGCCATCCCCCTGCGCGGCGAGGGCGCCCTGCTGCAACTGCGCCAGGCGCTGTATCGCTGCGATGAACTTTATGAGCGCCTGCCGCTGGGCGACGGCCCCGGGCGCGGGCGGCACTATCATGTGGCCGACGACCGGGCGAGCTTCCTGATCATGCAGGATTCCACCCGCCACTGGACCCTGCACGCCACCGTCGACAGCGACGAGGCCATGAAGGCCCAGTTCGAGCAGGTGGTCGGCGTGCCGGTGGACTACGAGATGCTCTACTGCGGGTCCTGGCGGCAGAACCTGCTGCTGGCCGACGCCTACCGGCAGGGCCGGGTGTTCCTGGCTGGCGACGCCGTGCACCTCGTGATCCCGACCGGCGGGCTCGGCATGAACACCGGGGTGGGCGACGCCTTCGACCTGTCGTGGAAGCTGGCCGGGGTGCTGGCGGGCTGGGGCGGTCCGGCCTTGCTGGACTCCTACGAGATCGAGCGGCGGCAGGTGGGCGAGCGCAATGTCGGCGCCTCGCGCTACGCCTCGCTCGGCCGGCGCAAGTGGCGCAGCCAGTGGCGGCCCGAGATCCGCGACGCCACGCCAGCCGGCCAGGCCGCGCGCGACCACCTGGCCGCCGTCGCCGAGGTGGAGCAGCGCAAGACCAACGAGATGATCGGGGCGGAACTCGGCTACCGCTACGTGGACTCGCCCATCATCGACAACATCCCCGGCGGTCCGGAGCATCTGTTCCGCGACTACCAGCCCACCACCTGGCCTGGCGCGCGGCTGCCCCATGTCTGGCTGCCGGACGGGCGTGGGGTGCAGGACCTGATCCCCTACGACGGCTACACCCTGCTGCGGCTGCGCGGCGGCCACGACACCTCGGGCCTCGAGCGGGCGTTCCAGGCGCGCGGCGTGCGGCTGACCACGCTCGACATCGCCGAGGAGGCGGCGCGCGCGGTCTATGAGCGCGACCTGCTGCTGCTGCGGCCGGACATGCACGTGGCCTGGCGCAGCAACCGTCCGCCCGACGACCCGGACGCCCTGTGCGCCGTGGCGGTCGGCCATCGCGCCGCCGCCTGACCCGAGACCAGCTTCCCCAGGGAGACAAGGCCATGACGACCCAGACGCTCGACGCCGTCATTGACGACATCGTCACCGCCAATCGCATCCTGGCCGCTGAGGGGGTGGTGGACGCGTTCGGCCACGTCAGCGCCCGCCATCCCGACAATCCCAAGCGCTTCCTGCTGTCGCGCGCCCTGTCGCCGGAGCTGATCGTCCACGACGACATCGTCGAATACGAACTCGACGGCGCCCCGGTGCAGGCCGACGCCCCCAAGGGTTATCTGGAGCGCTACATCCACGGCGCCCTCTACGAAGCGCGCCCCGACGTGCAGGCGGTGGTCCACAGCCACAGCCGCAGCGTCATCCCGTTCGGCGTCACCAGCGAGCCGCTGCGCCCCATCGTGCACAGCTGCGCCACCATCGGCCACCACGTGCCGGTGTGGGACGCCCAGGACAGCTTCGGCGACACCACGCTGCTGATCTCCAGCCTGGAGATGGGGCGCGACTTCGCCCAGGTGCTGGGCACCGGAAACAGCGCCCTGATGCGCGGCCATGGCTGCACGGTGATCGGCCGCTCGGTGCGCGAGGCCGTCTACACCGCCGTCTATCTGGAGGTGAACGCCGGTTTGCAGCTCCAGGCCAGCCGCCTCGGCCCGATCAAGTTCCTCAGCGACGGCGAGATCGACGCCATCTGCGGCCGGCTGGCCGACGCCAAGCCGTCGGAGGGCTACGACCGGGCCTGGGTCTACTGGCGCCGCCGGGCCGGGCTCGAGGGCTGAAACAAAAAACGACGGGAGGGAGATCACACCATGGACCAGCCGAAGATGGAGCGGCCCGCCAAGGCCCCCTACAAGCGCATCGCCACCGAAGAAGCCTTCTGTCCCAAGGAGATGATCCGCATCTGGCAGGATGTGCTGGACGGGCCGGACCCGGATCCGGGCTTCGTCAGCCTGATCGGCTTCTACATGTCGAGCCAGGCCGAGCGGCCGCGCCACATCATGAACTGCCTCACCGACCTGGGCGAGATGCGCCTGCAGCACATGGACGAGGCGGGGATCGACCGCCAGGTGATGGCCCTGACCTCGCCGGGCGTGCAGGTGATGGCCGCCGCCGACGCCGCGGCCTTCGCCAAGGTGGCCAATGACGAGCTGTCGGAGGCCTGCCGCCGCCACCCCGACCGCTTCTCCGGCATGGTCGCCATCGCCCCGCACAGCCCGGCCGAGGCGGCGCGCGAAATCGAGCGCGGTATCCAGAAGCTTGGCCTGACCGGGGTGATCGTCAATTCGCACACCCACGGCGAGTACCTGTCCGACCCCAAGTTCTGGGAAATCTTCGAGGCGGCTGAGGCCAACGACACGCCGGTCTACCTGCATCCCAATACGCCGCCGCGCGACATGATCCGGCCCTACCTCGAAGCGGGGCTGGACGGGGCCATCTGGGGCTTCGCGGCCGAGACCGGCCTGCACGCCCTGCGCCTGATCACCGCCGGGGTGTTCGACCGCTTCCCCAAGCTGCAGCTCGTGCTCGGCCACATGGGCGAGGCGCTGCCGTTCTGGGCCTATCGGCTGGACTACATGCACGCCGCCACCGTGCGCTCCAACCGCTACGAGGTCATGCGGCCGCTGAAGAAGAAGCCCAGCGATTACCTGCGGGAGAACTTCCACATCACCAACAGCGGCGTGGCCTGGGAGCAGGCGATCAAGTTCACCCAGGAGGTCGTGGGCGTGGACCGGGTGCTGTACGCCATGGACTATCCCTACCAGCACGCCATCCAGGAGGTGCACATGCTGGACCGGATGGACATGGCGCCGGAGGGGAAGAAGGCCTTCTTCCAGACCAATGCGGAGAAGCTGTTCAAGCTGGCCTGAACCGGCCGGCTGGCTGGTTAGGAGGATTCATGCAGATCGCCCCCTATTCGCGCGAGGACGACGGCCAGCCGCCGTCCTTGTTCGCGCCCTACGGCTCCACCGTGGTGCGCTCGCCGCGCGAGCCGCTGGTGAAGATCCCCCAGACCCTGACCGAGGTCACCGGTCCTGCCGGCTGCTGGGAGCAGCTGATGGGGCCGGCCGCCGCCGACCTGACCCGCCAGCACAAGGGCGAGCCGATCGGCCAGCGCATCGTCATCGCCGGCCGGGTGCTGGACGATAACCACCGGCCGGTCGCCAACACGGTGATGGAGATCTGGCAGTGCAATGCGGCGGGCCGCTACATCCACCGCAACGACCAGTGGGACGCGCCGATCGATCCCAACTTCACCGGCGCCGGGCGGATCGTCACCGATGCCGAGGGCCGCTACCAGTTCACCACCATCAGGCCCGGCGCCTACCCGTGGGGCAACCACGCCAACGCCTGGCGTCCCGGCCACATCCACCTGTCGCTGCTGGGTCCGGCCTTCGCCACCCGGCTGATCTCCCAACTTTACTTCCCCGACGATCCGCTGATCGAGATCGATCCCATCGCCAACGCCGTGCCGCGTGAGGCGCGCGCCCGCATGGTGGCGCGCTTCGACATCGCCACCACCCGGCCCAACCATGCGCTGGGCTATCTGTTCGACCTGGTGCTGCGCGGACGCGACGCCACGCCCTTCGAGGATCACCATGGCTGACGGCAACCCCCTGGGCCGCGAGCAGCCGGCCCCGCGCCAGGACAACCAGACCCCCGACCGTTTCGGCCAGACGCCCTGGCAGACGGTCGGCCCGTTCTTCCACTACGGCCTGCCGTGGAAGGGCGGCGCGGACCTGGTCGGCCAGTCCGACCTCGGCGCGCGGCCGGAGCTGTTCCCGCAAGACCACTACGTGCTGAACCTGGCCTCGCCCAAGGGCGAGGTGGCGGGCGAGCGGATCGAGCTCACCGGCCAGGTGCTCGACGCCCAGGGCCAGCCGATCCCCGACGCCCTGCTGGAGATCTGGCAGGCCAATGCGGCCGGCCGTTACGCCAGCCCGGACGACCCGCGCACCGAACTGCCGCTGGATCAGGACTTCATCGGTTTCGGCCGCAGCGCCACCGATGCGCAGGGCCGCTTCCGTTTCCTGACCATCCGCCCGGGCCGCGTGCCCGGTCCCGGCAACCGGCTGCAGGCGCCTCACATCGCCGTGAGCCTGTTCGGGCGCGGGATGATCAAGCGGCTCGTCACCCGCATCTACTTCGAGGGCGAGGCCGCCAACGCCGAGGACCCGATTCTGGAACTGGTCCCAACTGAGCGGCGCGACACCCTGATCGCCAAACCGGAGGGCGACGGCCGCTGGCGCTTCGATATCCGCCTCCAGGGTGCGCACGAGACCGTCTTCTTCGATACCTAGGCGCCACCAACCCGGTCTGCGCCGCGCACCTGGGGCGTGGCGCTGGGCCAGCTGAACGCGCGCGCCAGCCCGACGGCTGAGCTTTCAACGAAAAATTCATCCTCTGCGAAGGGCTTCCAATCGGCTTGACAGGCGAGGTGCGTGAGGTGCTAAAGTTCGTCTACCGGCTGATGTGTTCGCATATCGCCCAAAAATGAACTCCGGCGGCTCCCTGCCTTCGCAGCGGGACCGGCCAGCCAGGGGTCGAAAAAGCCTTTAACGCCAGCGCGTAAGTCGCGCGGTGGCGAGATGCTTACAGCGGGAGGACGCTGGATCGTGGTGAGCGCCTGGATAGAAGGCTTCCAAAGCCTTCTGCATGCCCAACAGCTCCTGTTCTTGTGCCTGGGCATGCTGATGGGGCTGATCTTCGGCGCCGTGCCGGGTCTCGGCGGCACCACGGCCTTGGCGCTGCTGATGCCGCTGACCTATGGGCTGGACCCGATCACCGCGCTGGCGCTGTCGGGCGGCGTGATGGGGGCGGTGCCCATGGGCGGCTCCATTTCCGCCATCCTGCTCAATACGCCGGGCTCCGCGCCCAACGCCGCCACCTGCATGGACGGCTATCCCCTGGCCCAGCAAGGCAAGGCGGGCCTGGCCATCGGGGCGGCGGCCAGCTCCAACGCCGTTGGCGGGCTGATCGGCGCGGTGTCGCTACTGGCGGTGCTGCCGCTGTCCAAGCAGTTGGTGCTGAGCTTCGGCCCGCCGGAATTCTTCCTGCTGTCGATCCTGGGCCTGGTGGTGGTGGCCACCGCCTCGCGGGGCAAGATGCTGCGGGGCCTGGTGGCGGGCGGGATTGGGCTGATGATCGCCCTGGTCGGCTTCGACCAGGTGACCGGCACGGTCCGCTACACCTTCGGCCTGCAATATCTGTGGGACGGCGTGCACCTGGTGCCGGCCCTGATCGGTCTGTTCGCCGGGGCCGAGATGCTCAAGCTGTGGTGCAAGGGCGGGGCCATCGCCGGCTCGGCCAGCGGCGTGAAGATCACCCGCGTCACCGACGGCCTGCTGGAAACCTTCCGCCACTGGCCGACCGTGCTGCGCGGCTCGCTGATCGGCACGGTGGTCGGCGCGGTGCCGGGCGTGGGCGGGGTGGTGGCGTCGTTCCTGTCCTATTCGCTGACGGTGCAGGTCTCCAAGGACCCCGACAGCTTCGGCAAGGGCAACATCCAGGGCGTGATCGCGCCGGAAGCGGCCATCAACGCCAAGGACTCCAGCGCCCTGATCCCCACCATCGCCTTCGGCATCCCCGGAGGGGCCGAGATGGCGGTGTTCCTCGGCATCCTGGTCCTGCACGGCCTGCAGCCCGGCCCGCTGATGCTGATCAACAATCAGAAAGAGATCTACAGCCTGGTGTGGGCCCTGACCGCGGCCTGCGTGCTGGCGGGCGGGGTGGGCATCCTGTTCGTGCGGCCGCTGTCCATGGTCACGCTGGTCCCGGCCAAGAAGCTGGCCCCGGTGGTGATGACGGTGGCCTTCATCGGCTCCTGGGCCATCGACCAGACGGTGGAGAACATCATCGTCTCGGGCGTGTTCGCGCTGTTGGGCTACGCCATGTCGCGGCTGGACTATCCGCGCCTGCCGATCGTGATCTCGCTGGTGCTGGGCGCCGGGCTGGAGCGCAACCTGCACCAGTCCATGGCCATGGCGGACGGTTCCCCGACCATCTTCTTCAGCCGCTTCATCTGCGTGATCCTGCTGGCCTGCATCGCCGGCGCCCTGCTGCTCACGCCGCTGCGCTCCACCATGGGCCGGCTGTTCCCGCGGCCCGTCGCCTATCCCCAACGGAGGCCGACGTGAGGCCCGACATCGTGCGTTTCCTGCCGGCCGCCTTCTGCTGGCTGTTTGCGGCCGCGTTCCTGGCCATGACCTACACCTTGCCGGCGAACGCGCGCGCCATGCCGCTGCTGGTGGGCTGGGGCACCCTGGGCCTGGCGACGCTGGACCTGGCCTCGCGGCTCAGGAACAAGGCGGGCGAGGCGCTGATGCGGGCGCTGAACCCGGCCGGGCTCAAGCCCGAGCCCCCCGACACCATCTCCGGGCGCTACGCCCTGCTGATCGGCATCGGCCTGGTGGTGCTGCTGGTGACGAGCTTCCTGCTGCTGGGCGCGCTGATCGCGGCGCCGCTGCTGATCTTCACCGCCCTGATGGTCGGCGACCGCAAGCAGTGGAAGCTGAGCCTGGCCATCACGGCCGGCTCGACCCTGGTGATCTGGCTGCTGTTCGCGGTGCTGCTCAGGCTGCAGCTCTATCCCGGGCTGCTGTTTGGCGGCTCGCTCTGAGGGCGGCTCTCGCGAACTGGAAAGCGCCCGCCGAGGCGCTGGAGGAGACGACATGGAACAGCTGAGGCGCAGGGATCTGCTGGCCGCGGCCGGATTTGGCGGAGCCGCGATGCTGGTCGGCTGCGGGCCGGGCGGGGAGGCGAGCTTCCCGCAGCGCGACATCACCTTCATCATCCCGTTTGCGCCGGGCGGCGGCTTCGACTCCTACGTGCGCGTCATGCTGGAGCCGATGCAGCGCTTCCTGCCGCAGAAGGCCAACATCGTGCCGCTGAACGTGGAGGGCGCCGGTGGCGGCAAGGCCACCAGCCAGCTCTATCACGCCCGTCCCGACGGCTACACCATCAGCGTGGTCAGCGTCCCGGGCGCCATCGTGCTGCAGCAGCTCCAGGGCAAGTCCGGCTACGACCTCAGCAAGATGAGCTGGCTCGGCAACATGGGCAGCGACCCCTACGGCATCGCCGTGGGCGCCAACTCGCCGATCAAGACCGTGGCCGACCTGAAGGCGCTGTCCAAGACGCGGCCGGTCAAGTTCACCTCCACCGGGCCGGGCTCCACCGGGCGCGCCGGCACCCTGATCTCGACAGCCATGCTGGGCATCCGCTCGGAGATCATCGCCGGCTACAAGGGCACCAGCGAATACCTGGTGGCGGCGGCGCGCGGCGACGGCGACGCGGCGGTGTGCTCGCTCACCGCCATGCAGGGCCTGGCCAAGGCCGGGGTCATCCGCATCATCGCCAGCTTCGAGCAGCATTCCAGCCTGCCCGGCGTGCCGGACGCCATCGCGCTCGGCCAGCCCGACCTGGTGCAGATCAGCCAGCTGCGCCCGGTGGCCGGCCCGCCGAACCTGCCCAAGAAGGTCCACGCCGTCCTGTCCAACGCCCTGGACAAGGCGCTGCACAGCTCCACGGTCACCGACTGGGCGCAGAAGAACGGGGCCAGCCTGACCTGGGCCACCCCCGAACAGACCACCCAGCTGATCCAGCAGCAGACCGCCTTCATCACCCATTGGAAGCAGGTGCTGGGGGATCGGCTGTAGTGATGTGCGTGGCGTCTCCCAGCAAGGCGTGGCGGGCATGAGCGGCGGTTCGGCCGTCGAGGGGCGCGTGCACCACGTGACCGACCACGCCTATGGGCTGGAGCTGGACCACAGCCACCTGGGCGGCGAGGCGGACCACGAGCACGACGACCTGCCCGACCTGCCGCTGGAGGACAATCCGATCTGGATCGCCGACCACGTCTCGCTGACCAGCGTGGGCGTGGATATCGGTTCCTCCGGCACCCAGGTGATCTTCTCGCGCATCAATCTGCGCCGGCCGGGCGAGGACCTGTCCAGCCGCTACGTCGTGGTCTCGCGCGAGGCGCTCTACATGTCGCCGGTGGCGCTGACGCCGTTCGAGAGCGAACTGCGCATCAGCGAGGCGAGCCTGGGCCGGATCATCGACGAGGCCTTCGCCGCCGCCGGCCTGAGCCGCAAGGACGTGGACACCGGCGCGGTCATCCTTACCGGCGAGGCGCTGCGGCGCGAGAACGCCGAGATCATCTCCGCGGTGCTGGCCGAGCACGCCGGCGAGTTCGTCTGCGCCACCGCCGGCCACCACATGGAGGCGACCTTGGCGGCCTTCGGCTCGGGCGCCGCCCAGGCCTCGGTCGAGCAGGGGCTGCGCATCCTCAACGTCGACATCGGCGGCGGCACCACCAAGCTGGCGGCGATCGAGGGCGGGCGCGTGGTCGCCACCGCGGCGCTGCACGTCGGCGGCCGGCTGCTGGCGGTGGACGAAGCCCAGCGGCTGGTGCGGCTCGATCCCGGCGGCGCGCGCCTGGCTCGCCGGGCCGGCTTCGACTGGGCGTTGGGCGATGTCGCCTCCGGGGCCGACTGCGACCGCCTGGCCGAGCACATGGCCGAGGCGGTGATCACGGCGCTGAAGAGTTCGGCCGAACAGAACGCCAGCTCCGGCCTGTTCCTGACCGCCCCGCTCGATCGGGTGCTGCGCTACGACGGGGTGATGTTCTCCGGCGGGGTGGCCGAGTACGTCTATGGGCGCGAGACCCGCGACTTCGCCGACATGGGCCGCCGGCTGGGCCATGCGATCCGTCGCCGCCTGGATGCGGGCGAGTTGCCGTGGCCGCTGCTGGAGGCTGGCGAGTGCATCCGCGCCACCGCTATCGGCGCCTCGGAATACTCGGTCCAGCTCAGCGGCAACACTATCTACGTTTCGGACCGGCGCACGCTCTTGCCCCGGCGCAACCTGCAGGTGCTGCGCCCCGAGGTGACGCTGGGCGAGGCGGTGGACTCCGACGAGGTCGCCCGCGCCATCGCCCGCCGCTTCGAGACCTTCGACCTGCGCGAGGGCGAGCAGGACGTGGCCCTGGCCTTCCATTGGCGTGGATCGCCCGCCTACCGGCGCGTGCGCAACTTCCTGGTGGGCGTGCTGCAGGCGCTGCCACGCACCCTGGCCGCGGGCCGTCCGCTCTACCTGGTGCTCGACGGCGACCTGGCCCAGACGCTCGGCGCGGTGCTGCGCGAGGAGTTGGGCCTCGAGAACGAGGTGCTGGTCATCGACGGCGTCGCCCTCTGGGACTTCGACTACATCGATCTCGGCAAGGTGCGCCTGCCGTCCAACACGGTGCCGGTGACGGTGAAGTCGCTGCTGTTCGGCGCGGCCATGGACCCCGCCGCCGTGATCCCCAATCCCACAACTGCAGACTTGAGGTGAGCCCGATGGCCAAGGACGCAATCGTTTCCGAGGACATGGCGAAGAAGTTCGCCACCGAGAAGGATTCTCCCTACGTCCGCTGGGTCCGCGACGAGGGGCTGGAGATCATCAGCGCCCACTACATCCGCAACCTGCACACCGTCGAGCTGAAGCCCTGGGACCGTCGCGGCGGGCGGGGCGTCTACATCAACCACGAGGCCTCGCGCACCTCCAACGACTGCTACGTCTGCGAGATCCCGCCCGGCGGCCAACTGGCCCCGCACCGCCAGCTGTTCGAAGAGATGATCTATGTGCTCGACGGGCGCGGCTCGACCACTGTGTGGAACGACGCGGGCCACAAGCTCAGCTTCGAGTGGGGCAAGGGCTCGCTGTTCGCCATCCCGCTGAACGCCAGCCACCAGCACTTCAACGGCTCGGGGACCGAACCCGCCCGGTTCGTGTCCGTCACCAACGGCCCGGCGGTGATCAACCTCTACGAGGACCTGAGCTTCGTCTTCAACACGCCCTACGACTTCAAGAGCCGCTTCTCCGGCGAGCCGGAATACTTCGCCAACAAGGGCGAGCAGAAGGGCCTGCTGCTGGAGACCAACTTCGTGGCCGACGCGATCAACCTGCCGCTGATCAGCGCCAAGGAGCGCGGCGCGGGCGGCGGCCATATCCGGTTCAACATGGCCAAGGGTTCGATGAACAGCCACATCTCGCAGTTCCCCCCGGCCACCTACAAGAAGGGCCACGCCCACGGCCCCGGCGCCCACGTCATCATCATGAGCGGGGAGGGCTACTCCCTGATGTGGCCGGAGGGCGAGGAGCCGCGCCGCTACGAGTGGGAAGTGGGATCCATGGTTGTGCCGCCCAACATGTGGTTCCACCAGCACTTCAACACCGGTGCGGAGCCGGCGCGCTACCTGGCCTTCAAGCACGAGGTGGTGTCGATCCGCAACGCCCAGGGCGTGCCCAAGGCCTGGATCAGCCGCCGGCTCGGCGGCGACCAGATCGACTATGCCGACGAGCAGCCGGTGGTGCGCCAACTGTTCGCCGACGCCCTGGCCAAGGGCGGCCTGACGCCGCGCATGGACGACGCCTATGCGGCGGAACTCGTGGACCTGCCGAAGGCGTCGTGAGCGCGTCGCCAGCGCCTTCCGCCGCGGCGACTGTATCGGCCGCCAGCGCTGACCCTGCCGCCAGGCCGGCCAAGGTCAGCCTGGCGCAGCTGTTCGGCGCCTTCACCCGCATCGGCTGCACCGCGTTCGGCGGCGGCATCGCCGGCTGGACCATGCGCGAGGTGGTGGACAAGCGCGGCTGGATGACCACCGAGGACTTCCTCACCGGCATGGCCATGTCCCAGGCCTTGCCGGGGGTGAACGTGGTCAACCTGGCGATCTGGGTTGGCTATCGGCTCAGCGGCGCGTTGGGGGCGCTGATCGCGGCGCTCGGCATCATCCTGCCGGCGGCGGTGATGATCGCCTGCATGGCGGGCTTCTTCAGCAGCTTCGCCCACGGGCCGCTGGCGCACCTGGGCTTCGCGGGCGCGGCGGCGGCGGCCATCGGGCTGTCGCTGCAGATGGCCGTGCGCGCGGCGCAGCGCAGCGCGCGGCGGCTGGTTCCGGGCCTGGTGGTGCTGGTCACCTTCGTAGTGGCCGGGCTGCTGCGGGTGTCGATCATCCCGGTGGTGCTGGTGCTCGGCCCGGCCGGCGTGGCCTTCGAGGCCTGGAAGGGGCGGCGTCATGCGTGAGCATCCCCTGGTGCAGCTCGTGCTGGTGTTCGCGCCGCTGTCGCTGATGGCGTTCGGCGGCGGCCAGGCGGTGCTGACCGACGTGCACCACCAGAGCGTGGAGATCCATCACTGGGTCACGACCCCCGAATTCCTCAGCGACTACGTGCTGACCCGCATGGCGCCCGGGCCGACCAGCCTGATCGTCGGGCTGATCGGCTGGAAGGCCTATGGCTGGCTGGGCGCGGTGACGGCGGCGACGGCGATCTTCCTGCCGTCCTCGCTGCTGGTCTACGGCGTGGCGCACATCTGGGAGCGCCAGCGCGGCGCGGTGTGGCAGGGCTATGTCGAGCGCGGCCTGGCGCCGGTAGCGGCGGGGCTGATCCTGGCCTCGTCCTACAATCTGCTGCGCAACACCGAGGGTGGCTGGGCGGCCTGGGCCGTGGCGCTGGGCGTGACCGCGGTGCTGATGTTCAGCAAGGTCAATCCGCTGATCATGATCGCGGCGGGCGCGGGCGCTTTCCTGGCGATGGGCCAGGTCTGGCGGCTGCTGTGACGAGCGTGACGCTGGACCTCGAAGCGGGGCGCGACGCCGCCGCTAACCGGCGCGCCGCCCTGCTGCTGGGCGGGCTTGTGCTGGTCAACCTGGCGGCCTGGGCCTGGACGTGGACGGCCTTCCACGAGCGGCCGGCCATGCTGGGGCTGGCGCTGCTGGCCTACGCCTTCGGCCTGCGCCACGCGCTGGACGCCGACCACATCGCCGCCATCGACAACGTCACCCGCCGCTTCGTGCAGCAGGGCCGTCGTCCGGTGGGCGTGGGCTTCTTCTTCTCCATCGGCCATTCGGCGGTGGTGGTGGCCGCCTGCGCCGCCATCGCGCTCGCCTCCACCACCGTGCAGGCCCACATCGGGGCGCTGAAGGCGTTCGGCGAGGTGGCGGGCGCGCTGGTCTCGGCGAGCTTCCTGTTCACCGTGGCGGCCGCCAACCTCGGCGTGCTGTTCGGTCGCCGCCGCCAACACCGGCACGCCGCTCGCCATGGCCACGCGGGCCTGCCGGACGCGGCGCCCGGCGGGCTGATCACGCGCCTGGTCTCGCCCATGCTGGGCTTCGCCTCCAGCAGCTGGCGCATGTTGCCGATCGGGGTGTTGTTCGGCCTGGGGTTCGACACCGCCAGCGAGATCGGGCTGCTCGGCCTGTCCGCGGCCCACGCCTCGGGGCCGGGCGCGGTGTTGACCATCATGGTCTTCCCGATGCTGTTCACCGTCGGCATGTCGCTGCTCGACAGCATCGACTCGGTGATGATGCTCAAGGCCTATGCCTGGGCGCTCGTGAAGCCTCGCCGCAAGCTCTACTACAACCGCATCGTCACCGGCCTGTCCGTGCTGATCGCCTTTGGCGTCGGCGGCATGGAACTCGTGGACCTGGTGAGTTCGCACAACGACCTGCACGGCGGCTTCTGGAAGATCGCCAGCGGGCTCAACGACCATTCCGAATGGATAGGGGCGGCCATGCTGGTCGGCTTCGCCCTGTTGTGGGGCGCAGCGATGCTGGTCTCCAGAGTCCAGAACAGCAAGGAGTCCTCGGCATGACCACCCTCGAAGCGCAAAAGCCCAAGGTCCTGCTCGACCCCTATGCCGACTGGGCCAAGGGCGAAGGTATCCCGATCCACCTGGACTTCGGCCACGACCTGCTGGCGCTGGAGACCGCGCGCTGGGACCGCTATGGCGCGCGCGGCTGCTTCGCCCACACCCATGGCATGGGCGACTTCATGGCCAACTACGTGCTGGAGGTGCCGGCCGGCGGCAAGACGCGCCCGGTGCGCCACCTGTACGAGGTGTTCTGCTTCGTGCTGTCGGGCTACGGCTCGACCATGGTGTGGCGGCCGGACGGGACCACCACCACCTTCGAGTGGGGTCCCAAGGCGCTGTTCGCCATCCCGCTGAACTGCAAGTACCAGATCTTCAACGCCCAGGGGACCGAGCCGGCGCGCATCTCCTGCACCAACGACGCGCCGATCACCATCAATCTCTATCACAACCTGGATTTCGTCTTCGACAACCCGTTCGACTTCCCCGAACGACTGGGGGCTGAGGGCTATTTCGAGGGCGAGGGCGAGCACATCGCCTTCAGCTCCGCCGACAAGGCGGTGGTCCAGAACCTGTGGGAGACCAACTTCGTCCACGACCTGACCAGCTTCAAGCTCTACGAGCTGGACGCGCGGGGCAAGGGATCGTCCAACGTCATGTTCGTGCTGGCCGACGGCACCATGCACGCCCACGTCTCGGCCATCCCCAAGGGGCGCTACAAGAAGGCCCACCGCCACGCCGCCGGCACCCACGTGCACGCCGTGGACGGGGAGGGCTACACCCTGCTCTGGTACGAGGGCGACTCCGAGTTCAAGGAGATCCCCTGGAAGCACGGCTTCATGTACACGCCGCCGTTCTGGATGTTCCACCAGCACTTCAACACCAGCCCGCAGCCGGCGCGCTATCTCGCCTGCAGCCTGGGCAGCCGGCGCTATCCGTTCATGTCGCTGCGCCGCAAGAGCGCCGAGGGCCTGTTCGCCCAGTCGGTGTCGCAGGGCGGCCGCCAGATCGAGTACGAGGAGCAGGACCCCCGCGTCCACCGCAAGTGGCTGGAAGCCATCGCCGAGACCGGCGTACCTTCCGAGATGGGCGAGATGTTCGACGAGCCCGCCATCATGGCCTTGCCCGCGTCCGAGCTGACCGGCGTGATCCGCCAGCCGACCACCTCGGGTCCGCAGCTCTAAGAGGCGGGGCCTCGGGACGTAACGCATGCACGACGCCGAGTTCGATCACGAGCACGAGCCGCTGTCCGAGGTCGAGCTGGACATGCTCGCCCGCGCCATCCGCGAGCAGGACACGGTGGAGCTGACCACCGTGGGCGTGGACATCGGCAGTTCGACCTCGCACCTGATGTTCGCGCGAGTGGTGCTGCAGCGGCTGGCCGAGGCCCTGTCCAGCCGGTTCGTGGTGATCGAGCGTTCGGTGCTCTGGCGCTCGCCGATCCTGCTGACGCCTTTCCTGCCGGACGGGACCATCGACGCCGCGGCGCTGGAGCGGTTCCTGCACCAGGCCTATGCCGAGGCGGGGCTGCGTCCGGCCGATGTCGACGGCGGGGCGGTGATCCTGACCGGTGAGGCGATCAAGCGGACCAACGCCCGCGCCATCGACGAGCTGTTCGCCGCCGAGGCCGGCAAGTTCGTCTGCGCCACCGCCGGCCACAAGCTGGAGTGCCTGCTGGCGGCGCATGGCTCGGGCGCGGTCGGCTATTCGCGGCGGCGCAGCCGGCAAGGGCTGCACGTCGACATCGGCGGCGGCACCACCAAGCTGGCCCTGCTGGATCGGGGCGAGGTGCTGGGCGTGGCGGCCTTCGCCGTCGGCGGCCGGCTGGTGGCGCAGGACGCGACCGGGGCCTGGACCCGCATCGACGAGGCGGCCCAGCTCGCCGCCGCCGACATCGGCCTGGAGGCGTCGCCGGAGACGTTCGCCGATCCCGCCGCCCGCCGAGCCCTGGCCCAGCGGTTGGCCCAGGTGGCGGTGGACCGCATCCGCGGCGCGCCGATGGACCTGCTTGGAGAAAAGCTGCAGCTCACCGAACCGCTGGCGCGGCCGTTCGAGCCCGAGTTCGTCACCGTCTCGGGCGGGGTGGCCGAATACATCTTCAGCCACGAGGCGCAGTCGCACGGCGACATCGCCATGGACCTGGCCCAGGCGGTGGTCGAGGGCCTGAGGGGCCTGTCCGTCCCGCTGGTGGAGCCGGCCGAGCGCATCCGCGCCACGGTGATCGGCGCCTCGCAGTTCACCGTGCAGGTCAGCGGCAAGACCATCCACCTGCCCGACTTCGGCGTGCTGCCGGCGCGCAACCTGCCGGTGGTGCGGGTGGAGCTGGACCTGTCGGACGCGGTCGACGCGCGGGCCGTGGAAGCCGCCTTCGCCGCCGGGGCCGCGCGCCTGGACCTGGCGCCCCAGGCGCGGCTGGCGCTGGCCTTCGCCTGGAACGCGCCGCCGGATTTCCAGCGGCTGGAGGCGGTGGCGCAGGGCATCGCCGCCTTCGCCGCCCCCGCCAGGGCCTCGGATCCACCGCTGTTCCTGGTGATCGACGGCGACGTGGGCGGCTCGCTCGGGCGGCTGGTCGCGCGCCAGCCCGGCTTCGAACGCGCGCTGGTGGGCATGGACGGGGTGCAGCTGCGCGACCTCGACTATGTCGATATCGGCGAGGTGCTACAGCCGGCCGGCGTGGCGCCGGTGGTGATCAAGTCGCTGCTGTTTTCCTGAGCCCCGCCAACTCTCTAAGTCCTGGTCTCAGAAGGTCGCCGTAATCCGGAAGCGGGCGGAGGTCGGCTCCAGCGGGTGGATGTGGTGATCGTCCACGCCCGCGGCCGGCTCACCCTGAAGCCGATCCACGTAGTCGTAGGCGGCGGCGTTGGCGCGGGTGTCGAACAGGTTGAAGACCTCCACCTCGGCCCGGAGGGTGGGGGCGATGTGGTAGCCGAAGTTGACGTTGGTCTCGGTATAGCCGGCGTCCTTGTCCGAATTGTCGGCGGTGAGCGGATAGGCGCCGAGCATCCGCAGCTCCAGCCCGCCATAGAAACGTCCCAGGTGATCGACCAGCGCCCCCACCGAGCCGATGAAACCCGGCGCGTTGGGGATGTGGTTTCCATCCAGGCCAAAGGCTGAGAGATCGCCGCCGGTGAAGCGCGCGCGGCTGGCGGTCAGGTCGGTATTGAGCTCGAGCCACTTTAACGGCCGGTACTGGGCCGACAGCTCCACCCCGTCGCGGCGACTGGGCGCGCTGGGCTGATCCTGGCCTTCGTCCTGGTCGTAGATCAGCTCGGAGGCGAGATCGACATTGAACAGGGCGAGCTGAACCTTGAGCTTGGGGATCAGGTCGCTGCGCAGGCCGATTTCCTCGCTGTCGGCGCGCACCAGCAGCGGGGTAGGGCCCGCGGCGCGAGGGATGCCCTGGATCGGCACCGTCTGGGTCACGCCCCGCACGTCGTCCGAATGCAAGCCGCGCCCCGCGCTCAGGTAGACCTCGGTGGACCACCACGGGCCGAAGATGAAATTGCCCTTCGGCTGCAGCAGGGTCTGGTCCACCGCGCCATCGAAGTTGGACGTCCCGTCGAAGCCCGGCAGCAGGCTGTGGTCGTAGCCCCGGTAATATTCCTCGCGTAGGCCGAGGTCGGTGCGAAACCAGGAGGTCCAGCGCGTCTGGTTGTCGACATAGACGCCCAGGTCGGCGGTCTGGACCCGGTCCTCGCTGCAGGCCGTCTGGCCCACGGAATAGGCGATGGCGGGACCGTTCGGCTGCTCCTCTTCACAGTAATCCAGCACCTGCCGCTCGTGGGTGTGCCGGCGGTCGATATAGATGTCGTCGTAGCGGGCCTGGACGCCGACGGTCGTGGTGCTGGCGAACGGGCCCAGGTGATGGTCGATAGCCAGCGCGACGGCGCCGCCCAGGGTGCTGCGATCTTCGTCCTGCTGTTCCTGATCGCCATTGATGGGATCGTCCAGGAAGTGGGTGAAGTCGTTCCACAGCGTCTGCCGGCTATGGATGAAGTAGGCGTTGCTGGTGAAGCGCCAGTCGTCGCCTGATTTGGCGTAGTGACCGGACAGGCTGAGGCGCTCGTTGTGCGTGCCGTCGCTGGGGTCGAGCGTGCCGAAGCGGTCGATCAGGCCCTCCTGGATGGCGCGGAGCGGCTGGTCGGTCGTGAAGTTTCCGCTGCCGTGATAGTAGAGCGCGGTCAGGTCGTAGCCGTCCTTGGCGTCTCCGTGGCTGTAGCGGAGCGCGCCCGCCCACTTCTGGAAGTTGTCCGGATGGGTGAAGGGGCCGTCGGTGTGGCTGTAGTCGAAGGCCGCCAGCAGCCGGTCGTTGTCATCGAACTGATGCGTGCCGCCTAGAAAGGTTTCGTCGTTTCCAAGCGTGCCGGCGCTCAGCGAAATCTGGTTCGCGATGCTGTCGGCCATGTGCATGTGGTCCGACGCCACCACGCCGAAGTCGCCGACCGAGGCGAAATAGGTTCCCTTGGTGTAGTCCAGGCCGTCGATCAGCTCGGGGATGATGAAGTTCAGGTCCGAATAGCCCTGGCCGTGGGCGTTGGTCGGCCGGTTGATCGGCATGTCGTCGAAGAAATTGGCGATGTCGGTGCCGTGGTCAAGGTTGAAGCCTCGCGCCAGGTATTGGTTGGCCTTGCCCTCGCCCGAGTGGATGGTGACCACCAGGCCGGGGATGGTCTCCAGCAGCTGGCCGGTCCGATAGGCCGGACGCAGCCTCAATTCCTCCTGCGTGACCGAGCCCTGGGTGGCGGTCACGGCCTGGCCGATCAGGTCTTGGCGAGAGGCCGTCACGACCACTTCCGAGGTGGTGGTCGACGGAACCGGGTCTGCGGCGAGGGCGAGGGCGGGAAGGGCGACTGTCGCCAGCAAACCGGCCAGGGCCGTGCTGCGCCAACGCCGCGCCAAACCGCGCTCGCTCGCCCCCATGTGCCCGCCTTTCGATATGATGAACTGATCATATCATCATACATGTGGCGTGCGCTTGGTGAACAGATATATTCAATTTTGAACGCATGGTCGGTGGTGGCCGAGCGGATTTACGGGGGCGGCCGGTTGCAATCCGGCGCAGCTCGAAGCACTGACGAATCCAGGCGGTGGTGGCCGGCGGCGATGGAGGACTGGGGATGCAGCGCGTGACCGTCGTTCTGGACGACGAACTGCTGGAGGAGCTCGACCAGACCGCCGCGCGGCTCGGCTACGCCAACCGCTCCGAGGCCTTGCGCGACATCGCCCGGCGGGGCTTGCGTCAGGCGGCCGAGGAGGTGGGCGGCCAGGGCGATTGCGTCGCGGCTGTGGTCTACGCCTACGACTCCACCCAGCGCGGCCTGGGCCGGCGGATCGCCGTGGCGCTAGGCGAGCGGCATGATCTCGTCGTCGCCGGTTTGCAGGTCCACCTCGACCACACCAACCGGTTCGAGGTGAACGTGCTGCGCGGGCCCGCCGCCGCCGTCGATGAGCTGGCCGGCGGCATCATCGCCGAGCGCGGCGTGCGTCACGGCCGGGTGGTGCGGATGCCGGTGGACATCACCCACCAGCGCCATGGCCACCCCGACGAAGCGCACGAGCATGTGCACGTGCGGGTGCGCGGCGGGGGATAGGGCTCAGGCGCGGGACAGGGCGGCGTCGCCGGCCAAGGGACTCGCGTCCGGGCGCGGTTCCGACGTGCTGTCGGGGCCGGTGGTGAAGCGGCCGCCGTCGGGGTCGCGGAATAGCAGGGCGATGCCGAGCGCCGCCAGGGCCCCCAAAGTCAGCGGCAGGGCCGGGACCAGCAGCAACTGGTGCAGCGACAGGTGGGCGGCGAGCAGGTGGGCCGCCACCATGGGGCCGGCGATGGCGCCCAGCCGCCCGATCCCGTGCGCCCAGCCCGCGCCGTTGGAGCGGACGGCGGTGGGATAGATCATGCCGGCCGAGGCGCTGAGGCCGAGCTGGGAGCCCAGCACCGCGAAGCCCGAGAGGAACACCAGGGCCATCAGGGCTGCTTGGGGCAGGTGCGGCGTGCCGATGGCGGCCACGACCGGAATGGCCAGCACGAAGAAGGCCACCAGTCCTATGCGGCCGACGCGGTCGAGCACCCGGCCGATCGACAGTCCCCCGGCGATGCCGCCGAAATAGTACATCGAGGCCACCAGCGCCGCGCGCCCGGGTGTCAGGCCGGCCTCGCGCATCAGGGTGGGCATCCAGCTGTTGAGGAAGAAGTTGACCATCAGGTCGGCGGCGAAGGCGACCCAGAGCAGGGGCGTCACGAAGCGCAGCGAGCCGCGGAACAGGTCGCGCGCGCGGGCGCGGCTGTGGCTTTCCTCCACCACGAACACCGCGCCGGGCGCGGCGGTGAAGCCGGGCTGAAGGCGTGCGCACAGCCGGTGGATCTGCGCCTCGCGGCCGCCGCGCAAGGTCATGAACTTGATCGACTCGGGCAGCCACAGCACCAGCGCCGGGGCGACCAGGATCGGCACGACGCCGCCCAGCGCGAACAGCAGCCGCCACTGCTGCGGCGGCAGGAAGGTGCTGATCAGCGCCGGCGCCAGGCCGCCGAAGGTCAGGCCCAGGAAGGTGAGGACGGTGAAGGTGGCGCGCAGCCGGCGCGGCGAGAACTCGACGTTCAGGGCGGTCACGTTGGGCAGCAGGCCGCCAAGCCCGACCCCGACCATCAGCCGGAACGCCTGCAGTTGCTGCAGCGAGTCGGCCCGCGCGCAGGCGAGGCTGAAGGCGCCGTAGAGCAGGCTGGCGGCGATTACCGCGCGCTTGCGGCCGAAGCGGTCGCCGAGGAAGCCGAACACCGGCGCGCCCACCAGCATGCCGATCAGGCCGGCGCTGAACACCGTGCCCATGGCGGCGTGCTTGAAGTTCAGGTCATGCATCACGCCCGCCGCCGCATAGGCGGTGGCCGCCAGGTCGTAGCCGTCGGACAGCATGACGAGGAAGGTCAGGCCGATGACCTGAACGCACAGCCAGCCCAGCTTCTGCTCGTTCACCAGCCGGGTGATGTCGACGACGTCTTGCGGCATTTTCCGTCCCTAGGGTCCTGTTTTTGTTCTTGTCGTTGTCGGCGGCCGTGGTCAGCCGCTCGGCGCGAGGACTTCCGCGGTTTGGCGCTGGGGCTGCCAAGCCCGGCCGACGCCTTCGCCGGCGGGGAAGATCAGCGACTTGATCACCACCGGCACCGCGCCGGAGCCGTCGATGAGCGAACCGATATCCACATAGTCGAAGGGCTTCAGGTCCAGCCCGTCGATGGAGACGATCGGGTTGGTCACGCGCAGCTCCTCGCGCAGGTGCATGCCGATCAGGCCGCCCAGGTCGCGGTCGCCCACCAGCACCAGGGCATGACCCTGAGCCAGCACCGGCGCCAGGCCCTCGGTCAGGCCGCGGCACAGCGCGTCGAGGCGGTGGAAGGTGGCGGAGCCCTGCCAGCGGATGAAGGTCGCCACCGGGCCGTCCGCAGCGGCCAGGTCCAGCCGCTCCAGCTCGCTGCGAAGCGCGGCGGCGATGGCGTGGGCGTCCAGCTCATCGGCTTCCAGCGGCAGGGCGGGGGCGACCACCGGCAGGTTGCGCTGGGGCAGGGCCTCGTCGGCGGAGACGAAGATGGTGCTGCCGCTGACCTGCACCGTGTATTGCGAGGCGCCGATGACGGTGGCGCGGATGGTTTCGGTCGGGATCTCGGGCTGCAGGCCCAGCGCGTCGGCGCGCTCGCGGATGGCGGCGGCGAGCAGCGGGCCCAGGTCGCCGAAGCGGGCCTGCTGGCGGCCGTACATGTATTCCGACACGCCGCCGGAGAAGCTGATCCGGTCCAGCGGCCGCCCGCCCGCGAGCGGCGCGAGGCGATGCAGGTCGGTGGCGGTGGCGTCGGGAGCTGTGCCGCGAACGGCGTCCATCAGCCGGTCGGCCATGTGGCCGGCGAGGCGTGGCAGGGCGTCGGGGGCGGGAATCTCGCCCACCCGGAAGTCGAGGCCGAGGTCGGCGGCCAGCCTGTGGCCAGCCTCCTCCAGCCGGGTCACCCGGCCGTTGTTGTCCAGGCAAACCAGGCGCGCGCCGATGTCGATGGCGGTCAGGTCGACCACCTCGCCCTTGGCGCAGACCGCGATCTTGGAGGTGCCGCCGCCGATGTCGACATTGACCACCACGGCCGCCTCGCGGATCGAGCGCGCCACCGCGCCCGAGCCGTGGGCGGCCATGATGGTTTCCAGGTTGTCGCCGGCGCTGACCGCCACCAGCTTGCCCGCCTGGCCGGCGAACAGTTCGCCGATGTTGCGGGCGTTGCGGCGGCGCACCGCCACCCCGGTCAAGACCAGGGCGCCGGTGTCCACCTGGTCCGGCGTGAGGCCGGCCCAGGCGTACTCGTCGGCGAAGAACTCGCCCAGCGCATCCGCGTCGATCAGGCCTTCCGCGGTGTAGGGCGTCAGCAGGATGCGCGACTGATGCACCACCTCGCGCGAGACCACGACGTAGCGGGAGTCGAACCGCTCCAGCACGATGCGGGAGAACACCAGGTGCGACGTCGCCGAGCCGATGTCCACGCCGATGCTGAGCAGGCGCAGTTCGTCCTCCTCGGTCATCGTGCGTTTGGAGGCGGCGAAGAAAACGCGGCCGCCGTCGGCGTCGTCGCTGGCCATGGCGTCGTCCCTAGTCGAGCTTCAGGTCGACCTTGGCGCCCGGCTCGTACCAGGCGGGGTCCATGCGGTTCTCCACGCCGTTCTGGCGCAGGGTTTCCTCGTACTCCTGGCGGATGTGCGGGTCTTCCATCGAGTAGGGGATGGCGCTGCCGCCCTCGTTGAGGTCCATGGCGGTGTAGTCGGTGTGCACTTCGCCGGGCGGGCCGGGCTCGCGGCCGGGGGAGTGGGGCCCGAACCAGGCGGTCAGGCGGAACGGGTCCTTGGAGACGCTGAAGTGCTGGTGGTTCCAGCGCGCGCCGCCGGGCGCCGCGGTGACCAGGCCCACCGGCTCGTAGTCCAGCCGCTGCACCTTGTCGCCGTGGCCGTCCTTCCAGGGCGTCGGGCCGAGCTTCTCGGGCCAGGTGTAGGTGTAGCCCTTGCCCTTGATGCAGATCAGCACCGCAGCGGAGGTGTGGGCGTGGGCCTTGGAGTAGCGCCCGTTTTCGTGCTGGCCCACCCAGAGATAGAAGCTGTTGCCGGTCATGAACGGCTCCAGCCGGCGGTAGCCGGGCGAGCGGCGGTTATCCAGCGGCAGTTCGCAGTTGACGATGTCCGGCAGGAAGTTGGAGCGGCGCATGGCCAGGCCGCGCACCGGATCCGGCTCGATCTCGTCGTTGGGCTTGTAGAAGTCCTCGGCCCCGCTGAACCGGTCGCGGAACTGGTAGGGGGTGTTGAAGATCATGTCGACGTTGTCGATCAGGTTCATCAGGTTCGGCGCGGTGGTGCCGCCGAGCAGCAGCGCCGGGCTCGAGGTGGCGTTGACGATCCGGTACATGGCGTTGACCGGGATCGAGAACAGCGAGCCTTGCTGCCACTCGAACACGTGGCGCTTCTGCTCGCCCTCCAGCCACACCTCGGTCGAGCCGCGGCCCTCGACCACGAAGAAGATCTCTTCGTAGAGGTGCTTTTCGGGGTTCAGGGCGCCGGAGCCGGGCACCTCGACGATGTAGCAGCCCCACTTGCCTTCGGTGCCGTAGAGCTGGATGTAGCTGCCGTTGCCGCCGCGGCGCTTCCAGGGCGCCAGGTCGAGGTTCTGGACCTTGCTGATCCCCAGCGCGCGGACGATCGGGATGCCCTCGGACTCCATGAACTTGTCATAGGGGGTCTTCGGCCGGCCGAACTTGCCGTAGCCGGCCCGCTTGTGGCCGGAGGGTTCGTGCCAGTGGACCTGGCCGCCAATCGCGTCGTGCGCCATATCAAACTCCCACCTTGAAATATTCCCGCGCGGACCGAAGCGCCATCGCCGGAAATGTCGTGCGCTATGCGCACAATCTTTATCTTATCCGCACACTTCAGGACCCGTGGCGGGGCTTTGTCAACCTTGCAGCCCCCGAACATCGCGCTGATGTGGCTCGGGAAAAGCTTGAAAGGGGGCGCCCGCCCGCCCGATCTTGGACGGGCGCCCAGTGCGGCCGCGATGGAGGGGCCACGCGGCCGACATCGGTCGGCGGACCTCCAGGGCCTCAGCCTCCCAGCGCATGGATCATGCCGGGAATCATCTCCGGGTCGCTGAGCACGCTCAGGGTGCGGGTCCAGGGCCTCAGCTCCCGCAGGCTCTGCGAGAGCGTTTCCGGCGAGGTCTGCGGCGTCTGCAGGATGATGCCCGCCGTCTTGACCCCGCGCGCGACGCAGGCCTCGCCGATGACCGAGGCGCCGGTGGCCGGATCGCCGGCGGTGGTGACCACCACCACCAGGTCGGAGGCGGCGATCTCGCTCACCAGGTTCTCGGCATGGCCGGCGACGATATCGCACCACTGGTCGAGCGCGCCGCCGCGCGGGTCGGGCGCATCCTCCAGCCAGACCGAGCTGCGGAAGGTCGTGCGCCGCCACTGCTCCTTGGCGACCCGCCCGAGCAGGCGGGCGGCCTCGGCTTCCAGCGCCACCAGCATGATGCTGCGGGGCAGGGAGTTGGGGGCCGCGATCCGGTAGGCGGACTCGCCGGCGCTGGTGGCGCGTACGGATTGCGCGATCATCGCATCCTCCGGAGCTGGAGCTGCCGGCCCCGCCTCATACCGAGGCGTGGGCCACGCCGGCGCGGGCGGTCAGCGCGTCGCGGGCGGCTTCCTTGAACACCTCGTCGGGCTTCAGGATGACGGCGGCGGAGCGGATGCTCTGCGCCTCGGCGTCGCGTCCCGGCGGCAGTTGTCCCTTCTCGGCCAGCGCCTTGGCGGCCTTGATCAGGCGCAGGCGGGCCATGATGATGCCGTTGTCGGTGCTGGTGAGGTTCTCCTTGGTGCGGTCGACGATCGGACCCATGCTTTCCTGCAGCGAGGCGTCCTGCATGCCGATGCCTTCGACGCCGCTGTAGGTGGCGCCGGCCTTCTGGGCTTCGCGGTCCATCAGGTAGTCGTTCGACTTGTTGGCCAGCGGGATGTAGGTGCCGGGCACGTACTTCACGTGGATGCCCATGCCGTCGCGCATGGCCTGCACCTCGCTGTCGCTCAGCGGGCGCACGGGGTGGTAGTCGAAGCTCCAGGCCCAGCAGTTCTCGTCGTCGATCGGCACCCAGAAGTGACCGTGGATCGGGTGGTCGCCGCGGGGCGGGACCATGGTGAAGCAGGGCATCACCCAGGGCGTGATGCGCCAGTAGTAGTCGCCACCCTCGGCCTTGCGCCGGGCGCCGATGTAGAGGCCGGCGGGGTGTTCGGCGACCTCGAAGAACGGCTGGGAGTCGTTGAGGTTGTAGGTGTTGGCCCGCGCGCCGCGGAACAGCGGGTCGGTGTTCAGGTTGCCGCGGTGCAGGAACGAGACGTGGGCGCTGTCGATGCCGCCTTCCAGCGCCTGGAGCCAGTTGGACTCCTGCAGCCGCTTGGACGAGAAGGTCTGGTTCGCCGGCACCGAGATGAATTCCCAGGACGGCTCCGGCGGCTGGTCCTCGGGCGGGCCCATATAGGCCCACAGGATGCCGCCCTTCTCGATCAGCGGGTAGTTCTTCAGCTTGATCTTGCCGCAGAAGCCGCTCTCGGCCGGCTCGGAGGGCACCTCCAGGCAGCGGCCCTGAACGTCGTACTTCCAGCCATGGTAGGGGCAGCGGATGCCGCCCTCCTCGTTGCGCCCGAACCAGAGCGACACGCCGCGGTGGGCGCAGAACTCGTCGATCAGGCCCAGGCGCCCCTCGCTGTCGCGCACCGCCAGCAGGCGCTCGGAGAGGAGCTTGATCCGCACCGGCGGGCAGTCGTTCTCGGGCAGTTCCTCGGCCAGCAGGGCCGGGATCCAGTAGCGGCGGAACAGCTCGCCCATCGGCGTGCCCGGCCCGGTGCGGGTGACCAACTCGTTCTGCTCAGGTTTCAACATGGCGGGCTCTTCTGTTGATAGGCGTGGCGGTCAGGCTGCGGCCTTGCGTTGCTTCACTTCGCGCAGGAGATCGGCGAGGCGGACGTCGGGGGCGGCGAGGGCCGCTTCGTCGAGCACGGCGCCCGACAGGATCAGTTCTTTGGCGAAGCGCAGGTCGCGCGATGCGTCCAGCGCCGCGGCGCTGGCCAGGCGGCCGTCGCGGAGCTGCAGCACCAGGGCCGGTCCCTGGCCGGGCGTGCCGCGTATCAGCGTGCGGCAGCCGGGCTCGGCCAGGCCGGTCACTTGCAGGTTGACCCCGAACTGGTCGCTCCAGAACCACGGGATCTCGGCATAGGGCGCAGAGCCGCCGGCGATCGTCCGCGCCACCGCGATGGCCTGGTTCTGGGCGTTCTGCCAGGACTCCAGCAGGATGTGGCGGCCCAGCAGGGGATTGTAGTGGCGCGCCACGTCGCCGGCGGCGAAGACCATGGGGTCGGCGGTGCGGCCGAATTCGTCCACCACCACGCCGCGCTCGGTGGGCAGGCCGGCTTCGCGCGCCAGCTCGTCGTTGGGCTCGATGCCCACGCCCACCACCACGAGGTCGGCGGTGAAGCGGTCGCCGCCATCGGTGCGCAACACGCCGCCGCCGCCGGCGCCGGGCTCCAGCCCAGCCAGGCCGGCGCCCAGCATGATCGAGACGCCCTTGTCGCGATGCAGGCGCAGGTGGTGTTCGCTGATCTCCGGCGGGACGGCGCGCGCCATGATGCGGTCGGCGGCCTCGATCACCACCACCTCGGCGCCGCGGGTGCGGGCGGCGGCGGCGACCTCCAGGCCGATGAAGCCGGCGCCGATGATGGCCAGCCGCACGCTGGGGCCCAGGCGCTCGCGAAGGGCGCGGCTGTCCTCAAGGGTGCGGATATAATGCAGCGGGACCCGCTCGGCGCCGGGCGTGTTCAGCCGGCGAGGCCGGGCGCCGGTGGCCAACACCAGGGCGCCGTAATTCAGGGTCGAGCCGTCGTGCAGCGTCGCTTCGCGCCGGGCGCGGTCCAGGGCCACGACGGTCGAGCCCAACCGCAGTTCCACGCCTTCGGCGGCGTAGGCGTCTTCCGGGCGGACCCAGGCGATGGGTTCCTCGCCGTCGGACAGCAGCATCTCCTTCGACAGGGAAGGGCGCTCGTACGGCAGGTGAAGCTCGTGGCCGACCAGGGTGATCGCGCCGGTGAAGCCGGCCTGGCGCAGAGCCTCGGCGCAGCGGCCGCCGGCCTGGCCGGCGCCCACGATCACCACGCCGTCGCGGGCGATGATCTCGGCTGCCTCAGCGCTGACGGGCGGCGTGCTCACCCCGCGCCCTCCGCGACCGGACGCGGCTCGCGCAGGGCGTAGATCTGCCCGTCGCGCAACTCGGTCTTCCAGGTGCGTAGGGGAATGGTGCAGGGCGGCGAGGTCGGCGCCCCGGTGACGATGCTGAACTTGCCCTGGTGGAACGGGCACTCGATCTCTTCGCCATCGACGAAGCCGTCGCACAGCTCGCCCGGGCCGTGGGTGCAGATGTTCTGGGTGACGTAGTACCGCTCGCCGACCTGGAACACGGCGACCTCTTCCCCGTCGATCTCGGCCTTCACCGGGGTGTCCTCGGTCACGTCCGAGGCTAGGCACAGAGGCGCAAGCTCCAGTTCATTCATTGGCGCGGCGGCTCCCCACGAAAGTCCGTTTATGCGGTTGTTCGTCAAGCGCACAGAATGCTCTCAAAGCGAACGCTTGTGAATGAGCGCCGATTGCACGCCAAAGTCAAGCGGCGCCCTGGGCCCTCGCCCGCGCGCCATTCCCTTGACGAGGCCCCGTGCGAGCGCCTAACGATGTGTTCGGGAAATGAATAATATGTGCGTCAAGCGAACATAAGCCTCGCTTCACGCCGAACTGGAGGTGGCATGGGAGAACCTCTCGTCCTCAGGACGGCGCTGGGTCGACACGACCACGTGGGCCCGTTGCGCGACGGCCGCGTCGCCTCCGAGCGGGTGCGGCTGGAGTTCATCGACTTCGACCCGCTGCCCAAGGCCTTCCGCCGCATGGTGCGCGAGGGCGACCTAGACGTGTCCGAGATGGCGGTGGTGAACCACGTGCTGGCGGTGGATCACGGCAAGCCGATCACGGCCCTGGCGATTCCGCTGTGGAGCCGGCTGCCCCACACCAATCTGGTCTGCACCCGCGACTCCGACCTGCAGGGGCCCAAGGACCTGGAGGGCCGCAAGATCGGCGTGCGCGCCTACGCCCAGACGTCGGGCGTGTGGGTGCGGGGCCTGCTCAAGACCGAATACGGCGTCGACCTGGACCGGATCGGCTGGGTCACCATGGAGGACGCCCACGTCAGCGAATACCGCGACCCGCCGGGCGTGGTGCGCAATTCCCGCCCCGAGGGCCTGCGCGAGCTGATGCTCGAGGGCGAACTGGCGGCGATCATGGGCGAGCGCATCGTCGATCCCGACGGTGTGCGCACCGTCATCCCCTACGCGGAAGCGATGGCCGAAACCTGGGTCCGCCGCAGTGGGCTGATGCCGGTCAACCACATCCTGGCGGTGAAGATGGCGCTGCTGGCCGAGCACCCCTGGCTGGCGGCCGAGCTGCACGACCTGTTCGACGAGGCGCGCCGCGTGGCCATCGCCGACGGCGCCGCGCCGCCGCCGGAATACGGCCTGGAGGCCAACCGGCGCTCGCTGCAGCTGCTGCTGGATTTCTGCTTCGATCAGAAGGTGACCGCGCGCGCCTACAGCGTGGACGAGGTGTTCGTCGATCCTGCCAAGGGCCTGGCCACGCGCGGCGCCGGTATCAACAACGGAGCCGCGGCGTGATCATCGACATCCACGGCCACTACACCACCGAGCCCCAGGTCCTGCAGCAGTTCCGCGACCGGCAACTCGCCGGCCTGGCCGACCCCATGCGCCGTCCGGCCACCACCGAGCTTGGCATCACCGACGAGATGTTGGTGGCGTCGGTGCAGCCCCAGCTGCGCCTCCAGCGCGAGCGCGGCAGCGACCTGACCATCTTTTCCCCGCGCGCGGCGGGCATGGCCCACCATGTCGGCACCGAGGCGATCAGCCGCCAGTGGACCACCCTGTCCAACGACCTGATCCACCGCATCTGCACCCTGCTGCCCGACAACTTCGCCGCCGTGGGCCAGCTTCCCCAGTCGCCCGGCGCGCCGCCGGCCAACTGCATCGAAGAGCTGGAGCGGCTGGCGGACCTGGGCTTCGTCGGCGTGAACCTGAACCCGGACCCGTCCGGCGGCTACTGGACCGGGCCGCCGCTGACCGACCGCCAGTGGTATCCGCTCTACGAGAAGCTCTGCGAGCTCGAAATGCCGGCGATGATCCACGTGACCTCGTCGTGCAATCCCAACTTCCACCACACCGGCGCCCACTACATCAACGGCGACACCACCGCCTTCATGCAGTTGCTTCAGGGCGACCTGTTCAAGGACTTCCCGGCGCTGAAGTTGGTCATCCCGCACGGCGGCGGCGCAGCGCCCTTCCACTGGGGGCGCTATCGCGGCCTGGCCCAGGAGATGAAGAAGCCGCTGCTGTCCGAGCACCTGCTGAACAACGTCTTCTTCGACACCTGCGTCTACCACCTGCCGGGGGTGGAACTGATGGCCAAGGTCATCCCCGCCGACAACATCCTGTTCGCCTCCGAGATGCTGGGCGCGGTCAAGGGGATCGATCCGGAGACCGGCCACCACTACGACGACACCAAGCGCTACGTCGACCAGCTTCCGGCATTGAGCGCGGCGGACCGCCACAAGATCTTCGAGGGCAATGCGCGCCGGGTCTATCCGCGGCTTGACCGTCAGTTGACCGAGCGTGGCCGGCCCATGGTCAGCAGCAGTTGATGTCGTCCTCGTTGGTCACCAGTTCGCGCTTCATCCAGGCGGGGGGCAGGTCGTCCTCGATCACCTCGCGCAGCGGCTTGAACAGCTTGAACTGGTGGCGCACGTCCGGCGCCGACCAGAAGGCCGCCACCGTCTCCAGCGGCGGGCAGCCCGGCAGGCCGCAGGCCAGCTCGGCCACGAACACCACCGCATCTTCGTCCAGGCCGAAGCGGGCGCGCGTCCAGGCCTTCAGCCGCTCGGTGGCGGCCAGGCTCTCGGTGTCGGGCTTCGGTCTTCCAAGAAACATGTCACGTCTCGTGCGCCGAACTTCGCCGGGATGCAAGCAACCTAGGGTCCGTTCGTCGGGCGCTAAAGTCCAGGGAATGTAGTTTCATGGTCGAGATGGTGCAGGCCGCGGTTCGCGTCGGCCCGAGCAAGATGGAAATACGGGAGTATCCGATGCCGGATATCCCCGAAGACGCGGCGCTGATGAAGATGGAGGTGGCCGGCATCTGCGGTACCGACGTCAAGCTGTACAAGACGCCGCCGAACAACAAGCCCACCATCATGGGCCACGAGAACATCGGCTACATCGCCAAGGCCGGCCGCGAGTTCACCCGCCGCAAGGGCTTCAAGGAAGGCGACCTGGTGTTCGTCGAGCACTACGTCATGTGCGGCAAGTGCCAGTGGTGTCACCTCGGCCAGTACCGGCATTGCGAGAACACCGACTGGCGCAACAACCCCGACGCCATCCGCTACGGCTACACTTCCGACGAGCGGCCGCCGCACCTGTGGGGCGGCTTCGCCCAGTACGTCTACCTGCCCTGGAACGCGGTGGTCCACCATGTGCCCAAGGGCGTGTCGCCCGAACTGGCGGGCCTGGTCACGCCCATGGCCAACGGCATCGAGTGGTCGCTGTTCGACGCCCAGGTCGGCTACAATTCCACCGTGCTGATCCAGGGGCCCGGCCAGCAGGGCCTGTCCCAGACGGTGATCTGCAAGCAGGCCGGCGCCTCGCTGATCATCGTCACCGGCACCTCCAAGGACGCTGCGCGCCTGGAAGTCGCCAAGACCCTGGGCGCCGATCACGTGATCGACGTCGAGAAGGAGGATCCGCTGGAGCGGATCATGCAGATCACCGGCGGCAAGGGCGTGGACGTGGCGCTGGACTGCACTGCAGGCGCGGGAACCATCCCGATCCTGCTCGGCGTTAGCGCGCTGAAGCGCAAGGCCGGCGTGATCGTGGTCCAGGGCGAGATGAAGGAGTTCCCGAACTTCCCGCTGGAGAAGGTCACCACCAAGGCCGTCACCATCAAGAGCGCGCGGGGCCACAGCTACATGGCCTGCGAGCTGGCGCTGCAGCAACTGGCCTCCAAGCGCTTCCCGCTGGAGCTGGTCACTACCCACAAGTTCGGGCTGCAGGATGTCGACCTGGCGATCCGCTCGGTCGGCAACCAGGGCGTCGAGGGCGTGATCCACGCCTCGCTGATGCCCTGGGAATAGGCGCGCAACCAAGGGAGGGAGGGCGCATGGCCCCGCTAAAGCTGTCCGTCGCCATCGGCCCCTACGACCGCATGCGGCCGCTGGTGGACGGCGAGGTGAAGATCGACGCCGTCGACCCGCAGTTCATGCTGCTGGAGCCGGAAGAGATCTTCTTCCGCGCCTTCCGGCATGCAGACTTCGATATCTGCGAGCTGTCGCTCAGCAGTTACTGCGTGAAGACGGCGGCGGGGACCTCGCCTTATGTCGCCGTCCCGGTGTTTCCCTCCCGCGCCTTCCGCCACACCTCAATCTATGTGCGCACCGACCGCATCCGCACGCCCGCCGACCTGAAAGGCGCGCGGATCGGCGTGCCGGAGTACCAACTGACCGCCAATGTCTGGGCGCGGCTGGTGCTGGAGCAGGACTACGGGGTGAAGGCCAGCGACGTCACCTGGGTGCGCGGCGGCTACGAAGACCCCGAGCGCATCGAGAAGCTGAGCCTGCAGTTGCCGGCGGACGTGCGGGTGGAGGATGCTCCGCCGGGCGCCACCATCTCGCGCCTGCTGGCGGCGGGTGAGGTGGACGCGGTGATCGGCCCGCGGGCGCCGTCCTGCTACAGCCAGGGCCATCCCCACGTCGGCTACCTGTTCGCCGATCCCCAGGCCGAGGCGGTGGCGTGGTATCGGCGCACGCGCATCTTCCCGATCATGCACCTGCTGGGCATACGCCGCACGCTGGCCGAGGCGCACCCGTGGCTGCCCTACGCGGTGCTGAAGGCGTTCGAGCAGTCCAAGGCCATAGCGTTGGCGCGGCTCAACGACACCTCCGCCACCAAGGTGACGCTGCCCTTCGTGGAGGAGCAGCTCGAGGCCGCGCGCAAGCTGATGGGCGAGGACTTCTGGTCCTACGGGCTGGAGGCCAACCGCCACGTGCTGGACGCCTTCCTCGAACGCCATCATGCCGAAGGGCTGTCGCGCCGCCGCCTGGCGCCCGAGGATCTGTTCCATCCGGCGTCGCTCGAGCGGCACCGCATCTGAACCGCAACACCTAAGAAGGAGCCGCCCTTGACGATCGGGTTCCACGTCTATGAGCGCCGCCGGGTCGTCGATCCGGCTCTCGCCAGCAAATTCAAGGACGTGCCGGTGGCCTGCGTCAGCGACGCCATGTCCCGCCTGACCGGCGGCGGCCCGACGCTGCGGCCCATGCACGGCGGCGGGGCCATGGCCGGCGCCGCGCTCACCGTGCGCGTGCGTCCGGGTGACAACCTGATGATCCACAAGGCTTTGAAGATCATCAGGCCGGGCGACGTGCTGGTGGTGGACGCCGGGGGCGAGTTGGCCAACGCCCTGATGGGAGAGCTCATGCTGTCCCACGCCATGATGTCGGGGGCGGCCGGCGTGGTCATCAACGGGGCGGTGCGCGATTCCGGCTGGATCCGCGCCCATGACTTTCCGGTGTTCGCCGTCGGCATAACCCATCGCGGCCCCTACAAGGACGGCCCGGGCGAGATCAACGCCCCGGTGGCCTTCGACGGCATGGTGGTGGAGCCGGGCGCGCTGGTGATCGGTGACGACGACGGCCTGCTGTGTCTTCCCTTCGGCGAGGAGGCGGCGTTGCTCGCCCAGGCCTGCGAGAAGCGCGACAAGGAGGCGGCGATCCTGGCCCGCACCCTGGCCGGCGATCTCGATCCCAAGACCTGGGTGGACGAGGCCCTGCATCGGCTCGGCTGCGGAGGGATTTGAGCATGGCTGTCGCGATCGTCGACGGGATCTCGACCCGCTACGAGGTGCTGGGCTCGGGGCCGCCGCTGCTGATGTTCTCGCCGGGGGGCTTCGACGCCGTTATCGAGAAATGGCGCACCCAGAGCATCTACGCCAAGATCGAGCTGCTCGAACAACTGCCCCAGGCCTACACCTGCATCGTCTACGACCGCCGCGAGACCGGGCTTTCCGGCGGGCGCGTGGAGCGGGTGCGCTGGGTCGACTACGCCCGCCAGGGGGCGGCCCTGCTCGACCATCTCGGGCATGACAGCGCCCACCTGATCGGCGGCTGCATGGGCTGCAGCGTGGCCATGGCCTTCGCCGCCGCCCATCCGCAGCGCACCCGGAGCATGGTGCTGTTCTGGCCGGTCGGGGGCGCGCCCTACCGGCTCAACGGCCACCAGCGGTTCGCCGAGCACCTGGCCTTCGTGAAGCAGCACGGGCTGGCCGCGGTGGTCGAACTCGCCCGCACGGAAGGCAAGGCGTTCGGCGCCGATCCCAGGGGCGGGCCCTGGGTCTCGGTCCTGAAGCAGGGGGGGGCGTTCGCAGAGCGCTACGCCGCCCTGGATCCGGACCGCTATCGAACGCTGGTGGCCGGGATGGCCCGCACCCTGATGGACCGGGACACCGCGCCGGGGGCGGAGCCGGAAGACCTGATGCAGCTCGATATCCCGACCCTGATCGTTCCGGGGTCGGACGGCGCCCATTCCACATCCGCTGCGCGCTATCTGCAGGAGTGCGTGGCGGGCTCGGACTACTGGGACGTTCCCGTGGCGCAGCAGACCCGCGAGGCGACGGGCGCGCGCATCCTGGCTTTCCTGGCCGGCGCGGGTGCATGAGCGCGATTATCGCCCGTGGCGTGCGTTATAAAATAACAGACGGTTGACCGACTCGGCCGATAATGCGTAAAACATTCGCATGGCGAACACTCCGCGTGCGACGACCTCCATAAAGACGGCTGCCCGGCGGAGCTCCCGCCCAGCCCTTGCGCCAGCGCCGCTGGCGGTTTCGAGTGCGCCGATCGGGGAGCAGGACGAGGAGGGGCCCGAGAGCGGCACCTTCATCACCGCCCTGGCCCGCGGCCTGTCGGTGATGCGGGCGTTCACCTCGCAAAGCCAGCACCTGACCCTGGCCGACGTCGCGCGGATCGTGAACCTGCCGCGCGCCAGCGTGCGGCGCTGCCTGCTGACCTTGCAGACGCTGGGCTATGTCGAGAGCCGCGACCGCTATTTCAGCCTGTCGCCCCGGGTGCTCACCATCGCCCAGGCCTATCTCACCTCCAGCGTCCTGCCGCGGGTGTCGCAATCCTTCCTGGAGCGGCTCAGCGAGCAGATCGGCGAGAGCTGCTCGATATCGATCCTGAACGGGGAGGACGTCATCTACGTGGCGCGCTCGGCCCGCAAGCGGATGGCCTCGCTGCACCGGGAGGTGGGCACCCAGCTTCCGGCCCACTGCACCTCCATGGGGCGGGTGCTGCTGGCGGCGCTGTCCGAGGGGGAGCTGCAGGCCTTCTTCGAGCAGGTGACCCTGACCAAGTACACGCCGTCCACCATCACCAGCCTCAGCAAGCTCGCCACGGTCATCAAGCGCGTCGCCAAGGACGGCTACTGCATCGTCGACGAGGAGCTCGAGGTGAACCTGCGCGCCATTGCGGTGCCGGTCCGCAACGCGGCCGGCGCGGTGGTGGGCGCCATCAACGTCAGCACCCAGGCCGGCCGCACCAGCCGCCAGACCCTGGTCGACACCTATCTGCCGCAGATGCTGCAGACCGCGGCCGAGCTGCGCCCCCTGCTGGTCAACTGAGTCGCCCCGGAGGCCGCCGCCTGGCGAGCCTCCGGAGGTTCTGACGCTCCGGCGCGCTGGCGCGCCGAGGACCCTTCCCACGCCTCCCAAAGTCCGGCCCGCCCCGTAGCGGGCGGCTCGCCATGCGCCCCAAGCGTCGCCGGCCTGCGCCGGTGCGCCCGGATGTGGCGTGCTGGCAATGTTTGTGGTTGACAGCTTGGTCGTCTAACGGCTGATATGTGCGCATCGCGCATGAAGAGTGCGCTTAGCGAACCATATGCCTCCCAAACGAACCGGCTTCCAGATCGGGGCCGGGGCGGGGGGAGTGATCAGTTTCGGTGTACGAGGGACTCGCCTCGACAAGCGGCGTGCCAGTTTATCTAAGGAGCTAGTGCTGACGCCCTCGCGGCGGGTTGATCGTTGAACGAGATAAAAGCGGTTAAAAAATCGCGCTCAGAGAAAACTCTGAATATAAGATAATACACGGGGAGGTTGATGATGGGCTTGTGTAAGGCGTTTCTTTGTGCGTCCGTTTGTGCGGCATCCGTCGGCTGGTCGTCGATGGCTATGGCGCAGAACTCGGGCGGCCAGACTGAGGTAAGTCAGCCGTCGCCGACTCAGGCCGACGTACTGGAGCGGGCCTCCAGCTCCCCCACGGCGCCGAACGATCCCTATCCCATCGAGGCGGCCGGCTGGTCCAAGCCGCGGAGCTACCAGTTCTTCGACTCCCGTTGGGAGGAAGACTGGACCAAGCTGCGGAATGAGGGCAAGGCGCCGCCGCTCAAGGCCATGCCCCTGTTCGGCAACGATGAGGTCACCCTGACCCTCAGCGCCGAGGACCGGTTCCGGGTTCACTTCTATGGCGATGGCCAGCTCACCGCCCACAACAACTACGACGAGATCCAGAACCGGACCATCGTCGGCGCGGACCTGCATATCACCGACCACTTCCGGCTCTACACCGAGCTGGGTCACGGCGATCTGACCGAGAACGGTCACCCCAACGTGCAGTCGGTGCAGGCCAAGCAGGAGAGCGCGCTCACCCTGCAGCAGATGTTCGGCGAATTCCGCGAGGAGTATAAGGGCGTTCTGGTCGGGGCCATGATCGGCCGCATGGAATATACCGACGCGCCAGAGCAGCTCATCAGCGCCGGAAACGGTCCTAACCTGCACCAGACCTGGAACGGTTATCGCCTGTATCTGCACACCCAGCTGTTCCGGATCGGCTATTTCCAGGCCTATCCGACCGACGACTTCTTTGGTTACGCCTTCAACCAGGGCATCAGCCACAGGGAATACATCCGCTCGGCCTCAGGCAGCGCGGCCTTGGTGAACCGCAGCGACCGCTTCAACGTGTTCCTGGACCCGCTGTATGTCGAGACCTTCAACGCCAACGGGACGGCGGGTCCAAGCACCGGCGAGGATCACCGCTACACCTTCGGCAGCCGCCTGTGGGGCCGGCTGGACCGGGTGACCTTCGACTGGATGGGTTATGAGCAGACGGGTTTCCACGCTGGGCGCGACGTCAGCGCCTGGCTGTTCTCGGCGTCGGAGAACGTGAAGTTCAATCCCCTGGGGCTGGCGACCACCGTGGGCTTCCGCGTCGACGGGGCCTCGGGCGGCGACGCCTTCAACAAGGCCGGCACCCTGCACCTGTTCAATCCGCTCTATGTCGACAAGGGCATCTTCGGCGAGGCCGAGCTGTTCAGCTATCAGAACCTGTTCCTGATGGCGCCGACCTTTACGCTTCGCCCGATCCCCAAATACCGCGTGACGGCCGAGTACGATTTCCTGTGGAAGCAGAATCGCAACGACGCCTTCTACACGCCCACCAAGGCCTATACCGGCACCCAGAACATCAAGGACAAGTATGCGGGTGGCATGGTCAGGATCAACAATTACTACGATCTGACCAACAATGTGTTCCTGAGGCTCGAGCTTGACCAGATGTCGGTGGGGCCGCTGCTGCGCCGCGCCCACTTCAGCGACAGCTACGTGGTCATGCCGGACATTACCCTGCGCTATTGAGGCATGGCAGCTCAGGCTACGGCGGCTTCGATCTGCAAGGTGTCGAGCGTGAACGAGCCGTCCGGCTCGATCTCGTAGTAGGCCGCCGTTTCGCTCGAGGCGTGGTGTTGCAGCGAGCGGATCGCCACGCGATGGGCCTCGGGGGTTCGCATGCGCTCGACCCAGCTCGGATAGTCCATCCGTAGCCGCCGCGCCTGGACGGCTGTCGCGCGGAAGCCCGCGTGCGCCAGCGCGGTCAGCCACTCGGCCGCGGTGTAGTCGCGGACGTGGGAGGGATCGCGAAGCAGTTCGACCGCTTGCAGGTGCGTGTCGAGCGCGGGCGGGCCGGGAGCGGCGACGTCGATGAAGACGGCGGTCGAGCCCGACTTCAGCACGCGCCGGGCCTGCTGCAGGCCGGCGTCGAAACCGCGCCAGTGATGGGCGGAAAAGCGACAGGCCAGGAAGTCGAAGCTGGCGTCCTCGAATGGCAGGCGTTCGGCCGGCGCGACGCAGGTCTCGATGTTGGGTAGCCGCCGCTCGCGGGCGGTGGTGGCGACGGCGGCCAGCATGTCGGCTGAAAGATCGCAGGCCGTCACCAAGCTGACGTGGGGCGCCAGCCGATAGGCGACGTGACCTCCGCCCGCCCCGAGATCGAGCGCCCGCTGCGGAGCCTGGCGGCGAACCATCGCCTCCAGCGCATCGAGATCCTCGCCGCCGGCATGGACGGCGCTGTGCACATAGGCGGCGGCGCGCGGGCCGAACTGGTCTTGAACGACGGCGTCGTGCGGGCGGGTCATGGATCATCCTCCTGGACCCGAAAGTGCGCCGTCATTAGCCTATTACAAGAGATCTGCTTATCCTATTACAGTGACGCCCATGACCAGCGAGGAGCAGCGGCGCCTGCTCGGCCATTTCGTCCGTTCGCACCGCGAGCGCATGGCGCCGGACGCCCAGGCCCGCCGTCGGCGGACGCCCGGGCTTCGGCGCGAGGAGCTGGCCGCGCGCGCGGGCATAGGCGTCACCTGGTGCGCCTGGATCGAGCAGGGGCGCGATGTCCGCATATCCCCCGAGGCGCTGGCCAGGCTGGCGGTCGCCCTGGCCCTGACGCCGGCGGAGCGGGCCTATCTGTTCGGATTGGCCGGGCGCCGCGACCCCGAAGCGCCGCCGTCGGAACCGATGTCCGATGCGCCGGCGTCCCTGCGCGCCCTGGTCGAGGCCGTAAGCTATCCGGCCTATGGGCTGGACAGGCTATGGAACGCCTGCTGCTGGAACCCGGCGGCGGAGCACCTTTTCGAAGGCTGGCTCGGGAAGGGCCAGCAGAGGAACCTGCTGCGCTACGCCTTCACCACGCCCTCGGCGCGGGTCCTGCTTCCCGATTGGGAGGATCGCGTCCTGCGGCTGCTGGCGGAATTTCGCGCCGACTATGGCCGCGCGCTCAACGATGCGGGCATGCGCGATCTGGTCGAGCAACTGAAGGCCAGCTCCGATCTCTTCGCCAGGGCGTGGGATGCGCAGGCGGTCGTGGCGCGGGAAGGGGGCTCGCGGACCTTCATGCACCCCATCGACGGGCTGTTGACCTACGCGCAACACACCTTCAGCCCGGCGGAGCGCCCGGACTACAAGCTGGTGGTGTTGGCGCCGAGCCCGGAATAGCGATGTCGAAAGCCACCCGCGCGACGAGACTGCTGGATCAGGCCGGCATCGCCTTCACCCTGCACACCTACGACTACGACGCCAATGCAGAGCGGGTCGGACTGCAGGCCGCCGAGGCCATGGGCGTGGCGCCGGAGCGGGTGCTCAAGACGCTGATGGCGCTGGTGGATGGCAAGCCCGTCTGCGCGATCATTCCGTCGGACAGCGAGCTGTCGATGAAGAAGCTCGCCGCGGCGTTTGGCGGCAAGCAGGCGCAGATGATGAAGCCGGCCGACGCGGAGCGCGTCACGGGCTACAAGGTCGGCGGCATCAGCCCCTTCGGCCCGATGAAGTGCGCGCCGACCGCGATCGAGGCGCAGGCCTTGGCGCACCAGCAGGTCTATATCAACGGCGGCCAGCGCGGGCTTCAGCTCAGGCTCGATCCGAAGGATGCCGGCCGTATCCTGGGCGCGATCTTTCCCGCGCTCATCGCCTGACGATCGCTCAATCGCGCCTTCGCTTTGCAGGAACAGTTGGCGGATGGGCGGGGATTTACTGATCGAACTGCTTTCCCGCGACTGAGCTGTGTGGTGATAATGTAAATCGGATTTCCATTTATCAATTTTGTGTTTTCCGGGTGGGGGATTGTGCCCAAATATTCCGCCGGATTGATCTGGGGCGCCTGCCTGGGCGTCACCCGGCCTCTATCCCCCGTAAGTGACCGGAGTCGCCCTTTCCGCTGAGGTGTGGCGATTTTCAACTGTCCTCTCTTGGCGTTTCGCGTGGTCGCTTCCAGACCCGCGAGGAGCTTGGCCAGATGGCCGGAAGCAGAGGGGACAAAATGGCGTCATCAGAACGCTTGGGGACAATCGATCTATATCAAAATCATGCTCGTATTGGCAGGCAAAGGCGGGGGCCTGATCGGAGCGGTTTGTTTCTGTGTGCGATGCTGGGACTTGGTGGAGCCGGGTCCAGGAGTTGGGCCGACGCCCTGCCGACGCCGAGCATGACCGCGCCCTTGTCCGCCAACGCCAGCCCGGTGAGCTTCGATGGCGGGCCGCTTGGCAAGGTCTTCGTCTCGGGCCAGCTCAGCGGTCTCGGACTGGTGCAGAGCAACCATGCGCCGTCGCCGTTCGCCGGCAACAGTCCCAGCCTGCTCGACCTCAGCAACGCCCAGGTGGAGGTCCAGACCACCAGCGGGCCGGTGCAGTTCTATGTCCAGGCCGGGGCCTATTCCCTGCCGGCGCTCGGCGCGCCCTACATCCATGTCGGCAAGGCGGTCAGCGAGAACTACGGCGCCGTGCCCGTGGCCTACGCCAAGTTCGTGCTTTCGCCTGAGGTCTCAGTACAGGCCGGAGCGCTGCCGACCCTGATCGGGGCGGAATACACCTTCAGCTTCCAGAACATGAACATCGAGCGGGGGCTGCTGTGGAACCAGGAGCCGGCCGTCAGCAAGGGCGTGCAGGTCAACTACAGCAAGGGGCCGTTGTCGGCCTCGGCGTCGATCAACGACGGCTACGATTCCGATCACTACAACTGGGCCTCGGGGCTGGTGACCTACACCATCAACCCCGCCAACACCCTGGCCTTCGCCGCCGCCGGCAACTTCTCCCACACCTACGACACCAAGTTCGTCGCCCCGGTGGCGCAAGGAAACGGCAGCATCTACAACCTGATCTACACCTATACCCAGGGGCCGCTGACGATTAACCCGTATTTCCAGTACAACCGCGTCGATAGCCGACCCGATATCGGCCTGTACAAGTCCGCCAGCAGCTATAGCGGGGCGGTGCTGGCCAAGTACACGATCAATCCGGTGTTCAGCGTGGCGGCGCGCGGGGAGTACATCAGCACCTTGTCGACCAGCTGCGGCCCCGGCGACAGCCTGGCCTGCACGCCGACCAACCTGATGTATGGGCCGGGCAGCGACGCCTGGTCGATCACAGTGACGCCGACCTACCAGAAGGGGATCTTCTTCGCCCGGGGCGAGCTCTCCTATGTCGGCATCGGCCACCTGACCCTTGGCGACGGCTTTGGCGGGAACGCCGACGCCAAGAGTCAGGTTCGCGGGCTGATCGAGACCGGCCTGCTGTTCTAGGCCCGGCGAAGCTCGGGACCCTGAAGCTATGGGAGGGGCGATTGGGGAGGGAAAGGCGGACGTCGGATCTTTACACGGCCTTTACACCGGCGGCCGTCTTCCCCAGTCGCGCCCTTACCCCTGGACTCGCTAAACGGGCTGAGTTTCTTGCGCGCCCTATGCGCTGGACGGCTAGGAGTTTGAGGTGTCGGGTTCGATTGGAGCTATCTTCCGTACAAGCACATATGCTGGCGCGGCCCTGATCGGGGCTGTCGCGCTGGCCGGTGCGTCAAAGGCGGAGCCGTCGGTCGCCCAGGCTCCGGCTTCGGTCGCCGCCGAAGCGGTCCCCGCGCTCGCCTGCCGGGCCCCGGCGTTTCAGACCTGCTATTTCCGTGTCACCAGCGTCGCCACCGGGCGCCAGCAGGTGATCGGCGTCAAGGGCGGCGCCGCGCTGGCCGCGCCGGACCTGGCGCCCGGGCGCGATCGCTACATGCTGTCGGTCAACCGCCTGCCGCCCGCGACGGAAGACTTCTGCGGCGGCCAGTTCGACAAGCGCTACAGCCTCTGGTGCAAGAAGGGCGTGGTGCGCGCCGGCAGCAACGGCTGACCGCCGGCCGTGAAGCTTCGAGCATAAAAAAGGCCGCGGATCGCTCCGCGGCCTTCGGTATTCCGGCTAAGCTGTCAGCCTAGCAGTTGTAGTACATGTCGAACTCGACCGGGTGCGGGTGCAGTTGCAGCCGCATCACTTCTTCCATCTTCAGCTCGAT
>FSXV01000156.1_pt1 | contig 47394 bp, 41 predicted proteins | sample 1638401 | NCBI WGS metagenome assembly FSXV01 (sample SAMEA3914788, study PRJEB12502) | metagenome | biome: forest; material: soil | place: Canada | collected 2011-07-03 | depth 0.1 m | reverse complement strand
TTGGTCAGCACCTCGCCGTGGTAGTTCGCGGGGATGCCGCCCATGTTGTAGTGCACGGTCGGGAGCACCGGGATCGGCTCCTTGGTCACGTCCACGCCGGCGAAGACGCGGGCCGATTCCGAGATGCCCGGCAGGCGCTCGTGGATCACCTTGGGATCGAGGTGGTCCAGGTGCAGGAAGATGTGGTCCTTGTTCGGACCCACGCCGCGGCCTTCCTTGATCTCCACGGTCATGGAGCGGCTGACCACGTCGCGCGAGGCCAGGTCCTTGGCGGAGGGGGCGTAGCGCTCCATGAAGCGCTCGCCCTGGGCGTTGGTCAGGTAGCCGCCCTCGCCGCGCACCCCTTCGGTGATCAGCACGCCGGCGCCGTAGATGCCGGTCGGGTGGAACTGGACGAACTCCATGTCCTGCAGCGGCAGGCCGGCGCGCAGCACCATGGCGTTGCCGTCGCCGGTGCAGGTGTGGGCGCTGGTACACGACATGTAGGCGCGGCCGTAGCCGCCGGTGGCCAGGATGACCATCTGGGCCGAGAAGCGGTGCAGGGTGCCGTCGTCGAGCTTCCAGGCGGTGACGCCGCGGCAGACGCCGTCTTCCATGATCAGGTCGAGGGCGAAGTATTCGACGAAGAACTCCACCTGGCGGCGCAGCGACTGGCCGTACAGGGTGTGCAGGATGGCGTGGCCGGTGCGGTCGGCGGCGGCGCAGGTGCGCTGCACCGGGCCCTCGCCGAAGTTGCGGGTCATGCCGCCGAAGGCGCGCTGGTAGATCTTGCCTTCGTCGGTGCGCGAGAACGGCACGCCCCAGTGCTCGAGCTCATAGACCGCCGCGGGCGCGTTGCGGGCCAGGTACTCGATGGCGTCCTGGTCGCCGAGCCAGTCGGCGCCCTTGACGGTGTCGTACATGTGCCAGCGCCAGTCGTCCTGGCCCATGTTGCCGAGCGAGGCCGAGATGCCGCCCTGGGCCGCAACGGTGTGCGAGCGGGTGGGGAACACCTTGGTCACGCAGGCGGTCTTCAGCCCGGCCTGGGCGCAGCCGAGGGCGGCGCGCAGGCCCGAACCGCCGGCGCCCACCACCACCACATCGTAGGTGTGGTCGACGAACTCGTAGGCCGCCATGGTCAGTGCGCTCCCACGCCCAGCAGGGCGACTTTCAGGACGGAGAAGGCGCCGAGGGCGGCGAACAGCCAGCAGACGGCGGAGTTCAGCAGCAGGGCAGGGATCTTGCTGCGGTTCTCGTGGACGTAGTCCTCGATGATGACCTGCATGCCCATCTTCATGTGCCAGGCGGCGACCACGATGGTCAGCACGGCCAGCACCGCGCTGAGCGGCGACTGCAGGAAGGCGACGGCCCCGGCGTAGCCGGTGTGGCCGATCTTCAGCCCGGCCCAGACGGCCCACAGGCACAGCGGGGCCAGGGCGGCCGAGGTGGCGCGCTCGCTGATGAAGCGCTGCACGCCGTTGTGGGCGCTGCCCAGGCCGCGGGCGCGCGACAGGGGGGTGCGATAGGAAGAGACGCTCATCGCGGTCAGCCCTTGATCAGGAAGCCGCCGGCGAACACGGCCAGCGCGGCGACGATGCCGAAGGCGAAGCAGAGCCAGGCCGAGGCGCTGGCGGTGGCGGGCGTGAAGCCCTTGCCGGAGTCGAAGGCCAGGTGCCGCAGGCCCGCGGCCAGGTGGTAGAAGATCGAGACGGTGATCCCGAACAGCACCAGCAGGCCGATCGGCGAGGCCAGCAGTCCCATGTAGCCGGCGTAGGCCTCAGCCCCCATCGCCAGGCTCAGCGCCCATCCGGCGACGATCAGCAGGCCGACATACAGCGCCACGCCGGTGGCGCGGGTGGCGATCGAAGCCGCCATGGTCACGTGCCAACGCCAGATCGTCATGTGAGGCGACAGCGGCCGCGCGCGAACGGCGACGCCCGGCCCCTTAGTGTCCGCCCTGGCTTGGCTCATACCGGCCCCTTCGCGTCTGCAACAACGGCTCGGGCTATTTAAACCTACGTCCTGGGGTGTCAACGAAAGTGGCGACAATTCGTGTGAAGGCCAGTTTCGCTTTTTTGCGGGGGTTCCAGACAGGTCCGCAGTTAACCCCTGGGAAACCCGGTTCAGAACTATTCGCAAATTCGCAAGCTGAGTTGTAAGGCCGAAATCTCGCCTTGATGCGGCCGTGAAACCGCAGGTGGATACCGCGCCGACTGCGCTGTCGGGGCGCGCCGATCAAAGCGCTCCCGTCAAAGCGCTCTGAGGGCGGCCAGCCGCGCCAGGGCCAGGGTCAGGGCCTTGCGCCGCGCCGTGGGCAGGGGAACGATCGGGCTGTCGGCCAGGATCGCCCCGCCGAAATTGTCGGCCACGATCAGCCCCAGCCCCGCGGGCAGGATCTCGCGCGGGAACTCCGGCGCGACGGCGAAATAGAAGGCGTCGCAATAGGGAGCGTATTCGCTCCACTTGTGGTCGGTGCGGTAATCCTCGACCGAGGACTTCACCTCGACGATGGCGATCTCGCCCTTGGGGCCGATGGCCATCAGGTCGGCCCGCCGCCCATTCGGCAGCGGCGCCTCCAGCACCGGGGCATAGCCCAGCTGCACCAGCAACCGCGCCGCCCCGCGCGTCACCGCGCCGGTGGTCTCAGGCCGGGAAAAGGACGGGGCGACCAGGCTCACCCGCCCAGAATGTTCCCTCTTCGTTCGGAGTCAAGAGTGGGGCGCGGCAACCGCTCCGCCCTCACGTCCCCCGGTCGTAAATCAGCTTGGAGATGTCGTAGCCGAGCGACTTGGCGTGGGCGACCAGGGTGGCCTTGTCGGTCTGCAGGTTGCTGTGGCGGCTGAACAGCCAGAGGTACTTGCCGGTGGGCTCGCCCAGCACGACCCAGCTGTTGTCCTGGGGGAAGTCCAGCACCCAGTATTCCTTGTAGACGAACGGGAAGAAGTTCAGCCGGAACTTGGCGTTCATGCCAGGGTCCAGGACCTTCATGTCGGCGTGGTAGTCCTTGGTCTTGCCGTCGGCGTGGAAGCAGACCTGAGTGACGTTGTAGCCGCCGTCCTGCCGCGGCGTGTAGGTCGCCTGGGCGTTGACGCAGTTGTCCTCCAGCATGTTGTGCATGCGCGCCACCTCGTACCACTGGCCGGCGTAGTGCTGCAGGTCGACCGGCTTCTGCGGCTCGGGGGCGTGGGCGGGCGCCGCGGCGGCCAGCAGCAGGGCGGCGGGGAGCAGGGCGATCAGGGTCTTGCGGGAGCGCATCAATGCCTACGGTCGTCGCTGTTCACGTCGGGTCTTAGGTCTAACCGGCGTTGAGCCGAAGGGTTTCCCTCCGGCCGTGACGCTGGCGGCAACGAGTTGAACTATGCCGGCGCCCGGATGAACCGATCATAACGGCCATCCTGTGGCGCCGGCGGGAGATCAGGCCACGCCGTTGGCGCGGAAGAAGGCCAGCATCCGCTTCCAGCCGTCCTCGGCGTCCTTGGCGTTGTAGCTGTCGCGGTAATCGGCGTGGAAGCCGTGGCCCGCGTCGGGATAGGTGACGATCTCGTCCTTGACCCCCGCCTTGGCCAGGGCGTCGCGCATGGCGGCCACGTTGTCGGCGGTGATGCCCTTGTCCTGGGCGCCGTACAGCCCGAGCACCGGGCACTTCAGTTGGCCGGCCACGTCGATGGGATACAGGCGGCCGGGCTCGCCGTGGCCTTCCGGCGGATGGGCCAGCGGGCCGTACCAGGCCACCGCGGCCTTGAATTCAGGGAAGCGCGAGGCGGTCATCCAGGTCGTGCCGCCGCCCCAGCAGTAGCCGGTCACCGCCAGCTTGTGCGGATCGACGAACGGCTGGGCCTGCAGCCACTTCACCGTCGCGCCGACGTCGCCCATCACCTGCTCCAGGTGGGCGGTGTTGACGATCTTGATGATCGAGGGGAAGTCGGTGAGCGTCGGCAGCTTGTCGCCGTCCGGGGCGCGGAAGAAGAAGGCCGGGGCGATGGCGACATAGCCCAGCTTGGCCAGGCGGCGGCAGATGTCCTGGATGTAGGCGTGGACGCCGAACACTTCCGAGCACACCAGCACCGCCGGGTGGCGGCCGGGAGCCTTGGGCCGGGCGATATAGGCGGGCAGCTGCTCGCCGCCCTCGGGGATGGCGATGGTGGCGGTTTCCAGCCCTTCGCTGTCGGTGACGACGGGCTCGGCTTCGGCGGCCAGGGCGGCGGCCGCGTAGCCGGCGAAGATCATGCCGCCCAAGGCGCGCTGGGCGAGGGCGCGGCGGGACAGGTGGAAGTCCTCGGGCTTGGAGCCTTCGGCTCGGGTCAGGCGCAGCATGAAACGCTCCGGTCGGTTACGGCGGCGGAGCTTGCCCAAGCTTTCGGCTCGCTGTCAAAGCCTCTGATGCGCGGCGGGGTTGCAGCTTGGCGGCGCGATCAGGCCGCCGCCTCGGCGGCGTCGCTGTCCAGGCTTAGCCAGGCCGAGGGGCGCAGGGCGCAGGCCTGGGCGATCACCTCGGCCAACACCGCCACCGCCACCTCGAACGGGGCCTTGCCGCCGAGGTCCAGGCCGATGGGGGCGTGCAGCCGCGCCAGCTGGGCCTCGGCGACGCCGCGCACGCGCAGCCGGGCCAGCCGCTCGGGCAACCGGGCGCGGGCGCCCAGCACCCCGACATAGGCGGCGCTCGAGGCCAGGGCGGTGATCAGGGCCGCCTCGTCGGCTTCCAGGTCGTGGGTGGCGACGGCGACATAGGTCCAGGGGTCCAGGCCGATCCCCGCCAGGGCCTCGGCCGCCGGGCGGCGGTCATAGTTCAGGCCGGCCAGCGGCGGCGGTCCGGACGGCCCCTTGGGTCGCACCAGCCAGGTCTCGAACTCGCTCTGCAGCGCCAGGTTGGCGATGGCCAGGGCGGTGGGGTCGCCGCCGACCGCGATCAGCCGCCGGCGGGGCGGACGGCGCAGGGCGACCGCCTCGCCCCGGCCCAGCACGGCGCCGCCGAAGCTGGGATCGGCCATGGCCTGCAGCAGGGGCGCGAAGGCGTTGGCTCCAGGAGGCTTGGGCTCGTGAAGGTCGGGGTCGGGGGAGAGGACGGCGGCCGGCCGGCACAGGCGGTTCGCGCCGTCGCTGATCCAGATCGCCTCGCGCCGGGCGGCGGCCAGGGCCAGCAGCTCGGCCACGGCGGGATCGTCGGGCGGGATCGGCTCCAGCAGCACCTCGATGCGGCCGCCGCAGACCAGGCGGATATCGGGCGGGCCGCCTTCGCCATAGGCCAGCCGCCGTGGCCGGCCGTCGGCCAGGCTGTCCTGGGCATGGCGGCAGATGTCGGCCTCGACGCAGCCGCCGGACAGGAAGCCGTGCGGTTCGCCGGTGTCGCCCAGCATGTTGATCAGCATCTGGGAGCCCACGGGCCGGGGCGAGCCGCCGATGACGGCGAAGATGGTGGCGAGCGCCACGGGCCGTCCGGCCGCGACGGCGGCGGCCAGGGCCGGCCGCACGTCGTCGGTCAGGCCGAACATCGGCCAGTCAGGAAGGGGGACGGTTTGCGAAGCGATCTCCGGCATGACGGTTCAACGTCGCGCCGGAGATCGGACTTCGCAAGGGTGTCAGGCCTCTTCGGCGGCCGGGGCCGGGGCGTCGCCGCCTTCGCCGCCCTCGAAGCTGCGCGGGGCGCGGCGGCGGCGGGGACGCGGACGGCGGCCTTCGCCGTCTTCAGCGGTGGGCGAACCCTGCAGGAAGGCGGGGGCTTCGCTCACGCTGCCGTCCTGCGAGCGCAGGACCGGGGAGCTGTCGGGCTCGGGAGCTTCGACGGGGGGGAAGCTGGTGGCTTCCGACGACACCGACACCACGGCCAGGGGATCGCGCGGCGCGTCGGCCGGGGTCTCGCCCTCGGCGCGGCCTTCGCGCGGCGGACGGTCGTCGCGGAAGCGGCGGCCCTCGCGACGCTCGAAGCGACTTTCGCCGCCTTCGCGGTCGCGACGGCCTTCGCTACGTTCGCCGCGGTTTTGCTCACCGCGGTTTTGTTCGCCCCGATTTTGCTCGGCGCGGGCTTCGAAGCGTTCGCCGCCCTCGCGGCGCTCGCCGCCTTCGCGGTTGTCGCGATCGCGGCGGCCTTCGCGGAACTCGTAGCCTTCACGGCCTTCACGGCCTTCACGCGGACGCTCGTCACGCGGGCGCTCGTCTCTGGGACGCTCGTCGCGTTGGGGGCGGTCGTCGCGGAAGCGGCGGCCGTCGCCATTGGCCTCGCCGCCGGCTTCGCCTTCGCCCTGGGGCGCGGCTTCGGCGGTTTCCTCGCCGGGCTCGAACTCTTCCTCGAAGTCGATGTCGAGGCCGGAGGCGAACACGTCGCGGCCGAGGATCTCGGCGGCGGGGCGCTGCGGCTGGATGGTTCTCAGCACCCGGAAATAGTGATCGGCGTGCTGGAGATAGTTCTCGGCAAGCACCCGGTCGCCAGACGCGAAGGCGTCGCGAGCCAGTTGCTGATATTTTTCGAACACATGCTGCGCATGGCCGCGGATCTTCACATTATCCGGGCCATTGGAGTCGAACGCGCGATTGACGTTCTGCTGCGGCTTCCCACCGCCGCCGCCGCCACCGCCGCTGCTTCCACCGCCGCCGCGATTGCGGCCGCGCTGGCGTTTCATGTTCTTGAAGTCTCTCATCGTGTGCTGACCGTGTGCGTCGCGTGCGACGCCTGAGCGCTAAAAGGGGGCCGCCGGTTCTGAGCCGTGTTCCTGTCACCCCGGACAAAGCGCGAACCGCGTTGCGCGTACGGACGCCGCGTCTCGCCGCCGGTTACGTCCACCCGGGGCCGCTCCGACGAGTCTGAGCAGGAACACTAGAAGACTTAATGAGTCGCCCCCGGAATTCCAAGGGTTTTCTTGCGACCAATCACCACGCGGTGGCGGTCCGACAGGTCCTTCAGCACCTCCACGCCCTCGGCGCCGGCGGCCCGGAACAGAGGGGGCACGCTTTCGCCCTGGTCGTAGCCGATCTCGACCAGCAGCAGGCCGCCGGGCTTGAGCACGCGCAGGATTTCCGGCGCCAGCACGCGATAGGCGTCTAGCCCGTCTTCGCCGCCGTCGAGCGCCAGGCGGGGCTCGTGGTCACGCACCTCCGGGGCCAGGGTTTCGATGTCGCGGCTGGGGATGTAGGGCGGGTTGGAGACCACAAGCTCGAAGCCGTCGTCCGGCAGGCCGGTGGTCCAGTCGCCGCGCAGCAGGGCGAGCCGGCTGGCCAGGCCCAGGTTGGCGGCGTTCTCGCGCGCCACGGCCAGGGCCTCTTCCGAGACGTCGACGCCCAGGCCGCGGGCGGCGGGGCGCTCGGCCAGGATGGCCAGGGCGATGGCGCCGGAGCCCACTCCCAGATCGAGCATCGAGAAGGCCTGGTGTTCCTCGAAGGCGCGCAGGGCGTGGTCGACCACCACCTCGGTCTCGGGCCGCGGCGTCAGCACGTCGGAGTTCACGCCCACCATGATCTTCCAGAAGCCCTTGCGGCCCAGGATGTGGCTGACCGGCTCGCGCCGGGTGCGGCGCTGGACATAGTCCTCCAGCCGTTCGGCCTGGGCGGGGGTGAGCTCGCGATAGGGGTCGGTGAGCAGGTCGATGCGGGTGGCGTCGGCCGCGGCTTCCAGCAGCAGGCGTGCGTCGATCACCGGGCTGTCGACGCCGGCGGCCTTCAGGCGGTCGCGGGCGGAGGTCCAGGCCTGGACGAGGGTCAGGATCATGGCGTCGGCTCCGGGGCGGGGGCTGCGGGAACGGCGGCGTCGCCCAAGACCGCGCGGGGAGCCGCGTGCGGGGCCAGGCGGCCGACGCGCGGCGGGCTGCCATACGGGCTGTGGGAAATCGCCAGCATCCGCAGGGACTAGACCAGTCGCCCGGGCATGTCATCCCGAGGCGCCAGGGCCCGCGAAGGCCCGGAGCGGCGCGATCGCGCCCTCCGGGTCGCAGCAGATGCGCCTAGTCGCGCAGCTTGCGGACGATGGCGTCGAGGTCGGCGGCTAGCACCACGTCCTCGTTCTTCAGCACTTCGATCCGCTTCACCGCGTGCAGCACGGTGGTGTGGTCGCGCCCGCCGAAGCGACGGCCGATGTCGGGATAGGAGCGGGTGGTCAGCTGCTTGGCCAGGTACATGGCCGCGTGCCGGGGCCGGGCCACGGCGCGGGTGCGCCGTTCGCACAGCAGGTCGGCCTGCTTCAGCCCGTAGTGCTCGGCCACCGCCTTCTGGATGTCGTCGACGGTGATCCGCTTCTCCACCGTGCGCAGGTGCGGGCGCACGAAGGTCTGGGCCTCTTCCAGGGTCAGCTTGCCCAGGCGTTCGCCGGCGCGGGCCACCAGGGTGTTCAGGCCCCCTTCCAGTTCGCGCACGCTGTCGGCGAAGCGGTCGGCCAGGAACTGCATCACCTCGGGGCGCGCCTTGCCCTCGATCTGCAGGTCGCGCGACAGGGTCGAGAGCTTGCGCTCCAGGATGCCCAGGCGAAGGCTGCGGTCGGCGGGCTCGATGCCGCAGACCAGGCCGGCGCCAAGGTGCGAGCGCAGCCGCGCGTCCACTTCGCTCAGCGCGTGGGCCGGGCGGTCGGAGGCGAACACCACCCGGCTGCCCAGCGACATCAGCGCAGTCAGGGTGTGGAACAGCTCTTCCTCGGAGGACTTCTTGCCGCCGATGAAGTGCACGTCGTCGACCAGCAGCAGGTCGGCGGTGCGCAGCTCGTTCTTGAAGCCCGGCGCCGCGCGATCCATCAGCGCCTTGACGAAGGTCGAGGTGAAGCGCTCGGCGGTCAGGTAGACGATCTTCTTGTCCGGCCGGGCGCGCGAGGCCTCCCAGGCGATCGCGTTCAGCAGGTGGGTTTTGCCGAAGCCATACGGGCCGTGGAAGAACACCGGGTTGAAGCAGCCGTCAGCCCAGGAGGCGACGCGACGGGCGACGCTCAGGGCGAATTCGTTCGACGGGCCGGCGACGAAATTGTCGAAGGTGTAGCGGTCGCTGAGGCCGGTCGGGCGCTCGGCCGTGGGCGTGGGCGCTACCGCAGCCGTGGTGACGACGGTGGTCGCCACGCTCGGCGCGATGGTGGGGCGCGGGGCCTCGCCGGGCGCGGCGGCGTGAGCCGCTTCCGCCGGGGCGTCGCCTTCGAACTCCATGCGCGACTTCAGGTCCAGCGCCCGGCGTTCCGGATCGGCCTGGTTCCAGATTTCGCCCAGGCGTCGCCAGGCGTTGCGTCGGATCCAGTCGCGGGCGAGCCCGGTCGGGGTCACCACCACCAGGGCGCCGTTGCGCGTCTTGCGCAGCTTCGCCGGCGCGATCCACGATCCGAAGGTATCCTCGCCCAGCTCGCCGCGAAGCACACTGCAAGCGTGGGTCCAGGTCGCAGCAGCAGCCGCCGACCCCTCCAGATCAGATGTCAAAGTCTCCGTCACGTTCGTCGCCATAGCCCTTGACCAACCCCAAAGACCCGGCGGCCGCACAACTCTAGTCCACACCGGAATTGTTCGACCGACCCCTCAGCCCCCAGGCACAAATCTCCTGTCGTCGGAAGTTGTGCTTCCGCCGCCGCCCTATCTGAGATGAGGGGGTGAGCTGTCCTGAGAGGTCTAGAGTAGCCCGGCGAGGGGGGGGGTCAACGGGGATTCTCGCCCGATTCGCCGGATAAAATGTTTGACTCTGGAAAGGGCCAAGAGCCGCTTGGGATTTGTCGGGAATAATGTGGGAGGTGCGCAAATCGTCGCGCGGGATTTGTTCCGAACACAAAGAAAAAGCCGTAGGCGCGGCGGCGCCTACGGCTTTGAATTTCTTAGTTATTCTTAGTTTAGGCTACAGACAGCTTCTTCAGTTGAGCAGCCAGACGCGACACTTTGCGTGCGCCGGTGTTCTTGTGAACCACGCCCTTGGAGACAGCGCGCATAAGCTCCGACTGCGCCTCAATAAAAGCGGTCTTGGCGGAGGGCGCGTCGCCGGCCTGGATGGCCTCTTCGAAGCGTCGCAGGAAGGTGCGCACCCGCGACCGGCGAGACCGGTTGATGGCGGTGCGGCGTTCGATCTTGCGGACCGCTTTCTTGGCGCCGGGGGTGTTGGCCATGAGTTATTCAACCTGGATTTGGACGTCCGCCAGCGACGACGGATGAATCGGGAGCGGGGCGTATACTCAAGTCAGGCGGCCACGTCAATGTGGACGACGATCACAATGCCATGCTCGTCGGTTCGTCCTGACCCGTCCGTTCCAGATATGCGCGGCGCGCCTGGGCGGCGGCGTCGTCATAGAGGAACGGCACCAAGGCGTAGCGCACTCCGGCGATCACGGGCAAGGCCTCGTGCAATAGGCCGCAGCCAAAAACGACCGCGCCGCCAGTTTGCGGCTTGTACAGACGTCGGCCGAATTCAGGAAAACGCAGCTCGCCGCCGTCGTAATCTTGCGCATTAAGGTTGATGGTCACGGCGAAGCGCCGATGCGCCGTGCCCGGGGTGGCGTCGTCGCGGTGGGCGCTGAAAAAGCTCTGGTCGCGCGAATCATAGCAGGCGATCAGGTCCCGCTCGATCTCGCGTCCGCGCCAGCCCCAGGCGCGGACCAGCATCGGCAGCAGGCGGTCGCGCAGGCGCATGCGCGTTTCGTCGCGGAGCGCCGGATCGAGGATGGTGACGTCGCGCCGGCGCTTGAAGCGAGGATCGGTGTGGTTAACCGTGCGACCGTCGAGCTCCATCGCGAAGCCCGATTCTTCGCTGTCCGAGCGGCGGTAATAGGCGATCAGCTCGGCGCAGAACTCCGGCTCGAACAGGCGCGGAATTTCGAGCACCGGGGCGAAGCCGGCGTCGGGGGCGGCCGCGTCCTGGGTCAGCAGCGCTTCCAGCCGGTCGAGCACCGCGCCGGTGGCCTCGATCGGCTCGGCCATGATCACCCGCAGCATGCGGTCGAGCAGGAACACCGCCGGCTGCAGGGCGCCGCCGCGCACCAGGCCGTAGAGCCCCATCACCCGCAGCTCGAAGTCGTCGAAATAGCGCAGCCCCGGCGTGGAGTTGCGCAGGCCGCGCTGGACCCGGTCGGCGCGGTCGGCGGTGACGCCGAAGAACAGCGCCTCGCGGTCGTCGAACATCTGTCGACGCGCCAGCACCTGGTCGTGGGCCGAGGCGCAGGCCTCCAGGCCCAGGCTGCCGAACGCCAGCAGCACGATGTAGCGGCCGGCGGTGACGTCCAGGCTGTAGCTGGCGACGCCGTCGGTGGGGGCGCTGAACAGGGGCGCGGGCTCGCCGAATTCAGGCGAGCGGGGTGCGGGCGAGGGCGGGGCGGCGGTCACGGGCCGGAGGCTCCGCCCTTATGGTGAACGAAGCCCTAACCGCCGCCTGCCGTGCCTGGCTCTGTCACATCGCCAGGGCTTCGAACTGGTCGGCCGAGGCCAGTTTCCAGTTGTTGGCGTAGAAGTCGTGCTCGCAGACGCCCTCCAGCAGCTCGCGCGGCTTGAGGAAGGTATGGATCTGCGAGAACTGTTTGATCTCGGTGGCGCTGACCCGCCGCGACAGGTGGTGCGGGCCGAGCTCACAGGGATGCTGCAGGCCGGCCGCGGCCAGCATGTCGGCCAGGGCCTGGACGGTGCGGTCGTGGAACTGGCGCACGCGCTCGGCCTTGTCGGGCACCACCAGGGCGTTCTGGCGCAGCACGTCCTGGGTGGCGACGCCGGTGGGGCAGTGGTTGGTGTTGCAGCTCAGCGACTGCACGCAGCCCAGCGCGAACATGAAGCCCCGCGCCGCGTTGGCCCAGTCGGCGCCGATGGCCAGCACGCTGGCGATGTCGAAGGCGCTGACCACCTTGCCGGCCGCGCCGATCTTGATCTGGTCGCGCAGCCCCGCGCCCACCAGGGTGTTGTGCACGAACAGCAGGCCCTCGCGCATGGGCGCGCCCAGGTGGTCGGTGAACTCCATGGGCGCCGCGCCGGTGCCGCCCTCGGTGCCGTCGACGACGATGAAGTCGGGGCGGACGCCGCTTTTGCACATGGCCTTGACCATGCCCATGAACTCCCACGGGTGGCCGATGCACAGCTTGAAGCCCACCGGCTTGCCGCCAGAGCCCTCGCGCAGGCGGGCGATGAAGTCCATCAGCTCCATGGGGGTGGAGAACTCGCTGTGGCGGGCGGGCGAGATGCAGTCCTTGCCCTCGGGCACGCCGCGGGTCTCGGCGATCTCGCGCGTGACCTTGGGGCCGGGCAGCACGCCGCCGTGGCCGGGCTTGGCCCCCTGGCTGAGCTTGATCTCGATCATCTTGACCTGCTCGGCGCGGGCCTGCTCGGCGAAGCGCACGGGGTCGAATTTGCCTTCCGCCGTGCGGCAGCCGAAGTAGCCGCTGGCCACCTCCCAGACGATGTCGCCGCCGTTCTCGCGGTGATAGCGGCTGATCGAGCCCTCGCCGGTGTCGTGGTAGAAGCCGCCCATGGACGCGCCGCGGTTCAGCGCCCGGATGGCGTTGGGCGACAGCGAGCCGAAGCTCATGGCCGAGATGTTGAAGATCGAGGCCGAATAGGGCTTGGCGCACTGGTCGCCGCCGATGTCGATGCGGAAGCTCTTGGGGTCGGACGGCTCGGCCGGGCGGCTGGAATGGCCGATGAACTCGAAGCCGTCGCTATAGGGCTCCATCAGGGTGCCGAACGGATGCTCGCCCATGTGGCCCTTGGCGCGCATGTAGACCAGCGAACGCTGGGCGCGCGAGAACGGCGAGGCTTCTTCCTCGCTCTCGATCAGGTACTGGCGCAGCTCCGGGCGGATGAACTCCACGATCCAGCGGATGTGGCCGATGATCGGATAGTTGCGCTGGATGGAATGGCGGGTCTGGGCCATGTCGCACACGCCCAGCAGGAAGAAGGCGGCGCCGACGCCGGCGACAGGCCAAGCCCAGTCCCAGGCCAGGGTCGCCGCCGCCGTCCCCGCGGCCAGCATCAGGATCACGCACAGGACAAAGACGGTGTAGCGGCTGAACAGGGTCATCGCGGGTCCGGAAGCGTTCGTGTCGGCCGGGACCTTAGCCTTGGGTTGTGACGATCCGGAAGAGCCGGTTTGCGAAAGAATCCAGGCGGCCCAAGACGCAACTCGCCCAAGCCCCCGTCGCCCAAGATTGGGCCGCGGCCGTCAGGCCTGGGGGGGAAAGGCCCGGCTGAGATAGGGCGAGCCGGCCAGGCCGAAGCGCCAGGGCAGCTCCACGGCCTTGCTGATGCCGATGCGCGGCCCGACCAGGACCTTGCCCGAGGGGCCGGCGGAGATGGCGAAGGGGGGCTGGTCCAGCGCCAGGCCGTCCTGCTCGCGGGTGATCCCCAGCGCCTGGCACAGCTTGCCGGGTCCCGAGCAGAGATTCTTCAGCGGCTCGACCCCGCGGCGGCGGCGCATCTGCTCCACCCCGGCCTCGGGGGCCAGGGCCCGGATCAGCACCGCGCTGCCCATGTCGGTCCCGGCCACGATGTTGAGGCACCAGTGGATGCCGTAGGACATGTAGACATAGGCGCGACCCCCAGGGCCGAACATGGCGGCGTTGCGCGCCGTGCGGCCGGAGAAGCTGTGCGAGGCCGCCTCGGTGGGGTGATAGGCCTCGGTCTCCACGATGGCCCCGCCCACGCCGTCCAGGGTCAGGCGCACGCCGATCAGCTCGCGCGCGACGGTCTCGACCGGGCGGGCGAAGAATCCGGGCGGCAGGGATGGGTGAGGCGGGTGGTCCAGGTCAGATGATCCCGGCCTAGATGATCCAGGCGCGGGGTCGTCCGTAGGCCTGGTCCTGGCTGGCCGCAACCAGGCCGATGATGCAGCGCACGCCGTACCAGACCGCCACCACCGCCATCACCAGCTTGGCCAGCAGCAGCAGCGGCACGCCGATCAGGATGAACGACAGCGGGATGCCCACCATCACCAGCACGCCGGCCACCAGGGCCCAGCCCAGCGCGATCCAGAAGGTGCGGATCAGGAACACATAGTGGCTGAGCGCCCGATCGCTGGCGTTGCTCTTCAGCACATAGGCCATCACCAGCCCGATCAGCGTGGTCAGGCCGCCGGTGATATAGCCGAGCAGGTAGAGCGCATAGACGACGAGGGTCATCGTCTTGTCGTCGGGGCCGCCGTAATCGGTCGGGGCGGTATAGATCGGGTCGCTCATCGAGGTTTCACTCCGCTATGCAAGCAGGGTCCCACCAGATGAACGCCCGATCCAGCCTTTTGTTGTGAACAATCGGACAGCTATCCGCAGGCATCACGCCAAGGTGCGGGCGATTTTCGCCGTTTGACCGTTCACCTTAAGCTCTCAGCGGCCCGGCCAGAAGCCGACGATGCGCTTGACCTCTTCCAGGGTCGGTTCGGCCACGGCCGCGGCGCGCTGGGCGCCCGCCGCCAGGATACGGTCGATCTCGGCCGGGTCGGCCAGGTAGCGCCGCATGGCGTCGCCCACCGGGGTCATGGCCGCCACCGCCGCATCCGCGAGCGCCGGCTTGAAGGCGCCGAAGCCCTGGCCGCCGAAGCGCTCCAGCACCTGTTCCTTGGTCGCGCCGGCCAGCGCCGCATAGATGCCGACCAGGTTGTCGGCCTCGGGCCGGCCGGCCAGGCCCTCGATGGTCTCGGGCAGAGGCTCGGGGTCGGTCTTGGCGCGCTTGACCTTCTGCACGATCTCGTCGGCGGTGTCGGTCAGGTTGATGCGGCTCTGGTCGCTGGGATCGGACTTGCTCATCTTCGCCGAGCCGTCACGCAACGACATCACCCGCGCGCCCGGACCCTGGATCAGCGGCTCGGGCAGCGGGAAGAAGTCGGGGACCGCGAAGTCGTTGTTGAACTTGCCGGCGATGTCGCGGGTCAGCTCCAGATGCTGCTTCTGGTCTTCGCCCACCGGTACGTGGGTGGCCTTGTAGACCAGGATGTCGGCCGCCTGCAGCACCGGGTAGGTGTAGAGGCCCACCGACGCGCGCTCCTTGTGCTTGCCGGTCTTCTCCTTGAACTGGGTCATGCGGTCGAGCCAGCCCAGGCGGCCGACGCAGTTGAAGATCCAGGCCATCTCGGCGTGGGCGCGCACCGCCGACTGCGGGAAGATCACCGCCTTATGCGGGTCGAGGCCCGAGGCCAGGTAGGCGGCGGCGATCTCGCGGGTCTGGTCGGCGAGCTTGGCCGGATCTTGCCACACGGTGATGGCGTGCAGGTCGGCCACGAACAGGTAGCAGTCGTAGCGGGTCTGCAGGGCGGTGAACTTCTTCAGCGCGCCGAGATAGTTGCCGAGGTGCAGCGCGCCGGAGGGCTGAACGCCGGACAGCACGCGCTGGGGGTGGGCGACGGTGGTTTGGGTTTCGGTCATGAGGTCGGCCGTTCGAAGCTCAGTTCCCTCCCCCTGCGACGGGGGAGGGCCAGGGTGGGGGTGAATGCAGGGGGTTTGAAGGCTGGGTGCGGGCGGCGCTTCGCCATCGCCATGCGGACAGGCCGGCGCCAGCACCCCGGCCCTCCCCCGTCGCAGGGGGAGGGAGATGGTGCGCGCTCATCAGCCCAGCTCCCCGGCGGGGGGCGGCGCGCCCTTGGCCTTGGGGGTGCGCTTCAGCGCGGCCTTGATCTCGGCCTTGCTCACCGCCTTCAGCGCGAACAGCAGGGCGACATAGACCGCCGCGCCGACGATCACCGTGAAGCCGACCGCGATCTCCTTGCGCAGCAGCAAGTGCTGGAAGTGCGGGCGCAGCCACGAGGCGAGCGCCATCACCACGCCCATGACGGCGCTGGCGGCGATCAGCTTGCGCAGCCGCACGATGGTCTCCCAGCTCGGCGAATAGTGGTCCTGGGTCTGCAGGGTGGCGGCCATCATGGTCACGTTCAGCCACGAGGCCAGCGCGGTGGCCGCGGCGATGCCGGCGAAGCCGATCAGGTGGAACAGGGTCAGGCCGGCCACGATGTTCACCACCACCGAGACCATGGCGAACTTCATCGGCGTCTTGGTGTCGCCCCGAGCGAAGAAGGCGCGGCTGAACAGCTGCTGCAGCACGAAGGCGGGGGTGCCGACGCCATACCAGAGCAGGGCGTGGGCGGTGTTCTGGGCGTCGATCACGTGAAACTGGCCGCGGGTGAACATGCCGTCGATGAGGAAGAACGGCATGGCGATCAGAGCCGCGGCCGCGGGCAGGGTCAGGGCCAGGGAGAAGCCGATGGCCTCGTCCATGGCCGCCTGGCCGCCGGCGTGGTCCTTGGCCTGCGCCGCCTGGGACAGGCGCGGCAGCAGGGCCACGCCCATGGCCACGCCCACCAGGCCCAGCGGCAACTGGTACAGCCGGTCGGCCACCGCCAACCACGAGCGGGCGCCCGGCGTCTGGCTGGCCAGGATGCCGGAGATGAAGATGTTGATCTGGGTGGCGCTGGCGGCCGCGGCGCCGGGAATGGCCTTGCCGATCAGCATCTTAACGTCGGGCGTCAGCCGCGGCAGGCTCCAGTGCACCGCCGCGCCGGACTTCTTCACCCCCCAGGTCAGCAGGGCCACCTGGGCGACGCCGGCGCCGAGCACGCCCCAGGAGGCGGCGATCGCGGCGCTCCTGGCGTCGTGCTGGGGCAGCACCGCCAGCAACATGCCGACGTTCAGCAGACTTGGGGCCAGGGCGTAGACGACGAAGCGGCCACGCGCGTTCAGCACCCCGGACAGGTGGGCGTAGATCGCCATGCAGGGCAGGTAGGGCATGGCGATCTGGGTCAGCAGCACCGCCAGCTTGAACTTGACCGGATCGTGGGCGTAGCCCGGATTGATGATGTACATCAGCCACGGCATGGTCAGCTGGGCGACGACGGTGATGACGATGGTGGCCGCCGCCAGCACGGCCATGGCGTCGCCGGCCAGCACGTCGGCCACCTCTTCGCCGTCCTTGGCCAGGGCCTTGGAATAGGCCGGCACGAAGGCCGCCGCAAAGGCGCCCTCGGCGAAGATGCGGCGGAACAGGTTCGGGAAGGCCAGGGCGGTGTTGTAGGCGTCGGCCGCCGGGCTGAAGCTGGCGCCCATGGTGTAGCTGATCGCCAGGTCGCGCATGAAGCCGAGCAGGCGGCTGACCATGGTCAGGCTCGACACCACCATCGACGAGCGGATCAGGCTGGGCCTGTTCGCGGACGGCTGGTGATGGGTCGGCGAGGGCCGCGGGCGGGCCAGGCTTTCGGACAACGGGTCGTCCGCGGCGGGCGCGTCGAGTCCCGGTGCGTCGGGCAGGGGGATCGGCTTGGGTCCAGTCACCTTGCGGCCGTATCGGGGCTAGACGCGGGGGTCAACCGTCCGCGCCCCCTGGGCGGCGGCTAGTTGGGCTTCGGCGTCGCCGCCGCGATCACATCTGCTGGAGATGAGTCGCCCGGTCCGCTCCCCAAGATTCCGGGATTTCCCGCGAAGGCGGGGAATTGCGGTTTGAAAAACGGCGGCGTTTACATTGCGTGCTGGGGCGCTTGGGCTTGCACCCGTCCGTCATGCCCCGACTTGATCGGGGCATCCATAGCGCACATCTGCCGAACCAGATCGCCCGACAAGGCTGCTTCATGGATCGCCCGATCAAGTTGGGCGATGACGAACAGAGGTTGGCCAACGACATCCGAACTTGAAAAATGGCGTGCAAGCGGGGCGCTGAATCCGATCCCGAATCCTAAGCCGCCGCGCGGGCGCCGAGGCGGGCGCGGGCCTTTTCCACCTCGGGCTCGGCCGCCAGCAGCACCGCCTTCAGCTCCTGCTTCAGGGCGGCGATGGCGTAGGGTTCGGTCAGTTTCCGGCCCTCGGCGTCGGTGACGTAGAAGGCGTCCACCGCCCGCTCGCCGAAGCTCTCGATGTGGGCCGACTGCACCGACAGCCCGGCGTCGGCCAGGGTGCGCGACACCGCCTGCAGCAGGCCCGGGCGATCGCGGCCGGAGACCTCGACCACGGTGGCCATGTCGGAGGCCTCGTTGTCCACCGCCACCGCGGCGGCGACCGAGAAGGCGCTGGCGCGGCCGAGGTCGAGCTTGCGCGGCTCGGCGGCCAGGGGCTCGCCGCGGCCTGCCGCCTCCAGCGCCGCCAGCAGCCGGTCGACGCTGCGCGGATCGGACTCGCCGAACGGCGCGCCGCTGCGGTCCTGCACGTGGAAGATGTCCAGCGCCCCGCCCGAGGCCGAGGTGAACACCCGCGCGCCCACCACGTTGGCGCCCATCGCCGCCATGGCCGCGGTGAGGTCGGCGAACAGGCCGCAGCGGTCCTGGGCCGCCACGGCGATCTCCACCGCGTTCCACTCGGCCATCAGCCGGGCCGAGGCGGCGGCGCCGTCCTGGGTCGCGCGCCCGACCAGGGCCAGGTGCTCGAGCTGGGCCTTGATGCCGAAGGCGACGAAATAGGCGTCCTCCATCGACGGGGCCCAGCGTTCGGCCGTGAGGGGATCCGGCGCCGCGGTGCGCAGGCGGCCGCGAGCGGCCTCGGCCAGGGTCTGCTGCACGTCGTCGACGGCTTCGAAGGCCAGGTCGGAGGGGCGGCCGCCGCGGAACACCGCCTCGGTGGCGGTGTAGAGCTGGCGCAGCAGCTGGCCCTTCCAGCCGTTCCACACCCCTGGCCCCACGGCGCGGATGTCGGCGGCGGTGAGCACCGACAGGCAGCGCAGGCGCTCGGGGTCCTGCACGATGCGGGCGAAGGCGGCGATGGTGCGCGGGTCGCCCAGGTCGCGCTTCTGGGCGTAGTCCGACATCACCAGGTGATGCTGGATCAGCCAGGCCACGCACTCCATCCGCTCGGCCGACAGGCCCAGCCGTTCGCAGGCCTGGCGGGCGTTGCGGGCCCCGGCCAGTTCCTGGCCGCCCGGCGCGCCGCCCTTGCCGGTGTCGTGCAGCAGCATGGCCAGGAACAGGGCTTCGCGGTCGGCGATCAGCGGCAGCACGCTCACCGCCAGGGGATGGTCCTCGCCCAGCCGCCCGGCGGCGATCTCGGCGATGTAGCCCACCGCGCGCAGGGTGTGCTCGTCGGTGGTGAAGGCGTGGTACATGTTGAACTGCATCTGCCCGACCACGCGGCCGAACTCGGGCAGGTAGCGGCCCAGCACCCCGCTCTCGTTCATCAGGGTCAGGGTGCGCAGGGTGGCGTTGCCGAACGCCAGCACGTCCAGGAACGCCCGCGCCGCCTCGGGCTCGCGCCGCAGCTTGGCCCCGATCAGGTGCAGCGAGCGGTTCACCGCGGCGAAGGCGTCGGGGTGCAGGTCCAGGTCGTGGGTGTCGGCCACGCGGAAGATGCGCAGCAGGTTTACGGGATCGCGCTCGAAGGTCTCGGGCCCGTCCACGCACAGCCGCCCGTCCATCTCGTGGAAGCCGGGCTCCAGCTCGCGGCGCGGCGAGGCGCGGCGGGGCAGCAGGCGCGACAGCCCCTGGGGCCGCTTGGCGTGCTCGGCCTCCAGCTTGGCGCAGAAGGTGCGGGTCAGCGCGCCGACCTCGCGGGCGATCAGGAAGTAGCGACGCATGAACCGCTCGACCGCGGCGATGTCGCCGGCCTCGCCATAGCCCATGCGGCGGGCGATCTCCGGCTGCAGGTCGAAGGTCAGCCGCTCCTCGGCCCGACGGGTCACGAAGTGCATGTGCGCGCGCACCGCCCACAGGAAGTCGAAGGCGCGCACGAAGGCCTTCACCTCGCGCCGGTTGAACTCCTTCAGCCGCAGCAGGGCGCGCGATTCGGCGGTGGGGTGCAGGTACTGGGCGATCCAGAACAGGGTGTTGAGGTCGCGCAGGCCGCCCTTGCCCTCCTTGACGTTGGGCTCGACCATGTAGCGCGAGGCGCCGGCCTTCTGGTGGCGGGCGTCGCGCTCGGCCAGCTTGGCGGCGACGAAGTCGGCGCCTGAGCCCTCCACCACCTCCTTGCGGAAGCGGCGGCGCAGCTCGTTGGCCAGGCTCTCGTCGCCGGCCAGCCAGCGCGCTTCCAGCAGCGAGGTGCGGATGGTGAAGTCCTCACGCGCATAGCGCAGGCACTCCTCGACCGTGCGCGAGGCGTGGCCGACCTTGAAGCCCAGGTCCCACAGCGCATAGAGCAGGCACTCGATCACCGCCTGGCCATGCGGATCGGCCTTCTGGCCGCGCAGGAACAGCAGGTCGACGTCGGAGTGCGGCGCCATGGTGCCGCGGCCGTAGCCGCCGATCGCCACCAGCGACAGCGGTTGGCCGCTCTTGCCGGCCGGCGGCAGCACGTGGTGGAGCACGAACTCGTACAGCGCCGTGACGACGATGTCGGTCAGGGCGGCCAGCAGGCGGGCGGTCTCCAGGCCGCCGGCCCCGGCCTCCAGCTTGGCGCGGGCGGCGGCGCGGCCCTGGTCCAGGGCGGCGCGCAGGCGGCGCACGGCCTGCAGCCGGCGCTCGTCCAGGTCGGGCTGGCTGGCGGCGATGGCCTCCAGGTCTTCGTGGAGCGCGGTCCGGTCGACCAGGGCTTCGATCTGCTGCGGCCGGGCGCGGGCCATGATCAGGCGACCGCCGGGGTGCGGGCAGGGCGAGAAGCGCGGTCGATCTGGCGAGCGAGGGTCATGCCGCATCCTTGTCTGGAGCGGCCGGCGGGGCTGCCGACCTTGGGGTCATCTAGTATCGGCCCCAAGCTTTGTGAATGCGAGCGCCCCTGCGACCAAGGCGCGGTCACAGGGTCAGGTTCTTGAGTCGGTACAGGGCTTCCAGGGCCTCGCGCGGGCTGAGCGCGTCGGGGTCGATCTGCTCCAGCATGGCTTCCAGGCGCGAGGCCTCCGCCGGTTCGGGTGGCTTGGTCGCGGCGAACAGGGGCAGGTCGTCGAGCCGGGCGGGCGAGTTGGGGTCGCGCTCCAGCCGCTCCAGCACCTGGCGGGCGCGCGACACCACCTGGGGCGGCACGCCGGCCAGCTTGGCCACCTGCACGCCGTAGGAGCGGTCCGCCGCCCCCGCGACCGCCTCGTGCAGGAACACCAGGTCGCCGTTCCACTCCTTGGCCCGCATCGACAGGTTGCAGCAGGCGTTGAGCCGTTGTTCGAGCCGCGCCAGCTCGTGATAGTGGGTGGCGAACAGGGCGCGGCAGCGGTTGGCGTCGTGCAGGGCCTCGGCGCAGGCCCAGGCGATGGCCAGGCCGTCATAGGTGGCGGTGCCGCGGCCGATCTCGTCCAGCACCACCAGCGAGCGCTCGGTGGCCTGGGTCAGGATGGCGGCGGTCTCCACCATCTCGGTCATGAAGGTCGAACGGCCGCGCGCCAGGTCGTCGCCGGCGCCGACGCGGCTGAACAGCCGGTCCACCACGCCCAGCCGCAGCCGTTTGGCCGGCACGAAGGCTCCGGCCTGGGCCAGCACGGCCAGCAGCGCGTTCTGGCGCAGGAAGGTCGACTTACCGGCCATGTTCGGCCCGGTGACGATGGCCAGGCGCGGCGCGCCGCCGCCGTCCTCAGTGGGCCCACCGCCGTCGAGGCGGCAGTCGTTGGGGGTGTAGGGCTGGCCCGAGCGGCGCACGGCGGCCTCCACCACCGGGTGGCGGGCGGCCTCGGCCTCGAAGGCGGTGCTGTCGTCGATCTCGGGCCGCACGGCCTCGACCTCGATCGCCCACTCGGCCAGGGCCGAGGCCACGTCCAGGGCGGCGAGCGCATCGGCGGCGTCGGAGATCGGCGCGGCCAGGGCGCAGGCGTCGCGGCGCAGCTCCTCGAAGGTCTCCAGCTCCATGGCCTGGGCGCGGTCGCCGGCCTGGGAGATGCGCGCGTCGAGTTCGGCCAGCTCGGCGGTGGTGAAGCGCACCTGGTTGGCGGTGGTCTGGCGGTGGATGAACAGCGTGTTCAGCGGCGGCTGCATCAGCGTCTCCGCCTGCTTGGCGGTGGCGTCGACGAAGTACCCCAAGACCGCGTTGTGGCGGATCTTCAGCGACACGCCGCTTTCGGCCTGCAGCCGGGTCTCCAGCGCGATGATCACCCGGCGGCTGTCGTCGCGCAGCGCCCGGGTCTGGTCCAGCTCGGGGCGATAGCCGGCGGCGACGAAGCCGCCATCGCGGGCCGAGATCGGCAGCTCGGGCTCCAGCCCCACCTGCAGCGCCTCCAGCAGGCCGCCGAGGTCCGGCTGGCCGCCGAGGTCCAGCGCCGACAGGGCGGCGGCGATCTCGGCCGGCGGCGGCTCCAGCGGGCTGCGATGGGCGGCGAATAGGGCGCACAGCTCTTGCCCCACGGTCAGACCGGCGCGCACGGCGCCCAGGTCGCGCGGACCGCCGCGGCCGAGCGCCAGGCGCGACAGGGCGCGGGCCATGTCGGCCGAGCCCTTCAGTGCGTCGCGCACCCGCTCGCGCAGGCCGCTGTCCTCGGCGAAGGTCTGCACCGCGTCCAGGCGGGCGTTAATGTGGATGGGGTCGAGCAGCGGCCGCGCCAGCCGGTCGGCCAGCTTTCGCGCGCCGGCGGCGGTGATGGTGCGGTCGATCACCGACAGCAGGCTGCCTTCACGCGAACCGCCCTGGGTGCGCTCCAGCTCCAGCGAGCCACGGGTGGCCGGGTCGATGGCCATGGTGTCGGCGGCTCCGCCGCGGCGGGGCGCGCGCAGGGCGGGCAGCTTGCCGGCCTGGGTGGTCTCCAGGTGCGCCGCGATCAGGCCCAGCGCCACCACCTCGACGACGTGCAGGTCGCCGAAGCCGTCCAGGGTGTCGACGCCGTACAGCCGCTTCACCCGCGCCTCGGAGGCGGAGGGCTCGGCCAGGGCCGAGGGCATGGGCTGCACCGCGCCGCCGGCGGTCTTGAGCGCGTTGGCGGCGGCCTCGTCGGCGAACAGGCGGTCGGCGGCCAGCACTTCGGACGGGCGCAGCGAGGCCAGCGCTGGGCCCAGCGCCGTGCGGTCCATCAGCAGGCTCTCGACCTCGCCGGTGGAAAGCTCGACGCTGGCCAGGGCCGCATAGGCGCCGCGCACCGCCACCGCCGCCAGGCGGTTGGCCCCGCGCGCGTCGAGCAGGCTGTCCTCGGTCAGGGTGCCGGGCGTCACCACCCGCACCAGGTCGCGGTGCACCACCGCCTTGGAGCCGCGCTTCTTGGCCTCGGAGGCGTCTTCCAGCTGCTCGCAGACGGCGACCTTGAAGCCCTGGCGGATCAATTTTGCGAGATAGGCCTCGGCCGCATGGACCGGCACCCCGGCCATGGGGATGTCCTGGCCGGCGTGCTTGCCGCGATAGGTCTGGGCGATGCCCAGCGCGCCGGCGGCGATCTTGGCGTCGTCGAAGAACAGCTCGTAGAAGTCGCCCATGCGGAAAAACACCAGCGCATCGGGCTGCTTGGCCTTGGCCGTCAGGTACTGGGCCATCACCGGCGTGGTGTCCGCTGCGATCGGCGGCGGGGCGGAGGGCACGGGAAGGGTTTGCGCGTTCATCTGAGGTGCAGCCTTAGCCAATGCCTGCGTATCCCGGAAGCAGGCCCGGTTGTCGCGATGCTTTTGCGAAGTTGCGAAGGACGGTTTCCTTCGCCGCGGTTCATGTTCTAGGTTTCCAGCGCCTGGAGGCCGTTCCCGTTGCGGCCGCCGCATGCCTTTCGGAGCCAGCATGTCCGACGACAGGAAGACCTTCACCGACGAAGAGGCGCTGGCGTTCCACCAGTTTCCCACCCCGGGCAAGATCGCGGTCATCCCGACCAAGCCGATGACCACCCAGCGCGACCTGAGCCTGGCCTATTCCCCGGGCGTCGCTGTTCCTGTTAACGCTATCGCCGCCGATCCGGACCTGGCCTACGACTACACCTCCAAGGGCAACCTGGTGGCCGTGATCTCCAACGGCACCGCCATCCTGGGCCTGGGCGACCTGGGGGCCCTGGCGTCCAAGCCGGTGATGGAAGGCAAGGCGGTGCTGTTCAAGCGCTTCGCCGACGTCGACAGCATCGACATCGAGGTCACGTCCAAGGACCCGGACGAGGTCATCACCGTGGTCAAGAACATCGGCGTGACCTTCGGCGGCATCAACCTCGAGGACATCAAGAGCCCCGAGTGCTTCCGCATCGAGACCGAGCTGCAGGACCTGCTCGACGTGCCGGTGTTCCACGACGACCAGCACGGCACCGCCATCATCAGCGCCGCCGGCCTGATCAACGCCTGCCTGATCACCGGCCGCAAGATCGAAGAGGTCAAGGTGGTGCTGAACGGCCCGGGGGCCGCCGGCATCGCCACCCTGGAGCTGATCAAGGCCATGGGCGTGCGGGCGGAGAACTGCATCGCCGTGGACCGCAAGGGCGTGCTCTACCAGGGCCGCACCGAGGACATGAACCAGTGGAAGTCGGCCCACGCGGTCGACACCCCGCACCGTACCCTGGCCGAGGCGCTGAAGGGGGCGGACGTGTTCATCGGCCTGTCCGCCAAGGGCGCCCTGACCGCGGACCTGGTGAAGACCATGGCCGACAAGCCGATCATCTTCGCCATGGCCAATCCCGATCCGGAGATCACCCCGGAAGAGGTGCGCGCCGTGCGCAAGGACGCCATCGTCGCCACCGGCCGGTCGGACTATCCGAACCAGGTCAACAACGTGCTGGGCTTCCCCTACATCTTCCGCGGCGCGCTGGACGTGCGGGCGCGGCGGGTGAACCACGAGATGAAGATCGCCTGCGCCAACGCCCTGGCGCAGCTGGCGCGCGAGGACGTGCCGGACGAGGTCGCCGCCGCCTATGGCCGCCACCTGACCTTCGGGCCGGAATACATCATCCCGGCGCCGTTCGACCCGCGGCTGATCTCCTACATTCCGCCGTTCGTGGCCCAGGCGGCCATGGACACCGGCGTGGCGCGCAAGCCGATCGAGGACATGGACGCCTATCGCGCCCAGCTGGCCCGCCGGCTCGACCCCGCCGCCGGCTTCCTGCAGGCGATCACCTCCAAGGTGCTGGCCTCGCCCAAGAAGCGCATCGTCTTCGCCGAGGGCGAGGAGACCGCGGTGATCCGCGCTGCCTACGCCTTCCAGATGCAGGGCCTGGGCCACGCCATCCTGGTCGGCCGCGAGGAAACCGTGCGCGAGAACGCCCGCAAGGTGGGCATCGACATCCAGGCCGCCGGGCTCGAGATCATCACCGCCCGCCTGTCGCACCGCAACGCCGAGTACGTGGAGTTCCTCTACCACCGGCTGCAGCGCGAGGGTTATCTCAAGCGCGACGTGCAGCGCCTGATCAACCAGGACCGCAACTCCTTCGCCGCCTCGATGGTGGCGCTGGGCCACGCCGACGGCATGGTCACCGGGGTGACGCGGACCTACCATGTGTCGCTGCGCCAGGTGATGCGGGTGATCGACCCCATGCCGGGCGGCAAGGTGATGGGCCTGTCGGTGCTGCTGGCTCGCGGCCGCGCCCTGTTCGTGGCCGACACCAGCGTCACCGAGCTGCCGGACTGCACCGACCTGGTGGAGATCGCCATCGAGGGCGCCCGCGCGGTCAGGGCCCTGGGCCATACCCCGCGCGTGGCCTTCGTCTCCTACTCGACCTTCGGCAACCCGCCGGGCGAGCGCGCCATGAAGGTGCGCGAGGCGGTGGCGCACATGGACGCGCGCGACGACATCGACTTCGAATACGAGGGCGAGATGACGCCGGAAGTGGCGCTCGATCCCGAGAAGCGCGCCAACTATCCGTTCGTGCGCCTGACCGACAACGCCAACATCCTGGTCATGCCGGCGATCCACTCGGCCTCGATCTCGACCCGGCTGGCGCACCTGCTGGGCGGAGTGACGGGCATCGGGCCGATGCTGCTGGGCCTGAGCAAGCCGGTGCAGATCTGCGCGCTGTCGGCCTCGGTCTCGCAGATCCTCAACATGGCGACCTTCGCCGCCTACGACGTGCGGGATTTGACGTCGGAAAGCTGATCGGCCTCTTCTCCTCCCCTGCGAAGCGGGGGAGGGGGACCAGGCGAAGCTTGGTGGTGGGGGCTTAGGCGCGCCGGAATCCGTAGCGCCCGTTCCGCCCCCTCCGTCACGGCGCGAAGCGCGCCGCGCCACCTCCCCCGCTGGCGCAGGGGAGGAGGTTTTCCAGCCTTACAGCCGCGCCTTGACCTGGGCGACCACGGCCTCGGCGGTGATGCCGAAGTGCGCGTAAAGCTGCTCGGCCGGGGCGCTGGCGCCGAAGCCGGTCATGCCGACGAAGCCGCCGTCCATGCCGACGAAACGGTCCCAGCCCATGCGCAGGCCGGCCTCGACCGCCACTTTCACGCCCTTGCCCAGCACCGCGTCGCGGTAGGCCGGGTCCTGGGCTTCGAACAGCCGCCAGCAGGGGACCGAGACCACGCGGGTCGGCACGCCCTCGGCCTGCAGCTTGTCGCGGGCGGCGAGCGCCAGGGCCACTTCGGTGCCGGTGGCGAACAGGGTGGCCTTGGCCTTGCCGCCCTCGGCCGCGCGCAGCTCGTAGGCGCCGCGGGCGCTGAGGTTCTCGGCGGCCGGCGCGACCCGGGCCGCGACGGTCTTCTGGCGCGACAGCACCATCACCGACGGGGTGGTCTTGCTCTCCAGCGCCACGCGCCAGCACTCGGCCGCCTCGACCACGTCGGCGGGGCGGAAGACGTTGAGGTTGGGGATGGCGCGCAGCGCCGCCAGGTGCTCGACGGGCTGGTGGGTCGGGCCGTCCTCGCCGACGCCGATGGAGTCGTGGGTGCCGACATGGATCACCTGGATGCCCATCAGGGCGGCCAGGCGGATGGCCGGGCGGCTGTAGTCGGTGAACACCAGGAAGGTGCCGCCGTAGGGGATCACGCCGCCATGCAGCGCCATGCCGTTCATGGCCGCGGCCATGCCGTGCTCACGGATGCCGTAGTTGACGTAGGTCCCGGCGTAGTCCGGGGCGTCGAACACCTGCATGCCCTTGACGAAGGTGTTGTTGGAGCCGGTCAGGTCGGCCGAGCCGCCCACCAGGTCCGGGTTGGACGGCGCCAACTGGTCCAGCGCGGCGCCCGAGGCGGCGCGGGTGGCGAGCGCCGGCGGCGCTTCCAGCACCTTGGCGATGTGGGCGTCGAGCTTGGCGAAGGCCTGGGCCGGCAGCTCGCCCTTCATGGCGCGCTCGAACTCGTCCTTCAGCGCCGAGTTGAACAGCCGCGCGGCCCAGCGCTTGCGCACCGTGGTCCCGCGGCCGCCGACCTTGCGCCAGGCCGCGACCAGCGTCTCGGGCAGGACGAAGGGCTCATGCGCCCAGTCGAGCTTCTCGCGGGTGGCGGCGATCTCGACCTTGCCCAGCGCCTTGCCGTGGGTGTCGTGATGGCCTTCCAGAGTGGCCGCGCCCTTGCCGATCTTGGTCTTGCAGGCGATCAGCACCGGCTTGGTCTGGCGCTGGGCCCAGCGCAGGGCGCGGTCGATCTGGGCCACGTTGTGGCCGTCGATGCGGCGGGTCATCCAGCCGGCGGCGCGGAAGCGGGCCAGCTGGTCGCCGGTCTCCGACAGGCTGAGCGCGCCGTCGATGGTGATGTCGTTGTCGTCCCACAGCACCGTCATGCGGTTCAGCTTCAGCCGGCCGGCCAGCGAGATGGCCTCCTGGCTGACGCCCTCCATCAGGTCGCCGTCGCCGCAGACCACCCAGGTGCGATGGTCGACCAGGGCGTCGCCGAAGCGGGCGTTCAGGTGCCGCTCGGCCATGGCCATGCCGACGGCGGTGGAGATGCCCTGGCCCAGCGGCCCGGTGGTGGTCTCCACGCCCGGGGTGTGGCGGTATTCGGGGTGGCCGGGGGTGAGCGAGCCCCACTGACGGAAGCGCTTCAGCTCTTCCACGGTCATTCCCGGATAGCCGGTCAGGTGCAGCAGGGAATAGATCAGCATCGAGCCGTGGCCGTTGGACAGCACGAAGCGGTCGCGGTCGGCCCAGTGCGGATCGGTGGGGTCGAACTTCAGGTACTTGCCGAACAGCACCGTGGCCACGTCGGCCATGCCCATGGGCATGCCGGGGTGGCCGGAATTGGCGGCCTCGACCGCATCCATGGCCAGGAAGCGGATGGCGTTGGCCATCTCGTCATGGCTGATGGGGGGGCTGACCGAAACTTCGGTCTCGGGGGGATTAGCCGGGGGAGTCTGGGCCTCGGACACGAAAGGGCCTCCTGATCGCAAGCGGCGCCCGCTTAACGGCAGGCGGGGCGGATGGGCAAGGCGCAGCAGGACGACCGGGACGCCAAGTCGCGTCTCGCCAGCCATCACAGCCGCGTTTTCGGCCCCGCTTTAGCCCAAGCCGCGCTTTGGAGCGAGCGCGACGCGGCCTATAGGTGATTCTCGGACACAGGTGAGGACGCCCATGCGGGAGCCCATCGCCCGGGAGGCGAGTGGAGCAGATCAGATCGGCGAAGCGGCGCGCCGGCTGGACCGCGCCCTGACTCGGCTGGAAAAGGCCCTGGTGGGGCGTGAAGCCGGCGCGGGTGGCGGTTCGGACCTGTTCGAGCGCGACCGCTCGGAACTGGCCGCCCAGCTCGACGCGGCCCGGGCCCGCGAACGCGCCCTGGAGGAAGCCGCCGCCGCCGCGTCGGACGCGCTGGGCCGCGCCGCCGCCGAGGTGCGCCTGGCGCTGGGCGAGGACGAGCCCGCGGAAGAAGGGGCCGCCGACGAAGGCGCCGGCTGGGAAGCGTCCCAAGGCGACCTGCTTGGCGCCGATCTGCTCGAACACAAAGGGGAGGCGGCGGGGGCTGAGCTCTCGGACAAGGCCGCGCCGCCGGCCGGGTCCGATCTGCAGAAGGACGCCTCATGAGCACCGTCAACGTCGAGATCAACGGCCACCCTTTCGCGGTCGGCTGCGAGGACGGACAGGAAGCCCATGTGCTGTCGCTGGCGCGTCAGTTCGACCGCCAGGTGCAGGAGGTGCTGCGCAGCGTCGGCCGGGTGGGCGACCTGCGGGTGTTCCTGATGGCGGCGCTGATGACGGCGGACGAACTGGCCGACGTGCGTGCGCGCCTGGCCCACGCCCAGTCCGAGCTGGCCCGGATGCAATCGGAACAGGCCCGAGCCGAGATCCGCGCCGCCCAGGCCCTGGACGCCGCCGCCCTGCGCATCGAAGCGCTCGCCGCCAAGGCGGGCTGAGCTGACCCTCGAACAGGCCGCGGCCCTGCACCAAGCGGGCCGGCTCGATCAGGCCGAGGCCGGCTATCGCGCCCTGCTGGCGGCGGGCGCGGGACCGCGGCCGATCCTGCTGCAGCTGCTGGCCCTGCTGCTGACCCAACAGGGGCGCACCCAGGAGGCGCTGGCCGCCTATGACGCCCTGGTCCAGGACGGGACCGCCGACGCCGCCGTGCACCAGGCGCGGGGCGACGGCCTGCAGGCCATGGGCCAGTTCGAGTCGGCGGTCGCGGCCTATGACGCCGCCCTGGCGCGGGAGCCGGGCCGGGTCGAGGCGCTGAACAACCGTGGCGCGGCCCTGGAGGCCCTGGGCCGGCTGGCGGCGGCGCTGGCGAGCTTCGACGCCGTGGTGGCGGCGCGGCCCGATCATGCCCACGCCCACGCCAACCGCGGCGGTGTGCTGCTGGCCCTGGGCCGTTCCGAGGCGGCGCTCGAAAGCTACGACCGGGCGCTGGGCCTGGAGCCCGGCTTCGCCCCCGCCCACAACAACCGTGGCCTGGCGCTGGCGGCGCTGCAGCGGTTCGGCGCGGCGGTCGCGGCCTATGACGCCGCCCTGGCGCTGGCGCCCACCGACGCGGCCGCCTGGGCCAACCGCAGCGCCGCGCTGCGCGCCGCGGGCGAACTGGACGACGCCCTGGACAGCGCCCAGCGCGCCCTGGCGCTGCGCCCCGCCTTCGCCGACGCCCACAACGCCCGTGGCCTGGCGCTGGCGGCGCTGAACTGGTTCGAGGCGGCGGTGGGCAGCTACGGCCACGCCCTAGACCTCGCGCCCGACCATCGCGACGCGCTCAACAATTCCGGCGTGGCCCTGACGGCGCTGGGTCGTTTCGACGAGGCGAGGACGCGCCACGCCGCGGCCCTGGCGCTCGATCCCGGCTATGCCGAGGCCGAGTACAATCTGGGCCTGCTGGCGCTGCGGCTCGGCGATCCGGCCGGCTGGGTCATGCACGAGGCGCGCTGGCGCCGCCCCGGCCAGCCCGGACCGACCTATCCCGACAGCCACCTCTGGCTCGGCCGCGAGGACATCGCCGGTCAGACCCTGCTGCTGCACGCCGAGCAGGGCCTGGGCGACACCCTCCAGTTCGCCCGCTACGCCCGCCGCGCCAAGGCCCTGGGCGCCCAGGTGGTGCTGCAGGTGCAGCCGGCGCTGAAGCGGCTGCTGCAGGGCCTGGACGGCGTCGACGCGATCACCGCGGTGGGCGAGCCCCTGCCGCCGGTGGACCGCCACATCCCGCTGATGAGCCTGCCCCGGGTGTTTGGCCTCGACGGGACGCCGGCGGCCCTCCACGCTGACCCGGAGGCCGTGGCGGATTGGCGCGGGCGCCTGCCTCAGGACCGCCTGCGCGTGGGCCTGGTCTGGTCGGGCAATGCGGACCACGGCAACGACCGCAACCGCTCGATCCCGCTCGCCACGCTCACGCCGTTGCTGCAGCGCGACGCCGCCTTCGTCAGCCTGCAGCGCGAGGTGCGGGCGACCGATGCGGCGGCCCTGTCCGGGAGCCCCGTCGCCCCCTGGCCTGAGGCCATTGCTGACTTCGCCGACACCGCCGCCCTGGTCGAGGCGCTGGATCTGGTGCTCGCGGTGGACACCTCGGTGGCGCACCTGGCGGCCTCGCTCGGCCGGCCGACCTGGCTGCTGATCCCGCGCTTTCCCGACTGGCGCTGGGGCGAAACGCGGACGGACAGCCCCTGGTATCCGACCCTGCGCCTGTTCCGGCAGCACGATTTCGGCCGCTGGGACGAGGCTATCGCCGAGGTCGGCGCGGCGCTGGACGCAATGATCACCGCACGCCCTGCTTGAGACCGGCCCCGTTAGCCCCTACCTTGGTAGCCGGCGGGTCTTGCTGCGGTTCACGTCGGAGATCTCTAATCCCGGGGACCTTAATTGTCTCGATAGGGAGCTGTCCCTGTTCGGGTCCCTGGACCCGCGCACACGGCCCCCACCTGGTTGTCCAGGTCCGAGGGGATTGAAATGCCTCCACGGTCCTTTGCGGCGCCGCCACCCTCTCCTCCCGATCCTGGCCCTAGCGCCGACAAGGCCGCGCTGAGGGCCCGCGCCCGCGCCGCCCGGCGGGCGCTGAAGGCGGGGCTCCCGGACGCCGCCGCGCGCGCCGCGGTGCTGGCGCCGCTTGAGCGACTGGTTCCGCGCCGGCCGTGGATCGCGGCGATCTATCATCCCCTGGGCGCCGAGCTCGATCCCTGGCCCCTGGCGGCGCGCCTCATCGAGGCCGGGGCCGCGATCTGTGCGCCGGTGGTGGTCGAGCGGGACGCGCCCCTGCTGTTTCGTCTGCATACGGAGGACGCGCGCGGCGTCGACGCGCTCGGCATCGCCGTGCCCTCGGCCGATGCGCCGGAAGTCACGCCCGACCTGATCATCGTTCCCCTTCTGGCCTTCGACCGCAGCGGCGGCCGGCTGGGGCAGGGCGGGGGCTATTACGACCGTACCCTGGCGCGGCTGCGCGCCGCGGGGCCGCTGCTGGCGGTGGGCCTGGCCTATGCCGCGCAGGAGGTCGAGCGCGTGCCCATGGACGCTTTCGATCAACGTCTGGATGGTGTTTTGACGGAAACCGCCTATCTGGACTTCAGCAGTTTCCCTTAAGGCGCGTTAGGCGAAGGTCGCGCCCCAAATTTTGGAGCGCGTTGACCGTATGCGTCTGGCCTTTTTCGGCGACATCATCGGGCGGGCTGGCCGCGACGGGCTGGCGACCCATCTGCCCGGACTGCGCCGCCGGCTGGGGCTGGATTTCGTGGTGGTCAACGCCGAGAACGCCGCCTCTGGTTTCGGCATCACCGAGAAGACCGCCGAAGATCTGTTCGAGGCCGGGGCCGACTGCCTGACGCTGGGCAACCACTCCTGGGACCAGCGCGAGGCCCTGACCTATATCGAGCGCGAGCCGCGGCTCCTGAGACCCGTAAATTATCCGCGCCTGTCGCACGCGCCGGGCCGGGGGGCCTGGATGTTCGACGCGCCGGGCGGGCGGCGGGTGCTGGTGATCAACGTGCTGGGCCGTGTGCACATGGACGCCCTGGACGACCCGTTCTCGGCGGTGGACCGCGAGCTGGAGGCCTGCCCGCTGGGCGTGGCCGCCGACGCTATCATCGTCGACATCCACTGCGAGGCCACCTCGGAGAAGATGGGCATGGGCCACTTCTGCGACGGCCGCGCCAGCCTGGTGGTGGGCACCCACACCCACGTGCCGACCGCCGACGCCCAGGTGCTGCCGGGCGGCACCGCCTACCAGACCGACGCCGGCGCCTGCTGCGACTACGACAGCGTCATCGGCATGAACAAGGAAGAGGCGGTGCGCCGCTTCGCCACCCGGCTGCCGGGCGCGCGCCACCAGCCGGCCAGCGGCCCGCCGACGGTGTGCGGCGTCTATGTCGAGACCGATCCGCGCACCGGCCTGGCGACGCGCATCGAGCCGATCCGCGTCGGCGGCCGCCTGCACGCCCACGTGCCGGAACCCTCATTGGCGAAGGCGTAAGGCCTCAGAACGGCCGGATCGCCCGGCGCTTCACCAGCAGGTCGCCGACCTCCAGCCGGCCGATGCGCAGGTCGCTGACCCGGCCGCGCCCGACCGCGAGCTGGCCGATCGCCAGGGCGCCGATGGCCACGGCTCCCACCGCCACCGCGCCCACCGCCGCCGCCCCGATCAGGGCCAGGACGTAGACGGCCACGCCAGGGCCGTCGCCCATCGTCGCCCCATGTCGCGGCGACCAGTGCACAAGCTCTGGATTGTCGAGGTCGGGGGGAGGGACTTCGGCGCTCATGAGCCGTCAACGGCGACGCCCCGCTGGGGTTCCGCCGCCGCGACGGGGTGACGCGAGGCCCTGCGGGCGCTAAAGGAGCCGTTTCCGCGCGGGCGTCCCGGCGCGAAACGAACCAGACATCGACCATGGCCGGCCACTCAAAGTTCAAGAACATCCAGCATCGCAAGGGCCGGCAGGACAAGATCCGGTCCAAGCTGTTCTCCAAGCTGTCGCGTGACATCACGCTGGCGGCCAAGACCGGGCTGCCCGACCCCAACGCCAATGCGCGCCTGCGCCTGGCGGTGGCCGCGGCCAAGGCCGAGTCCATGCCCAAGGACAACATCGACCGGGCCATCAAGAAGGCCATGGGCGGCGAGGCCGACACCTATGAGGAAATCCGCTACGAGGGCTTCGGCCCCGGCGGCGTCGGCCTGATCGTCGAGGTGCTGACCGACAACCGCAACCGCGCCGCCGCCAATGTGCGCACGGTGTTCGGCAAGAACGGCGGGGCGTTGGGCGAAAGCGGCTCGGTGTCGTTCATGTTCGACCGCAGCGGCCGCATCCTCTACCCGACCTCGGCCGGCAGCGAGGACGCCATCATGGAAGCCGCCATCGAGGCCGGGGCCCAGGACGTGGAGTCCGACGCCGAGGACGGCCACACCATCTACACCGACTTCGAGGACCTCAATGCGGTGGTCGAGGCGCTGGAAGCCAAGCTCGGCACGCCCAAGTCCACCGGCATCGTCTGGCGGCCCAAGAGCGGCACGCCGGTGTCCGGCGACCAGGCCGCCACCCTGCTCAAGCTGTTCGACGCCCTGGACGACGACGACGACGTGCAGATGGTCTTCTCCAACGAGGAGATCGACGAGGCCGAACTCGAGCGCCTCACCGCCTGACTTCAAAAAAGCTGGAGCCCGTTCGGGCGGCGAAACCACCTACACTTTCGCCTGACGCGTTCTGACCCTGTTTTCCGAGTTCAAGACACGACCATGACCGACACCCCGCCCGACCGCCTCTGCGCCAACCCCAAGAGCCCGTTCTACGACGCCGCCATGCTTGAGCGCGGCGTCGGCATACGCTTCAAGGGCCAGGAAAAGACCAATGTCGAAGAGTACTGCGTAAGCGAAGGCTGGGTGCGGCTGACCGTCGGCAGCACGCTCAACCGCAAAGGCGACCCGATGACGATCAAGCTGCAGGGCGAGGTCGAGCCCTACTTCCGGGCGCCTGCGGAATAACGCCACAGCGCCTGTCGCGCAGGCGTCACACGGCTGCGATTGCCGAGCCGCTTCAACCCGGCTAGAGGCGGATCGGAATTCATCAGCACACGCGTAGCCTGGAGGGGGACAAGCCATGACTGCGCTGCACCCCATGCTGGCCGTGCGCCGGCCCTGGAGGTTCGCTCCGAGCGTCTGGGACTTGGCGATCTTCACCCTGGTGGTGGGGGGCCTGGTCCTGGTCGCCGTCGGCGGGCACGAGACGCTGCAGCCGCTGGCCCACAGCCCGCGCATCACCCTCGATCCCCGCGCCCTGCCGAACTACGCCCTGCGCACCACCCTGCGCATGCTGGCGGCCATGGCCTGCTCGCTGGTGTTCACCTTCGTCTATGGCGCCCTGGCGGTGAAGAGCCGCCGCGCCGAGACCGTGCTGATCCCGCTGCTGGACATCCTGCAGTCGGTGCCGGTGCTGGGCTTCCTGTCCTTCACCACCACCTTTTTCCTCAGGCTGTTCCCGGGCCAGGTGCTGGGGGCGGAGTTCGCCTCGATCTTCGCCATCTTCACCAGTCAGGCCTGGAACATGACCTTCAGCTTCTACCAGTCGCTGAAGACGGTGCCGCGCGACCTGGACGAGGTCTCGTCCTCGCTGCGGCTGGGGTCCTGGCGCAGGTTCTGGGTGCTGGAGGTGCCGTTCGCGGCCCCCGGCCTGATCTGGAACGCCATGATGTCCATGTCCGGCGCCTGGTTCTTCGTGGTGCTGTGCGAGTTCGTCACCGTCGGCAACGTCTCCATCACCCTGCCGGGCATCGGCTCCTACGTCGGGCTGGCGATCCAGCAGAAGAACCTGGGCGCGATCGGCTGGGCCATCCTGGCCATGGCCCTGGTGATCCTGGCCTATGACCAGCTGCTGTTCCGTCCGCTGGTGGCCTGGTCGGAGAAGTTCACCGTCGAGCTGTCCGCCGCCCAGGCCCCGCCGCAGTCCTGGCTGCTGAACTTCATCCAGCGCGCCCAGCTGGCGCGGCGGGTGTGGATGCCCTTCACAAAGGCGCTTGGCGCGGTGACGCGGCTGCATATCGGCCAGGTGAAGCTGCCGTCGCGCCGCCTGGCCCGGGCCTGGTCCAGCAAGGGCGCCGACCTCGCCTGGCTGGTGCTGATCACCGCCGGCGGCCTCTACGCCGCCTGGCGGGCGGTGCTCTACATCGGTTCCGAGGTCAGCCCGAGCGAAGCCCTGGCGGTATTGGGCCTGGGCGGCCTGACCCTGCTGCGGGTGCTGGTGCTGATCGCGCTGGCCAGCCTGATATGGGTGCCGATCGGGGTGACCGTGGGCCTGCGGCCCAAGCTGGCGGAGGCGATCCAGCCCATCGCCCAGTTCATGGCGGCGTTCCCGAACAACCTGTTCTTCCCCATCGCCGCCCTGCTCATTGTGCGGTTCCACCTGGCGCCGGACATCTGGCTCTCGCCGCTGATGATCCTGGGCACCCAGTGGTACATCCTGTTCAACGTCATCGCCGGCGCCTCGGCCTTCCCCAACGACCTGCGCGAGGCGGCGTCGAGCTTCGGCGTCAGGGGCTGGAGCTGGTGGCGCAAGGTGATGCTGCCCGGCATCTTCCCCCACTTCGTCACCGGCGCGATCACCGCCAGCGGCGGCGCCTGGAACGCCTCCATCGTCGCCGAGGCGGTGAACTGGGGCAACACCCACCTGGCCGCCCACGGTCTGGGCGCCTTCATCGCCGACGCCACCAACCGCGGCGACTTCCCCCGCGTGGTCCTCGGGGTCGCGGTGATGAGCGTGTTCGTGGTGCTGTTCAATCGCTTCCTCTGGCGTCCGCTGTTCCTGTACGCTTCCCGCCGTCTCCGTCTGGACTAGGAGAGAGACATGGCCGACGCCGCCCTCGCCGCCCGTCCCGAAACCGCCTCCGACACGCTTCTGCACATCCGGCACGTGCGCCAAGCCTATCCCAAGGGCTCAGGCGCCGACCTTTTGGTGCTGGACGACATCAATCTGGAGATGAAGTCCAACGAGATCCTCGGCCTGCTCGGCCGCTCGGGCTCGGGCAAATCCTCGCTGCTGCGCATCATCGCCGGGCTCTCCCGGCCGGTGTCGGGCGAGGTGCGCTGGCGCGGCAAGCCGCTGACGGGCCCGAGCGAGGGCATCGCCATGGTGTTCCAGAGCTTCGCCCTGTTCCCCTGGCTGACGGTGCTGGAGAACGTGGAGATCGGGCTGGAGCCGCTGGGCGTGCCGGCGGCCGAGCGCCGCTCGCGCTCCATCGCCGCCATCGACCTGATCGGCCTCGACGGCTACGAGAGCGCCTATCCCAAGGAGCTGTCGGGCGGCATGCGCCAGCGGGTGGGCTTCGCCCGCGCCCTGGTGGTGCACCCCGAGCTGCTGCTGATGGACGAGCCGTTCTCGGCGCTCGACGTCCTGACCGCCGAGACCCTGCGCACCGACCTGGTCGAGCTGTGGCAGGAGAAGAAGCTGCCGCTGTCCTCGATCCTGCTGGTGACGCACAACATCGAGGAAGCGGTGCTGATGTGCGACCGCATCATCATCTTCGCCGCCAATCCGGGCCGCATCGCCCACGAGATCAATATCAACCTGCCGCACCCGCGCGACCGCACCACCCCGGCGTTCCGCCAACTGGTGGACGACATCTACGGCCGCATGACCAACCCGCTCGACCCCAAGCTCAAGGCCGAGCAACCCACCCCCGAGGTCGCCGCCAGCGTCGGCGTGCGCATGGGGCTGGAGAGCATCTCCACCAACCTGTTGGCCGGCTTCATGGAGGCCCTGGCCGCCTCGCCGTTCAACGGCCGCGCCGACCTGCCGGAGCTGGGCGAAGACCTGCAGATGGAGATCGACGAGCTGTTTCCCATCGCCGAGTCGCTGCAGCTGCTGCGCTTCGCCGAGGTGGCGCACGGCGACATCCAGCTGACCGAGGCCGGCCGCCATTTCGTCGAGGGCGAGTCCGATGTGCGCAAGTTGCTGTTCGGCCAGCAGCTGCTGGCGCACGTGCCGATCGTGGCCCTGATCCGCCGGGTGCTGGACGAACGCCCCAGCCACAAGGCGCCCTACCGCCGCTTCTCCGAGGAGCTCGAGGACGTGATGTCGGAGGAATATGCCGACGACACCCTCGACGCCGCCATCAACTGGGGCCGCTACGCCGAGCTGTTCGCCTACGACGAGCAGTCCCAGACCTTCAGCCTCGAAGACCCGGAGTAGGGCCGCCTCACCCGTCAGGGGAGCGGTGAGAACATTGCAGCCCGCAGCGCAGCGGGCTAATCGCGGCCTATGACCGCCGCTCCGACCGCCATCGACACCGTCGAACTCGCCAAGGCCCTGGTGCGCCGACCCTCGGTCACGCCGATCGACGCCGGGGCCATGGACCTGGTGCAGGGAGCCCTGCAGGGCCTGGGCTTTGTCTGCCGCCGGATGAAGTTCGGCGAGGTCGAGAACCTCTACGCCCGGCGCGGCGAGCACGGCCCGAACTTCTGCTTCGCCGGCCACACCGACGTGGTGCCGGTGGGCGACGCGGCGGCCTGGCGCGAACAGCCGTTCGGCGGCGAGGAGGTCGACGGGATGCTGCACGGCCGCGGCGTGGTCGACATGAAGGGGGCGGTGGCCGCCTTCGTCGCCGCCGTCGCCAAGCTGCTGGCCGAGGGCGAGCCCAAGGGGTCGATCTCGCTGCTGATCACCGGCGACGAGGAGGGTCCCGGTCTCGACGGTACCCGCCGGGTGGTCGAGCAGCTGCTGGCCGAGGGCGAGCGGGTGGATCACTGCCTGGTGGGCGAGCCCACCTCGTCCAGCCAGCTCGGCGACATGATCAAGGTTGGCCGGCGCGGCAGCCTGAACGCGGTGATCGCAGTGGAGGGCGTGCAGGGCCACGTCGCCTATCCGCATCGCGCCGCCAACCCCGTGCCGGTGCTGGTCGACCTGCTGCACCGCCTGGTCGCGCACAAGCTCGACGAGGGCTATCCCGAGTTCCAGCCCTCCAACCTCGAGGTCACCGATCTGGAAGTCGGCAATCCGACCCACAACGTCATCCCCGCCCGCGCCCTGGCGCGGCTGAACATCCGCTTCAATCCGCAATGGAAGGGGGCGGAGCTGCTGGCCTGGCTGCAGGAAGAGGTGGTGCACGCCAACAAGGGCTTTTCCGGCAAGGTCTATCTCGACGCCCGCGTCACCGGCGAAGCCTTCTATACCGAGCCCGGTCCCTTCACCGACCTGGTCGCGGCCGCCGTACGCGCCGAGACCGGCCGCACGCCGGAGCTGTCCACCTCGGGCGGCACCTCGGACGCGCGCTTCATCCGCGACCTGTGCCCGGTGGTGGAGATGGGGCTGGTGGGAAGCACCATGCACATGGTCGACGAACGCGCGCCGGTTGCGGAACTCCGGGCGCTGGAGCACGTCTACGCAGGCGTCCTGCGCCGCTACTTCGAGACCTTCCGTGCAAATTGACCCGCCTCGGCGGCCGCGTTCGGAGATTTTGCAGGCGGGGCTGGGGCTCGGCCGGCTGCTCCGTTTCAATCCGCGCTGGGCCGAGGGGTTCGACTTCTCGCTGAAGGGCTTCCTGCACTCGTTCTACGGGCCGCTGCTGGCCCTGCCGTTCTACGTCTTCTACATCGCCATGGTGCAGGCGACCCAGGTGGCGGGGCGTGGGGTCACGGCGCCGATCCTGCTGGTGGCGGGCGGCGAGCACCTGCTGGATGCCTTCGGCTATCTGCTGATCGTCGCCATCGTCGCCCGGCCGCTTGGGATCGGCGGCGGCTTTTCGGCCTTCGCGACCGTCGTCAACTGGGCCTCGCTTTATCTGAACGCGGTGCTGGCGGTGGGCTCGCTGATGCTGATGGCTGGCGAGGACGGGCTGCAGACCTACGAGCTGTATCAGTTCCTGCTGATTTGCGTCTCGGTGTTCCTGGTCTGGCGCGCCGCGCGTGAGACCCTGACCCGCGAGTTCGCCCCGGTGCTGCTGGTGGTGGTGCTGTCGGTTGCCTGGAGCACGGCGGTGGATCAGGTGGTGGGCTGGGCCACCTCGGGCATCACGTAGTCGACAGGGGTGTAGTCGACGCCGGTCAGATACAGCCCGTCCGGCGGAGCCACCTGGCCGCAGGCGCGACGGTCGCGAGCCTCGAGCGCTTCGCGCAGCCGGTCCACGCTCCAGCGCCCGGCGCCGACCTCGACCAGGCTGCCGGTCATGGAGCGCACCTGCCGGTGCAGGAACGAGCGCGCCGCGAACACCAGATGCACCTCGATCCCGACGCGGTGCACCTCGGCCACCTTCAGCGTCTTCAGCGGCGAGCGGCTCTGGCAGTGCATGTCGCGGAAGGTGGTGAAGTCGTGGGTGCCGACCAGCGCCTGGGCCGCCGCCTGCATGGCCTCCACGTCCAGCGGCGTCTTCACCCACCACACCCGCGAGCGCTCGATCGCCGGCGGCGCCTTGCGGTCCAGCACGCGGTACAGGTAGCTGCGGCCGGTGGCCGAGAAGCGGGCGTGGAAGTCGTCTTCGGCGCGTTCGGCCGACAGCACCGACACCGGCTCGGGCACCAGGTGGGCGTTGATGGCGTCGCGCACCACGTCGGTGCGCCATGCCTTCGTCAGCTCGAAATGGATCACCTGGGCGGTGGCGTGGACGCCGGTGTCGGTGCGGCCGGCCACGTGCACCCGCGCCGCCTCGCCGCTGAAGCCGAGGATGGCGCGCTCCAGCGCCCCCTGCACCGAGGGCGCGGTCTGCTGCAGCTGGAAGCCCTTGAACGGGCCGCCGTCGTACTCGATGGTCAGCTTGTAGCGCGGCATCAGCCCAGCACGGTCCCGGCCGCCAGCGGCAGGCCGCGCAGGAAGGCGTCGGCGGGTTGCTGGCCCTTGCCCTCGCGCTGCAGTTTCACGATCCGCACCGCGCCCTCGCCGCAGGCCACGACCAGCCCACCCTCAGGCGAGCCGTCCAGCACTTCGCCGGGTTGGCCTGCGCCGTCCGTGACCTGGGACAGCAGGGCCTTGACCCGCACCGCACCGGGCGCCTCGAACCAGGCGCCGGGGAAGGGCGACAGGCCGCGGATATGCCAGTCGAGCTCGCGCGCCGGGCGCGACCAGTCGATGCGGGCCTCGGCCGGCTTGATCTTCTTGGCGTAGGTCACGCCCTTGGCGGCCTGGGGCGTCTCGCTGGCGCCGCCGCGCTGGATGGCGCCGAGCGCCACCGGCAGCAGGGCCGCGCCGGCGATCGCCAGCTTGTCGTGCAGGGTGGCGACGGTGTCGTCCGCGGTGATCGGCACGGTGGCCGACAGCAGCACCGGGCCCTCGTCCAGGCCCTCGCTCATGCGCATGACCTGCACCCCGGTGACCGGGTCGCCGGCCATGATGGCGCGCTGGATCGGCGCGGCGCCACGCCAGCGGGGCAGCAGCGAGCCGTGCAGGTTGAAGCAGCCGTAGCGCGGCGCCTCCAGCACCTCGCGCAGCAGGATCTGGCCGTAGGCGACGACGATGGCCGCATCCAGCTCCAGCGCCTGGAAGTCGGCGATGGCCGCGGGGGTCTTCATCGAGGCGGGCGTGCGCACCTCCAGCCCCAGCCCCTCGGCGAAGGCCTGCACCGGCGAGCGCTGCAGGGTCTGGCCCCGGCCGCGCGGCTTGGGCGGCTGGGTGTAGACGGCGGCGATCTCATGCCCGGAGGCGGCCAGTTCGGCCAGGGCGCGGACGGCGAAGTCGGGGGTGCCGAGGAAAGCGAGGCGCATGGCCGCTGCTTAGAGCATCGGGGCGGGAGAGGGAAATGGGCCATGGAACCCTTCCCCCTCGAAGGGGGAAGGGCAGGGATGGGTGAACGCACAGTGCTGGCGGAGAAAGCGCTAGAGGCGGGACGTCTCGTAGGCTCATCCGGAAAGCCCGGCGGCCACACCCCCACCCTTGTCCCTCTCCCATCGAGGGGGAGGGGCGCCGTATTGGATCTAGTACCCCGCCGCGATGCCCTCGCGCCTGGGGTCGGCGGCGCCTTCGTAGCCGTGGGCGGTGACGGCGATGCCGTGCAGGCCCGACTCCTCGCCGGCGTTGGCGCGCACCCGCACGCCCTTGGCCTCCAGGTAGCCGAGGATGGCCGGGTCGGCGCCGCCCTCCACCGCCACGCTGTCGCCGTGGCCGATGACGTTAGGCAGGGCGAAGGCCTGGCCGATGGGCAGCTTCCAGTCCAGCAGCCCCACCAGGGCCTTGGCCACATAGCCGATGATGTTGCCGCCGCCGGGCGAGCCCAGCGCGGCCACGAACCGCCCCTGCTGGTCCAGCACGATCACCGGCGACATCGACGAGCGCGGCCGCTTGCGCGGGCCCACGGCGTTGGCGGCGGGCGAGCCGTCGGGGTCGGTGGGCGAGAACGAGAAGTCGGTCAGCTGGTTGTTGAGATAGAAGCCGTCGACCACCCGGCCCGAGCCGAAGATGCTCTCCACCGTGGTGGTCATGGAGACCACGTTGCCCTCGGCGTCGACGATGGCCAGGTCGCTGGTGCCGCCGGGCTCGTGGGTGCGGTCCGGGCCGCGGGCCTCGGCGCCGTCGGGCACGCCGTAGCGCGCCGGCTGGCCGCCGAGGTCGGGGATCAGGGCGGCGCGGCGGGCGTCATAGGCCGGGTCGATCAGCCCCGCTACCGGCGCCTTCACGAAGTCGGGGTCGCCGACATAGTGGTCGCGATCGGCATAGGCCAGGCGGCTGGCCTCAGCGAACTCGTACCAGGCCTGCGGGTCGTTGGGGCCGCGGCTGGCGATGTCGGTGTGCTCCAGCTCGCCCATCAGCTCCAGCACCCCCACGCCGCCGGCCGGGGGCGGCGGGGCGCAGATGCGGTACTGGCGATAGGGGCGGCACAGGGCGTCGCTGACGATCGGGTGGTAGGCGGCGAGGTCGGCGGTCGAGAGCGTGCCCGGGCGCGGCTCCTCGTGGGTCTTGGCGGCGATGTCGGCGGCGATCTTGCCGGTGTAGAGCGCGCTCGGCCCCTCGGTGGCCAGGCGGCGCAGGGTGGCGGCGTAGGCCGGGCTCTTCAGCAGGTCGCCCACCTGGTAGCGGGTCCCGTCGGGTTTGGCGAAGTGGGCGGCGGTGTCCGGCGTGCCCGACTGCGGGTAGGGGCCGTTGATGTCGTTACCCAGGCGCGGCGTGACTGTGAAGCCGTTGTCGGCCAGGTTGATGGCCTCGCTGAACAGGCCCTTCCAGGCCAGCTTGCCGTGGTCCTTGTGCGCCTGGGCCAGCATGGCCACCGCGCCCGGAACGCCGGTGGAGCGGCCGGACAGCACACCCTGGACGAACGGCAGGGGCTTGCCGTCGGGGCCGAGGAACATGTCGGGGCCGGCGCCGGCGGGGGCGGTCTCGCGGCCGTTGTAGGCGGTCACCCGGCCGGTCTTGGCGTCGTAGTAGACCATGAAGGCCCCGCCGCCGAGGCCCGAGCTTTGCGGCTCGACCAGGCCCAGCACCGCCTGCACCGCCACCGCCGCGTCGATGGCGCTGCCGCCGGCCTTCAGCACCCTGACCCCGGCCGCGACCGCCAGCGGATTGGCCGCCGCGACCATGGCGTGGGCGGCGACGCCGGTCTTCACGCTGGCGCTTGCCGGGGGTTTGGGATCAGGCGCGGCCGGCTGGGCCTGCGCCAGAGGAGCCTGCAAAACCAAGGCGGCGGCGAGCGCCGCGATGCAGTCGCGCATGAAAGCCCCTTACGTCCGTTCCAGCTGGTCGCGTCGACCTGCCGCCCGGCCCTTTTCGCCGAGGCGCGGCCGGAACGACAGGCAGAAAAATTCAAGCGCAACCCGCCGCGGGCTTCAAGTCGCCTGCAACGCTTCGACGACTTCAGTCCAGCTTGTAGGCGCGCTTGGGCAGCTCATAGGTCAGTTCGCGGGCCAGGTCGTGCGCCTCGTCTTCCTCCATGCGGTGCTCGCACACCAGCCTGGCCAGGAAGCCGCTGTCCATGCGCCGGGCCACGTCGTGGCGCGCCGGGATCGACAGGAAGGCGCGGGTGTCGTCGTTGAAGCCGACGGTGTTGTAGAAGCCGGCGGTCTCGGTGGTCTGTTCGCGGAAACGGCGCATGCCCTCGGGGCTGTCGTGGAACCACCAGGACGGGCCGAGCTTCAGCGCCGGATAGTGGCCGGCCAGGGGCGCCAGCTCGCGCGAATAGCTGGTCTCGTCCAGGGTGAAGACGATCAGGCTGAAGCGCGGGTCGGAGCCGAAGCGGTCGAGCAGCGGCTTCAGCTCGCGGACATATTCGGTGCGCACCGGGATGTCGGCGCCCTTGTCGCGGCCGAAGCGGGCGAACAGGCCGGCGTTGTGGTTGCGGAAGCAGCCGGGGTGCAACTGCATCACCATGCCGTCCTCGACGCTCATGCGCGCCATCTCGGTCAGCATCTGGGCGCGGAACAGCTCGGCCTCGGCGGGCGAGCCCTGGCCGCTGGTCACCTTGCGGAACAGGGCCTCGGCCTCATGCGGCGCCAGGTCGGCGGTCTGGGCGGTGGCGTGGCCATGGTCGGTGGACGTGGCGCCCAGCTCGCGGAAGGCGGCGCGGCGGATGCGATGGCCTTCCAGATAGCCCTTCCAGTCGTAGACATCCTGGCCCGACAGCTCGGCGAAGCGGGTCATGGCGCGGCCGAAGCGCTCGTCCTCCACGTCGATCACCGGGTCGGGGCGATAGGCGGTGACCACCCGGCCCTTCCAGCCCGAAGAACGGATGGCGCGGTGGTGGACCAGATCGTCGGACGGGCTCTCGGTGGTGGCGATCAGCTCGATGTTGAAGCGCTCGAACAGGGCGCGCGGGCGGAACGCCGGGGTCTGCAGCGCCGCGGTGATGCGGTCGAAATAGTCGTCGGCGGTGGAGGCGTCGAGCCGCACCTCGAAGCCGAACACCTCGGCGAACACGTGGTTCAGCCACATGTAGGAGGGCGTGCCGCGGAACAGGTGCATGTTCGTGGCCAGGGTCCGCCAGGCCTCGCGCGGATCGGCGCGGGGGGCGCCGTCCCCCGCTGCGCCGTCCTTGGCCGCCACGCCCACCTGCTCCAGGCTCACGCCCTGGCTGTAGAGCATGCGGAACAGGTAGTGGTCCGGCGTCAGCAGCAGGTCGGCGGCGTTCTCGAACGGCTGGTCATAGGCGAACCAGGCCGGGTCGGTGTGGCCGTGGGGGCTGATGATCGGCAGCTTGGCCACGCCCGCATACAGGCGCCGCGCCACCTCGCGCACGGCCGGCTCGGCCGGGAACAGGCGGTCGGGGTGAAGCGTGAGCGGGGCGGGCATGGGCTAATCTCAGGACGCGGCGGCCACTAGAATGTGACCGTTCACATCATTAGCCAGCTTGGGCTTTCCGTCATAGGCGTCTTGTCGCGGGCGGGTCAGCCATAGACGGGTCTGGACACCCATTGGGCGGTTCCGGCCGGGGTGTCTCGGGTAAGGAAGCGGAACTGCCGCTCGCTGTACAGCGGCCAGATCCACGGCCGATAGCGCACGACGATGGCGATGTCGGCCGCCAGCCGATAGCGCGGCGCGGGCCCGCCCAGGGCGTCTTGCAGGGTGAAGCTGTAGCGCTCGCCGGGCTTGAGGTCGCGCGGACGCCAGTCGCGCAGCGGCAGCCTGGTCTTGAGCGGACCGTCGCAGACATAGCCCGGATCCAGCGCCCCGAACTTGATCTGGCACAGGCCCACCGCCAGCATCACCCCGTGGAGCGGCACCGGGCCGCTGTTGGTCACGGTGAAGCGGGCGGAGAGGGGATTGGCCGGATCAGCCGGCGCGCCGACGGCCACGGTCGGACGGGGCAGATAGCCGATCGCGCCCAGCAACAGCGCCGCCACGGCCGCCGTCGCCGTCAGCAACACGCCAGTTCCAAATCCCCGTGGCGGCCTGGTCCTGCGCATGGCCTACGGGCCCTGGTTGTCTTTCGCGGTCAACCAGGGTGGTCCCGGATCGGCGGCGGCGCAATCGCGGCCGAAGGGCGTCAGCCGCAGATGTCGTAGACGGGCGGCTTGTCCAGGGTGACGGACTTGAGCGTGGTCTTGCCGTCGGGGCCGACGCATTCGGCCTTGTAGGTCCGGCGTCCCTGGAGCGGCGTGGGCGTGTCGTAGTGGATCTTCTGCCGCTTGGTGATGCATGCCTTGGGGTCCGCCGCCCGAACCCGGTCGCGGGCCTGGACGAACAGGGCGTCGCGCGCGGCGAGGCCGGACAGGTCGAAGGCGGTGTCGAGGTAGGGGCGCCCCTTGGCCTTGATAACGACGTCGAGCTTGCTGGCCGTCTGGATCGCCTGCAGCAGGTCGGCGCCGTCCTGGCCCATGCTGCGGAAGGCCAGTTGCGCCGCGTTGGACAGGCGCCGTCCGTGCGCATCCGTCTCGCCATAGGTGAGGGCGGCGCTGGGAGCGATCCAGGTCCGGCCGTCGCCGGTGCGGAAGCTTACCGACACGTCCTTGCGTGCGACGCCGCGCGGAGGCGTGAAGCTGATGCCGGCGTTATCGGCCGGGCCCAGCCGTTCCAGGTTGTCCTGGTTCCACAGGATGTCGAGTTCGACAGCGCGGTTAGAGGCCGGCGGCCGCCAGGTGGCCCAGAAGTTCGCGGCGAGCTGCTGGAACTGCGCAGGAATATCTCCCCCGGTCAGGTTCAGCGCGCCGCCGTCGCGGGAGCTGACGCTCAGGTCGCACCGCAGCGAAGAGGCCCTGGCTGAGCCGGCCCAGCCCGCGGCCAGGGTCGCTGCGCAAAAGAGACCAAGCGCCAGCGGGAAGGCGCCGCTTCGAGAGGTTTGCATCTTCGTTCCGGCGACGGTCATGGGCGGATCAGCAGGGGGTCGGTCTTCATGTCGTGCCACGTGTGTCCGTTGGCTGTCCACTGAAGGTTGTTCGTGCCCTTGGGGGTGCGAAAGCCGAACAGCTGCGTCCCGTCCGGATAGGCCGGCAACCAGGCGAAATGGGTCCGATCCGGATCGTTGAAAGCCAGGCCTGGGCGCTCGATGCCATCGGAGAAGATGTACTCGTCCTTGTGGGCGGTCTTTCCATACTGGGGGTCGAGCGCCATCGACCTGGCCAGGCTGCCCACGCCGATCCCGTCGATGTCGCGCAGGGCGCCGAGATAGTCCTCGACCACGCCGATGGCGTCCCGCGGCGAGCCCTCGCCGATGATCTCGTGGATCGAGGGCCCCGGCGCCTTGAATTGCGGGGCCGGAGGGCGCGGACCCAGCGGATAGGGCGAGCGGGACGCTGGCGGGATCCAGGCGGTCTGGTGCAGGAGTGGGTTGGCTTGGCCGGCGCTGTCGTCGTCAGCCGTATCGTCCGAGGCCTGGTCCGTCGCCGGAGGCCCGGCGCTGCCGCCATCCGCCGTCCAGCGTCCGTGGTCGTCGCGCGCCTGCTCAGGGCTGTACTTGGTCAGGACGTCGTCGGCCAGGATCAGGCGCACGGCGCTGTCGGCGTCCAGTTCGGGCACGCGCATGAACACCGCCGCCAGCTTGGCCTTGGCGAGGTCGTTGCGATTGAGCGCCCTGGCCACTGCGGCCAGGCCCGAGTCGGTCAGGACCAGGGGCTGCTCGCGGCCCTGGTTGGCGTGGCGCAGCAACAGGTCGAGCTCGTCGCGGGGGCGTGGCGCAAAACCGGCGGCGGTCCGGTACAGCAGCGGCACGCCCGCCAGGGCCAGCCCGCCGGCGTCGCAATTGAGGCCGAAGCCGCCCGTGTCGTCGTCCAGTCGGAAATGGCGGGCGGGTTCGGACATGGGCGTCTCCTGATGGCGTCAGGCGACTATATGTTCGCTTTTTGTTCTGTGCAAGATGCACATGTTGCGGGGTCTGTCCCAGGCCCGCATCCCGGCGTTCCGCCTCCCCCGCTCGAGCAGGGGAGGCGGCCAGATCGTCAGAGATTGAGCAGCATCGGGTCGCCGCCCTGGGCGGCGATGTTGACCGACAGGGCCCGCTCCACCGCGAAGCGCAGCAGGGCGTGGGGACCGCCGGCCTTGGGACCGGTGCCCGACAGGCCTTCGCCGCCGAACGGCTGCACGCCCACCACCGCGCCGATGATGGAGCGGTTGACGTAGACGTTGCCGGCCGGGACCAGGTCGCGCACCTCCTCGGCGAAGGCGTCGATGCGGGTGTGCACGCCCAGCGTCAGGCCGTAGCGCCGCGCCGCCAGCTTGCCGGCCACCTCTTCCAGCTTGTCCGGGTCGTAGCGGTAGATGTGCAGGATCGGGCCGAACACCTCCTGCTCCAGGAAGTCGGGGGTGGGGATCTCGGCGATGACCGGGCCGAAGAAGCTGCCCTTGCCGGCCACGCCGCCGACGTCGTAGCGGGCGACGATCTTGGCCTCGCGCTCCAGCCGCTTGACGTGGGCCTCGAGGTTGGCGCGGGCCTCGGCGTCGATCACCGGGCCGATATCGCAAGCCGGGTCGGCGCCGTCGCCCACCACCTGGGCCTCCAGCGCGCCCTTCAGGGTCTCGATCAGGATCTCGGCGCTGTCCTTGGGCACGTACAGCACCCGCAGGGCCGAGCAGCGCTGGCCGGCCGAGCCGATGGCCGAGGCGATCACGTCGTCGACCACCTGTTCCTTCAGCGCGGTGGTGTCGACGAACATGCCGTTCAGCCCGCCGGT
>FSXV01000102.1_pt1 | contig 48720 bp, 51 predicted proteins | sample 1638401 | NCBI WGS metagenome assembly FSXV01 (sample SAMEA3914788, study PRJEB12502) | metagenome | biome: forest; material: soil | place: Canada | collected 2011-07-03 | depth 0.1 m | reverse complement strand
TCTTCTTGCGCACCATGCCGCCGTAGAACAGCGCCAGGCCGGGGATGGTCATCATCAGCACCAGGGCGGTGGAGGTGAGCATCCAGGCGGTGTCGCCGCTGTCGACCTTCAATGTGGCTGGCGTGGCCGGCGCTGCGGCCGGTGCGGCCGCCGGGGTGGTGGGCGCGGCGGTGCTGGAGGCCGCCGCTGTGGTGTTGTCGGTGGTGTTCTGGGCCTGGGCCGCGGCTGGCGCGAGCGTGGCGAGCATCAGGCTGGCGGCCAGGCCAAGCGCGAAGGCGCGGGCGTGCTTGAGCGCCGCGAGAGCGGGGTTTTGCATCTTGGTCTCCCGTCGATCAGATAGCGCCAGCGCCGGTTTCACCGGTGCGGATGCGGACCACTTGCTCGACGTCGAGCACGAAGATTTTGCCGTCGCCGATCTTGCCGGTCGCCGATGAAGTCTTGATCGTCTCGACGGCGCGATCGGCGAGATCGTCCGGCACCACGACCTCGATCTTGATCTTGGGCAGGAAGTTCACGGTGTATTCCGCCCCCCGGTAGATCTCGGTCTGGCCTTTCTGCCGGCAATAGCCCTTCACCTCGGTGATGGTCATGCCTTCGATGCCGGCGCTGGTCAGGGCGTCGCGCACATCATCCAATTTGAATGGCTTGATGACCGCCATTACGAGCTTCATCGTTCCGTTTCCCCTCCAGTCGGCCTGCGTGGATGTCTGAGGTTCCAACAGGCGAGGGGGCGGCGCTGCGTTCCGTGCGCGTCTCAGGTCAAGTTATAGTCCGGGGAATAAAAATTAGGCGGGCGCCGCAAGTTGCGGCCCAATTCATAGGCGATCAATGTAGCGCTGATGATCGCAAAAATAATATCAGGCGAGCTATGCGGCGCATCTGGGCGATTTAGTGAATTTGTTTTGCCTGATCAGGCGCGCCGATTTGGCGCCATTTCTCACGATGTCTGGGGCGAGGAGGTCGGCGAGGCGCGCCGCCAAAGCAGGCTGAGCTTTCCGCTCAGCAATTGCTGCACCCGGGTTTCCAGGTCGGTGTGGCGCTCCTGGGCGCCGGCATTCGAGGTATGCCCATGCAGGCGGTCCTCGATCTCGGCCTGCCGCAGCGCCACGCGCTGGGCGCGCTCGCGCACGATATCGTCCAGCGGGCGGCGGGGGATGACGGCGTAGACGACATCACAGTCCAAGGCGTCGGCGGCTTCCATGAGGGTCTTGAGGCTGACGGCGCCCGTCAACTCGGCCTGTTCCAGCGTGCAGATGCGCGATTGCGGCCGGCCGTATCGCTCGGCGAACTGAGCCGTCGTCATGCCAAGCGCCAGCCGAATCGTGCGCAACCACCCCTCGACGGGCGGCTGAAAGGCCTCCACCGGCGGCAGGTCGAGGTAGCGGCGGTCGAGCCCTTGGCGGGCGTTGCTGGTGTCCTGCATCTGGAGTCTTCGGCGAATTCCAATGTGGAGCGTTCTGAGTCGCGCGCAGTGTGGGTCGCGGCGTTGAGGCATCGTTTATCGAAAAGTCGGACGTTTTGGCGATAAAATTTCTCAATGGCCGGTTGTTGCCGGCGTTGTGGCAATAATATGCCTCTCCGGGGTGTTGGGGAAGGGGCGCGTCGGGTCCGGTTCAGCCGAACCGGCGCCGTCTGCCGCTGATCAGCCAGGGCGCGCCGGCATAGGAGGCCGCGACCACCGCTGCTGAGACGGTGAGCGCCCAGGAGACGACCGCCTCGCTCCACTGGGCACGGCTTGCGGCGCCGGCGGCCACGGTGGGCGCCCAGACCAGCAGGGTGAACAGGCCGATCTGCACGGCCGAGAGCGCTGCGGCCAGCCGCGCCAGCGCGCCGAGCAGGATGGCGACGCCCGCCACGATGTAGGTGGAGCCCGTGAGCCAGACCCAGACCATGTGCGAGGGCAGCCAGCCGGGCACGAGGCTGGCTGTCTGTTTGGCGAAGGCGAAATGGGCGGCGCCGAAGGCGATCATCGACAGGCCGTAGAGCGCCCTGGCGATGCGCAGGCCCCGCTCACCGGTCGCAAAGCTGAAAGCGCCCGGGCGCCCACCCACGGCCAGCCCGGCGAAGACGACCCAGGCGGCCGCCAGCTGCACCGTGGTTTCACCGCTGCTTTCCCAGACCACCGCCGAGAGGGGCGTGGCGAGCACGAAGCGCGCCTTGAAGACCAGGATCCAGAGCAGGAGCCACGCGCCCAGCACCCCGGCCGCCGGCGCGGCGGTGCGCCGCCACAGCATCCCCAGGCCGGCGCCCAGGGCGACCAGCGCGCAGGCGTAGATCAAGGCTTCGCGCCCAGGCCAGGTCTTGGCCACCGGCTGCCAGATGGCGCCGAAGTCGCCCGAGATCAGGCCCGAAAGGCCGATGCCGATGAAGGTGGCTGCAAACAGCCAGCGGCCGAGGTCTGCGATGCGCATCTGCCGCTCCCGGTACGCCACGCTTCATCCGCTCAGACTGGAGCGCGACTCACGCGTTTCCAAGCGCATTAGGGCGCGTCGCCATAGACCCAGGTCTTGAACAGCGCGCCAAGGTCGCGTCCGCTGGCCTTTTGCATCGCCTGCTGCAGGTCCGAGGCAGTGACGCTGCGTCCTGCGTTCGCCTGGGTGTAGGCGCGAAGACCGCGCCAGAAGGCGTCGTCGCCGAGCTCCGTGCGCAGGCGGTCGAGGAACACCACGGACTTGCCGTAGGCGATGCGGCGCTTGTCGCTGAGCGTCGGGTAGTCGCCGCTCCAGCTCAGCGGCCGATCCAGCCCCGCGGTCTTCGCCTGGTCCCAGTCCGACTGGCCGTTGGCGATCTCCCGGTCATAGGCGGCGCGGCCCCAGCGCTGTTCCTTCCAGGCGGCGACCATGAAGTTGGCCAAGCCCTCGTTCAGCCACAGCTCATGCCAGTCCGCGCAGGTGACGAGGTTGCCCCACCACTGGTGCGCCAGCTCGTGCGCCACCACCCAGTCCTCGTGCGGGGCGGACAGGATCGGCTCTATGGAGCCGCGCTGGATCATCGACAGGCCGACATCTTCCTGGTCGCCCCGGTGGTCCACCAGCACCTGGACATAGCCGCCTTCCGGCAGCGGCAGGCCGGCCCTGTCCTGGAAGAAGGCGGCCATGCGGGCGGTGTCGCCGAACATCGCCTGTACCCGCTCGGGCGTCTCGCCGGTGTAGAGCACCGGCAGTTCGGGATGGCCGGGCAGGGCGGTCCGCTGGTAGCGCCCGGCGGCGAAACCGTAGAGGTAGGCCGGGTAGGGCCGGCTTTCACGCCAGCGCCAGGCGACCAGTCCTGCGCCGGCCGGCGTGCGCGAGATCAGCCGCCCCGGCGCTACGGCGTCCATGTCCTGCGGCAGGGTGAGTTCGAAGCGAAGCGGTGCGCGGTCGCCCGGCCGGTCGTCGTCGCACACCATCGCGTGGCAGGTGAGGAAGCCGGTGTGGAGGGTGTCGGCGGTGAACGGAACCTCCTTGTCCGCCCGGCCCGAGAAGGCGAAGCGCAGGGTCGCCGTCTCGCCGTTCCGCAGCCGGCGGGGCAGGTGGGCCAGCAGCCTTCGACCGTCGATGGAGGTCGTGACGCCGGGCGCGCCCTCCAAGGTGGCGTTGATCGCCAAGCTGTTGGCGGTGAACGAGAGGGTGTCGAGCCCATCGATGAGGCTCTGGAACCGAAACTGCTCGACGCCGGTCAGGACGCCCTGGGCGAAGTCCGGCGTGAGCTGGACGTCATAGGCTAGCGAGCGAAAGGCGGGGCTTTGTTTTGCGGCGCCCGCCTGGGCCGACGTCAGGCATCCGACTGCGGCGATGAGCGGGATGAGCGCCCGGCGGGGGCTTGGCAATCTCAGCATGTCAGGAGCCCGCGGTCTGTAGCTGCGCTTCAAGCTGCATCTTCCACATAGTGGAAGCCGACGAGGTAGATGTTCGTGCCGGCGCCGTGCTGGGCGGTTTTCAGCAGGTCCACCACGCCCTCGAAACCGGAGCGGCGCGCAAGATCGCCGGTGATGTCCGCAAGCTCGATGCGCCTCAGGGCGTCCACCACGACGTGGCCGCTCTCCATTGCATAGCGGCCCCCGACCTTGACCCGCGGCGAATGCCAGATCCTGACCGAGCAGGTGATCTCGCCGAGCCGTATCCTTTCCCGAAGGCGCTTCGTAAAGGTCATGCTGTTCCCGAGGCCGGTCGACGTGCCCGCAGCATCTCATCGAGGGCGCGTTTCCACCATGGGGCGGCCAGTCGGTTCTTATTGGGGCTTGGCCGGCCTCAGGTTGCAATTCAGGATGCGGCGCATCCGGCAACCGGAGGGGCGTCATGATTGCGAAACTCTACGGACATCCGTTCTCGTCCTACACCTGGAAGGCGCTGATCGCGTTCGGCGAGACCGGCGCGCCCTATGAGTTCGCGGTGCTGTCGCCGGACGACCCAGAGGCCGGGCGGGCGCTGCACGGCCTTTGCCCGCTGGACCGGTTCCCCGTGCTCCAGACCGACGAGGGCGTGTTCTGGGAGTCCAGCGTGATCGCGGAATGGGCCCAGGCGCATCGGACCCAGCCGGCTACCCTCATTCCAGATGACCCGATCGCAGCGCTGCGCGTGCGCGAGCGCGATCGCATCTTCGACGGCTGCGTGATGGCCCCGATGCAGGCGGTGGTCGGCGATGCGCTGCGGCCTGCCGAGCAGCGCGACGGTTTCGGCGTGGCCCGGGCCCAGGCCATTCTGCAGCGGGCCTATGCCTGGCTCGACGGCGAGATGGCGGTGCGCACCTGGGCGGCGGGAGAGGTCTTCACGCTCGCCGACTGCTCGGCGGCGCCCGCGCTGTTCTATGCCGACTGGGTGCGGCCGCTGGGCGAGCATCTGCACCTGGCGGCCTATCTCAAGCGCCTGCGGGCGCGTCCGTCGGTGCAGGCGGTGGTGGAGGCCGCGCGCCCGTATCGGCCGCTGTTCCCGCCCGGCGTGCCCGCGCACGCCGATTGAGGCTCGGCGGGCCGCCTCGAGTCGGCGTTTTCGATCTGCGGAGGAGGGGGCTCTAGGCCCGGCTCGGCCCGGCCGGCGCCCTTGCTAGCTTGCGCGACGACACGGCCGCCTTGTGTTGTTCGTGCATGACGGCGAAGGCGAAGTTCGCAAGCCACATCAGGGCGAGGATGTTGGTGGCGTTGGTGAAGATCGCGGCGATGAATTCATCGCCCGCCAGCCAGGAACTGTAGAGATACAGTTGCACCGACTCCAGGCCGAGTGCGCCGCACAGCCAATACCTGGGCCACCGCATGGCGGCGGCCAGCCACATCAGGCACATGCCAAGGCTGACCATGGCGGCCCAGGCGTTTTGAGAGGTGTAGCTCTTGAGGAAGATCGAGCCGGCGTTTTGCAGGAGCAGGCCAGCCAGATAGGCGCCGAAACCAAGGCGCGCGAGCGTACTGCCCTTCCAGAAAGCGTAGGGCGTTACGACGACGTAGGCGGCCAGGGCCAGCCAGTATAACGCCCAAATCAGTGTCATCACGCCCTCAGCCAGGGGCGCACGCTGGGCGGCGGTGCTAGGCCCCGATTAGGAGCCTAGCGCCTGAATCCTTGTGTTTTATTAAGCCGAGCGCGCTTCGGCGGTGGCTTCGACCAAACGCGATTGTTGCGGCTTGGCCAGATCGCCGCGGGTGCGGATCTGCATCGCGCGGGCGAGCTTGTCGAAGCCCTTGTGCGCGATCGCGGTTTCTTGGCGAAGAACGCTGGCGCCGGCGAGAGCGCGGATCAGAGCCATTTCTTCGTCCATGCCGACGACGGCGGACAGGCCAAGTTGCTCGCGGTAGGTGGGCAGTTCGGCCAGGAGCGCGCTCGTGGCGGCCAGAGCTTGTTGCTGCAGAGCTTCGACTTCCTGGAGCCGGTTGCGCAGTCGCTGCGCCACGAATTCACGTTCCATCGCTACCTCCATGCCCCTGCCCAATTCAGGGGTACGAAGCGCATTATACACATCTGATTAACCTTAATAAGGGGGTGTGAAAAAACATCGCAATAGTTAACGGCGGACTCTCTTCCAGCGAGCAAGGTGCGTGCGAACAGAACTTTCGGACGAGCGGGCCTTTGCTATAGCGGCCCGCTGCGGCGCCTCGCCGATCTGGCCGTTCTCCTGGCGGCGCAAACCAGGGTTGTGAACCGCCTCCGCCGTTTACCATTTTTCGAGCCGGGGTTGTGCGTTCACCACCATACAGACCCGCTTACCCAGCCAGGCCGGCGTAACTCTCGCGGGCCGCTCTGCGAACTTCCCTACCTGTCGGCGTCTTGAGCACGCCCGACGCCGGTGCATAGGCGCCCTGCGGGGCGGGAGGGACGCGTTGGTCGATTTTTGGGGGGAACAGGTCGAGTTGCCAAGCGCCCGGCAGGCCGAGGATCTGGTTTCAGGCCTGCTGGCGGGCTCGTCCGACTTCGCCGCGGTGTTGTTCCACCAGGGGTTCAGCAGCGCCGCCTTGCGACGCTATGGCTTGGCCCAATGGCGCGCGGGGCGCTGCCTGGAGGCGCTCGATTACCTGAAGGCCGCCCTGGCGCTGACCCTGCGCCAGGGCGGCGACGGCGCAGAACTCTGGCGCGAGCTGGCTGGGGTCTATGAGGCCGTCGACGATGGCCCGGCGGCCGAGTTCTGCGCCCAGACGGCGTTGAAGCTGCAGCCGGAGGACCCGCGCGCGTGGTCGCTGCTCGGGCGCATCCGAAGCCAGGCCGGGCTGAGGGAAGGGGCGCAAGCGGCGTTCACCCGGGCGCTCGAGCTCGACCCGAACCTGGCGGAAGCTCACTTTGGCCTGGGCCTGCTCCATTTCGCCGAGCGGCGGCTGGAACAGGCGTCGGCCGATTTCGAGCGGGCGCTCGGGCGCGGCTATGACCCGACCCTGGTCAACACCATGCTTGGCCATGTGCGCTATCTGGCGGGCGATTTCACCGGATGCGCCCAGGCCTTCGAAGCGGCTTCGGTCGAGACGGCGCTCGCGCCGGACGCCCTGCGCAAATATGTCCGGGCGCGCACCTATGCGGCCATCATCGCCGGGCCGGTCGAGGCGGCGGCGGGGCTGTTCCAGGCCCTGGCCGGCGACGAGGGCGAAGACCTCGACGAGGTGCTGCGCGACGGCTTTGTCCTTCTTGCGGGCTTTGGCCATCACGTCGCCGCCCGTGCGCTTGGCCGCCTTCGTTTCGCCCAGGATCCTTCCGATCCAAGCCTCGGCTATCTGCTCGACGCGCTGGACGGGGCCGACCTGCGCCAGGCGCCCACGGCCTATGTTGAGGATCACTTCGATCGCTTCGCCGACGCCTTCGACCACAGGCTGGTGGAGGTGCTGGGCTACGATGCGCCCGCGGTGATGGCGCAACTGATCGGCCGGACCCGCAAACGGTTCGACCACGTGCTCGACCTGGGGTGTGGCACCGGGCTGGCGGCCGCCCGCCTGTCCGCCCTTGGCGGTCGGTTGACCGGGGTGGACCTTTCGGGCGGCATGTTGGAGCGGGCGGCGCGGCGCAATCAGTACAGCCAGCTGGTCAAGGCCGAGGCGGTGGAGTTCCTGGATCGCTCGCCGGAGGTCTACGACCTGATCTTCGCCGCCGATGTGCTGGTCTATTTCGGCGATCTGCAGCCTTTGTTCGCGGCCGTCGAACGGCGCCTGCCGCGCCATGGCTATTTCGCGCTCTGCGTCGAGGCGGCGGACCGGGACGGTTACCAGATCCTGCCCTCCGGACGCTTCGCCCACGGCCCAGCCTACCTGAAGCGCCTGTTCGAGCCGCGCTTCACCCTGGTCGCGGAGGCGAGAAGCCAGCTCCGCCTCGAAGGCGGCCGCGCCGTGGAGGGGCTGTTCCTGGTGCTCGAACGCAAGACCTGAGCGCAGGGTCCGGGCGCAGGGTTTGGGCGGAGGGAAACTCAAGCTGACGAAACTCGAAAGGGGCCGGCGCCTGCCTGGCCAGACCCCTTTCGAGCGGCTTTCTTACTTCGGCTCGGTTTCGCTGCCGTGGGCGGCGGCGCAGGCCTTGGAAGTCAACGCCTTGAAGCCTTGGCCCTTGCAGCTGTTCTGGCCCTTGCAGTCGTGATTGCCGGACTTGCAGTCCGACTGGCCCTTGCAGGAATTGACGCCATAGCAATGCACCTTGGCCGCGGCGGCGTTGGCGGGCGCAACGGTGGTCACGGTGGCCATGCTGGCCAGAGCGAACAGCGCGGCGGCGGAAGCGATCGAGCTACCAGTCTTCAGATTCATGGGGACGTCTCCTCGGTAACGGTTGTCTGCCGTATCGGCGGCCAGATTTTCGGCGATTGGTCATCGCGGGTTACAGCCGTCGTCGAACCTTTCGCCCAACCCTTCGCCCAACCCTTCATCGGGGCGGCAGCGCAGAGCGTTTTCCACATTTCTGGAACCCGTCGGTAACCGCTGCCGGGCGCGGTGCGAACACAGGGCCGTGACCCGCCCTGCAACGCCTTTCGGGTCGCCGCTCCAAGCCCCGGTGAGGTTTGCGCGCGAGGCGGACACCGGAGATCTGAACATGACTCAGAAGACTACCCGCGCCGTGGTTGCGGCCAGCCTCCTTGCGTCCCTGGTCGCCGGCGCCACCGCCGCACATGCGGCCGACAAGCCGATGGAGAAGTGCTACGGCGTGGCCAAGGCCGGCCAGAACGACTGCAAGGCCGGCGCCGGCACCACCTGTGCGGGCACCAGCAAGGTCGACTTCCAGGGCAATTCTTGGAAGCTGGTGCCGGCCGGCACCTGCGCCAAGATCAAGACGCCCACCGGTGTCGGCTCGCTGACGCCCAAGGCTTAAGAGCGCGCGCCGTGACCGCGACCGCAGGCCTGGGCCTCAAACTCGATCACCTCGACGAGGCGTTTGCGTGCGAGGCCGCGGGTCTGTGGTTCGAGGTCCACGCCGAGAACTACATGGTTGATGGCGGTCCACGCCTGGCGGCGTTGGAGGCGGTCCGCGACCGCTTTCCGGTTTCGCTGCACGGCGTGGGCCTGTCCTTGCTGTCGCCTGAAGGACCCGATCCCGAGCACCTGGGCCGGTTTCGCCGGTTGATCGACCGGATCGACCCGTTCCGGGTTTCCGATCATCTGGCCTGGCAACGCTGGGATGGGACGCACCATTCCGACTTCCTGCCGTTCCCGCGCACCGCGGCGGCGCTGGACCTGGCCGTGGCCAACGTCTCCCGCGCCCAGGATGCGCTCGGACGCCGGATGCTGGTCGAGAACCCCTCGCTCTATATCGACCTGCCGGGCCACGAGATGGACGAGAACGCCTTTCTGAGCGAGCTGGCGCGTCGCAGCGGCTGCGGCCTGCTGCTGGACGTCAACAACCTGTTCGTCAGCGCCGCCAACCTGGGCGTCAACGCCGAGGCGCGGCTCGAAGCCTTTCCGGGGGAGCATGTGGAAGAGATCCACCTGGCGGGCCATTCCCAGGACGCCGGCGGCGCCTTGCTGATCGACACCCACGACCAGCCGGTTTCGGACAAGGTGTGGCGGCTCTATCGCCGGGCGCTCGAAACGTTCGGCCCGCGTCCGACCCTGATCGAGCGCGACGACAACATTCCGCCGTTCGCCGAACTCCTGGCCGAACGCATGGCCGCGCATCAGTTGCTGGCCGCCGTCCTGGCCTCGGAGGCTGTCGATGGCTAGCGTCATCGAGCCGTTCACCTGTTTCCAGGCGGAGTTCGCCGCCCTGCTGGCGGGCCGCATCCGGACCGACGACCCGGCCCTGGGCCGCGCCGTCGCCGTGCACCGCAACACCGCGGCCAAGGCGGCGCAGGATGCACTGGCGGCCAACTATCCGGTGGTCCGCGCCCTGTTCGGCGAGGCCCCCTTCGACGCCTGCGCGGCCAGCTACGTCGTCCAGAAGCCGCCGCGCGATCCGCGGCTGACCGCCTATGGCGAGGATTTCGACGCCTTCCTGCGGGCCTACGCGCCCGCCGAGGCCACGCCCTACATGCCTGACGTCGCCGCCCTGGAGCGGCTGTGCACCGAGGCGCTGTTCGCCGCCGACGCCGAACCGGTCGCCGCTGCGAGCCTGGCGGCCGGGCTGGAGCCGGACCTGAGACAGTCGCTGCACCCGGCGGCGCGCTTCGCGGTTTTCGAGACCCCCGCGGCGTCCATCTGGCGCGCGCATCGCCACGCCGACGAGGCCGCGCTCGAAGCCCTGGAATGGCGGGGTGAGGCGGCGCTGGTCACTCGTCCTGTCGCCCGGGTCGAGGTTCAGTTGATCGATGCAGGCGCCGTCGCCTTCCTCGAAGCCTGCGCAGGCGGCGAGAGCCTCGCCGCGGCCGCGAGCGCTGCGGCCGAGGCCGGCGCTGAACTGCAGAGCATGTTCCAGACACTTATAACCGCCGGGGCCTTCGCGGACGGCGTTCAGGGAGGTCCTCGATGACCCAGACCAATGCCTACGCCAAGGCCTGCGCCATGGTGGAGAAGATCTTGCCCGGCGCGCTGCTGCTGTTGATCGCCCGGTTGGGCGTGGCGGGCGTGTTCTTCATGTCGGGCCGCACTAAGGTGGACGGCATCCTGCACATCAAGGACAGCACCTACACCCTGTTCGAGACCGACTATAAGCTGCCGCTGGTGCCGCCCCACATCGCCGCCCACGCGGCGGCCTATTCCGAGCACCTGTTCCCGATCCTGCTGGTGCTGGGCCTGTTCAGCCGGGTGGGCGCGCTGGCGCTGTTCGGCATGACCGCGGTGATCGAGATCTTCGTCTATCCCGACGCCTGGCCGACGCACCTGAGCTGGGCGGGCCTGCTGCTGCCCATCATCGCCCGCGGCGGCGGCGCCTGGTCGCTGGACGCCCTGCTGGGGATCGACCCGCCCAAGGGTGCGGCCGCGCGCGACTACCGCTCGGTCCCGGCGGCGTGAGCCGAGGCGCGCCTTGGGACCGTCGTTGAACCGCTCCCGAAGCGCCGCCACGGCGGGCATGTCGAGCCCGGACGACTGGGCTCGCATGCTCGATCGCGCGCCAATCCTTCACGCCGAGGCCGGTTGGCGCAATCGGGTGATGATCCGCCGGTGGCGCGATACGCCGCCGGACGTGCGCCAGCCGCGGCTGGATCACCACTATGTGGTCCTGCACCTGGGCGGCCCCAAACGCGTGATCCGGCGAGGCGAGGGGGCCGAGCAGATCGTGGAGATGGACCAGGGCGCCTTGAGCGTCATCTCGGTGGGAGCCGCCTATCAATGGCGGACCGAGGGCGCGATCGACTACGCCCACATCTACCTGCCGCCGGACCGCCTGGCCCTGGCGGCGTCGGACCTGTGCCGGCGGGACGCGGGCAGGGTCGAGTTGGTCGACCAGGTCGGTGTGCGCGATGAACTGCTGCGCCAGCTGTTCGAGACGCTGCTGGCCGAGGTCGGCGGCGAGGCCGACAGCCTGTATGTCGACACGCTCTACAACGCCTTCATGGGCCGCCTGCTCATGGCGCATTCCAGCCTGAACGCGGCGACGCGCACGGCCCCGGTGGCCATCGCGCCCCGGCGACTGGCGGCGGTGATCGACTATGTCGACGCCAATCTCAGCGGCGAGTTGAGCCTGCCGGATCTGGCGGCGGTGGCCCAGCTGAGCCCGTTCCATTTCGCGCGCGCCTTCGCCCAGACGACCGGCCGCACGCCGCACGCCTATGTGATGGACCGGCGTCTCGAAGCCGCCAAGCGGCTGCTGCGGGGCAGCTCGCTGTCGATTGCGGCGATCGCCGAGGGCTGCGGTTTCGCCTCCGCCTCCCACCTGTCCAGCCGGTTCCGGCGCGTGACCGGCTTCACGCCGACGGACTTCCGGCGCCGAGGTTGAAGCTGGGGCCTAACCCGCCGCGCTGTGGACGGTGTCCATCAGCTTGGCGAGGCCGCGGTGTATGTTGACCTTGATCAGCGAGTTGGATTGGCCGAGGCGCGCCGCAGCCTCGTTCACGCTCAGGCCCTGCAGCTTGACCAGGCGGATCGCCTCGGCCTGGGGCGGCTTCAAGGTGGCGAGGAGCTGGTCGAGGGCGATGGCGCTGACGATGCCGCTCTCGTCGTCCTGGGCGTTGAGGGCGTCGTCGAGCTTGGTGGTCGGCCACCGATACATCAGGCGAACGCGGTCGATCCACTTGTAGCGGGCGATGGAGGTCAGCCAGGGCTTGAAGGGACGCGAGGGGTCGTAGGTGTGGCGCTTTTCGTGGATGGCGACCAGCGTGTCCTGCACCGCGTCATCGACCATTTCGAGCGGCAGGCGCCCGCCATGGAAGCGCCGCAGCCATGGAATGAGTTCGCCCAATAGATTGCGGTAGGCGACGGAATCGCCCGCCAACGCCGCCGTCATCAATGCCTGCCAGCCGCTATCCGACATCATTCCATTTTTGATCGCGATAACTCCCCAGCCCGCGGTGTGGAACCTACTGCGGAGCCGGCGCCACAGGCACCCGCCGTAATCGCGAGCGGAGGGGCGAGATGTGACTTTCCAGCAATCTCAAGAAAATTGTCGAAATATTGCGCTGCTGGATTATTCGGATCGGCGCTGTTTCAAGCAACGTTAGGTATAAGCTCCAGATTTGCTCGGATAGGAATGGATTTTGCGGGCGGGCGCGCGGAAGCGGCCGCTGTAACGGTGGGCCGCCGCGGAACGAACGATCCAACGGCTGAGCCTCGCGCGGTGGACGCGGGGGCGGTGGAAGGATTCTGCGCCATGAAATCGACCTGGGTGCGCGAGTTGGCGCGCCATTGCTTGAAGCTCGCCCTCATCTGCGTGTGCGCGGGGGTCGCCTTCGTCGGCTGGCGCGCCGCCAAGACCTTCATCCTGTCCCATGGTCAGGACCGGCGGGTGGCGCAGCAGGCCCAGGGCTTGCTGCACGATTCCCGCTCCCCGGTGCTGGGCGACCCGGCGGGCGATGTCACCATTGTCGAGTTCTTCGACTATGCCTGCCCGACCTGCCGGGCGACCGAGCCGCACATCGAGGCGCTGCTCCACGCCGATCCGCACGTGCGCATCATCGCCAAGGAATATCCCGTTCTGTCGCCGGAATCAGTGGTCGCCAGCCGCGCGGCCCTGGCGGCGGCGCGGCAGGGCAAGTACGCGGCCTATCATCAGGCCCTGCTGTCCTATCCTGGGCCGCTGACGCCGGAGGCGATCTTCGGCGTGGCGCAGGACCTGAAGCTCGATCTCGCGCGCCTGCGCCAGGACATGGATGCGCCTGAGGTGTCGGAGGAGATCAACGCCAACCTGCGCCTGGGCCAGGCCATCCAGGCTCCCGGCACGCCGACCCTGGTGGCGGGCGGTCATATCCTGATGCAATCGCCGACCGAGATCGACTTTCCCGCCCTGGCCAGGACGCTGCGGGGGCGGTGATCGGCGCCTGGGCGGTGGTGGGGCGGCGGGGTTGAAGCCACGCCGCCTCACCTGTCTTGGCGCGTCACCTGTCTTGGCGCGTCACTCCGCCTTGTCGCGGGCGATGCTTTGCGCGACCAGCGAGGCGAGCGCGCCGCTGTCCCATACCGCCCCCCGCGGAACCCGCGCGATCTCGCGCCCCTGGCGATCGACGATCAGCGAATAGGGCAGGCCCAGCACGCCGAGCTGACGCGCCGTTTCCGGCCCCGCGAGCGCGAGTTGCAGGTGCGGAAACTGGTCGCCGACGAAATGGTCGACGGCCGGCCATCCCTGCTGGTCGTTCGAAACCGCGAGTACGACGAGGTCTTTCGGATAGCGCGCGGCTAAGCGCTCCAGGCTCGGCATCTCCAGGCGGCATGGCGCGCACCAGCTCGCCCACATGTTGACGATCACCACCCGTCCCCGCAGGGCCGAGAGCGTCAGGGACCCGCCCTTGCGGTCGGCGGCGCTGAAGGCGGGGGCGGGCTTGCCCTGGAACTGGGTGAGCGCCGGGGACGGCCCGGCGCCCTGCGCCGACGCCGCCGGGGGCGGCGACGCCAGCATCAGGGTCATGACCAGCGCCGCGCCCGCCCGCGCCACCGCCATCGCCATAGACATGGACTGACGAAGCGCGGGACGTGTCATTGCGGTTGCAGCTGGTCGGGGGTCTTGTCCTTCACCAGCGGCCACTTGCTGTCGGCCGTCAGGATGTTGCTGGCGATGTCCTGCTTCCACTTCGCATCGACCGCGGCGTTGACGTTCAGATACAGCTTGTTGTTGACCACATGCCAGAGGTGGGGATCGCCTTCGAGCTTGATGCCGTGGGCGGTGCCCATGGCGCAGAAGCCGCCGAACTGCGGGATGTAGGTGTCCGGATTGGCCGTGAACTTCTTGAGGTTCTCCGCGCTCGCGAAATAGTAGGTCGCGCCGTTGAGCTTGGTCTGGAACTGGGAGCTGCCGGCCTTCGGCGCGCCGTCGGTGAAGTAGGCGACCGGGTCGTATCCCTGCATGGCGACGCCCTTGTCGTCCGTGTCGACGGCGGCGGGCGAGTCGTGGACGATCGCGAGCGCCGGCGAAGTGGCGAGCACGCTCATCGCCATGACGGCGGTGGCCAGGGCCCCGCAGTAGGAAAGCCGGAACAGCGACATGGAATTTGCCTTTCGAAGGGGGCGATTGAATAACCTGCGTAACCGCTTAGAGCGGGTTATGGCGGGTCGCCTGCTTAGTTCGAACGGCCGGGAGAAAAGTTACGGGGAAAGGTCGCTCTCCGACGATCTTTCGCCATCTGGCGCATCGTCCTCCACCTCGTGCAGCCGGGTGACGTCGGCGAGGGTGGCGCCATCGCGGTCATGGCTCATCGCGGCGGCGTAGTGTTTGCCGAACAGGATGTCGTCGGCGTTGTAGACCGCGATGTTCTCGACCTTCTGGCCCAGCCGGCTGTCCCGCGCCTCCACGGTCACGACGAGGTTGGCCCACGCGTCCTTGAGGTCTGCGGCGTCCAGGCCGTGCAGCGGGCTGGTCTCGTCGATCGGATGCATCACCGTCCAGGTCAGGGCGAACAGCGGCAGGTGATCGCGCAGCAGCGGCAGGTCGTGATAGCGCCGCCAGATCTCGCCGGACGGGTCCCGTTCCTTCAGCAGGATCGACATGCTGGCGCGGGCTCCCGTCAGCATGGTGGACTTGGCGTTGGCGATGCGCACCCGCAGTTCGGGCGCTCCCGAACGGGTGGTGACGACGGCGGACTGGGCGAACTCGATGCCCGGTCGGGCGTGGGAGAACCGGGCGAACAGCAGTCCGGTGACGACGGGAATGTTGGCGATGCCGATCACCCGCTCCGCGCCGGCGATGACGTAGCCGTAGAGCGAGTGGGGCGTCGCGGCCTCGAAGCCGGCGGTGGAGATCAGCTGCAGGCTGAAGAAGAAGGCGTGCGCGAAATCGCCCCGAGGCATGCCCTGCAACGCATCCGGGTCCAGCAGGAAAAGGCCGGCGAACAGCGTCACCGCCGCCAGCAGAAACCCAAGGCAAAGCAGGGTGAAGACCGGCCAGGAGGAGGCGACGGCGATATAGTAGGGCTCACGCAGGTCGAACCGGGTGGCGCCGAGTTTCTGGACCTCGAACTTCCCCTGCGCCAGGCGCACCTTGCCGTAGGGCTTCCACTCCGATCGCATCGCCACGCTCTCCCTTCCCCGGCGTCTCGCCGCCGTCGCCGACGGTGCAGGCTATTTCGCGCGGGCGCCAGCCGAGGTGACAGCGCGTGTCGCAGACAGCGCTTCGAGTCTTTGGGGGTCAGCTCCGCCGGGGCGAGAGGAGGAACGCCGGCAGCGATGCTTGGCCGAGCACTTCGCGCAGCGGCGGGGTGCGGTCCTTGCCGAAGCGCCGGATCAGTCCGCGCAGGCTGGGCTCGGCGACCAGGGCGGAGGCGCGCCGATAGGAGAACCAGGCCAGCTCGCGCTGCCCCTGTTCCTTCCAGGTGTCCAATCGGCCGGTGACATGGAAGGGGAAGACGATCACCTGCACCGCGATGTGGTCGTCCTTGATCTGCTTCAGATAGTGGTACGAGCCGATCGGGCGCGCCTCGACCTGCCCGACGACGCCGGCCTCCTCGACCGCCTCGGCCGCGGCGGCCTCGGACGGCGCCTTGCCGGCCATGGGCCAGCCCTTGGGGATGACCCAGCGCCGCGTCTCGCGCGAGGTGATGAGCTGGATATCCACCCGCCGGCCGACCAGGCGATAGGGCAGGGCGGCGTACTGGATGCCCAGGGTCTTGGGGCGCTTCATGGCAGGAAGCGCCCGCTGAGCGCGTAGCAGGCCATGCTGATGAGGGCGGCGCAGGGCAGGGTGATCACCCAGGCCACCACGATCTGGCGCGCCACGCCCCAGCGCACGGCGGAGACGCGCCGCGCGGCGCCAACACCGATGATCGCGCCCGTGATGGTGTGGGTGGTCGACACCGGCACTCCGAGATAGGTGGCCATGAACAGAGTGATGGCGCCTCCGGCCTCGGCGCAAAAGCCCTGCATGGGGGTCAGGCGGGTGATCTTCGAACCCATGGTGTGCACGATACGCCAACCGCCGAACAGCGTCCCCAGCGCCATGGCCGACTGGCAGGCCAGCACGACCCAGAGCGGAACGTGGAAGCCGCCCTGTCCGCCCGCATGGACGTAGAGCAGCACGGCGATCACCCCCATGGTCTTCTGGGCGTCGTTGCCGCCATGGCCGAGCGAATAGAGCGAGGCCGAGACGAACTGGAGCGAGCGGAACAGCCGGTCCACCGCCGCGGGGCGCCGGCGCACGAAGATCCACGACACCGCCAGGGTCAGCAGCAGGGCCAGGACGAAGCCCAGCGCCGGCGACAGCACGATCGCCGCCGCGGTCTTGGCGACCCCGGCCCAGCCGATCACGGCCAGCCCGCCCTTGGTGAGCCCGGCGCCGATTAGGCCGCCGATCAGGGCGTGGGACGACGAGGAGGGGATGCCCGCCCACCAGGTCAGGAGGTTCCAGCTCACCGCGCCGGTCAGGGCGGCGAAGATCAGCCGGTCGCTCACCACCTTCACCGAGACGATGCCCGCCCCGACGGTCTGGGCCACGTGCAGGCCGAAGAACAGGAAGGCGATGAAATTGAACCCCGCCGCCCAGATCACGGCGTAGCGCGGCTTCAGCACCCGGGTCGAGACGATGGTGGCGATGGAGTTGGCGGCGTCGTGCAGCCCGTTCAGGAAGTCGAACAGGAGCGCTGTGCCGATCAGCAGCCAAAGCGCGGTGGTGGCGGGAAGCAGCATCGCCGGCCTCTCAGAGGTGCTCGAGCAGGATGCCGCTGATCTCGTTCGACACGTCCTCGAACCGGTCGAGGACCTTTTCCAGGTGGTCGTAGATGTCGGCGCCGGCGATGAAGTCCATCGGGCGATCCTGGCAACTGCGGAACAGGGTCTTCATGCCCTGGTCGTAGACTTGGTCCGAGCGGTCCTCGATGCGGGTGACGGCCTCGGCGATGGCGTTCAGGCGGGCGGCGTTGCGGCGCAGGTCGCTCAGCAGTTCGGTAGCCTCGACCGTCAGGTAGGCGGCCTGGATCGCTAGGTCGCCCAACTCGCGCATCTGCGGCTGGAACTCGCGCACCTCGAACAGGGTGATCGACTTGGCGGTCTTCTGCATCTGGTCGATGGCGTCGTCGAGCGAGGCGGCCAGGGCGCGGATATCGCTGCGGTCGAACGGGGTGATGAAGGTCCTGCGCACGGCCAGGAACACCTCGCGCGCCACCTCGTCCGCCGCCTGCTCGTGGCGCATGATGGCTTCGCAGGCGGCCGGCACGCCTTCGCCGCCGCTCAGCAGTTCGCGCAGCGCCTCGGCCCCCTGCAGCAGCAGGCGCGCCTGCTCGACGAAGCGGTCGAAGAAGCTGTCTTCGCGCGGCATCAGGGCCCGGAACCAACGCATCATTAGAAATCTCCGCCGCCCGCCTGGCGGGGCTCGAATCGGCACTGTCCCCGGATTTTAATCCGACCGCGGAGGAATGTGCGTGCCTATGCCAGGCGCGCGAACGTCACACCGCAGCCGCCAGGTCGGCGGGATCGCTAGGCCTGAGCCGTCTCGGCTTCCTCCAGCAGCCAGTCCCGGAAAGCCTGGATCGCGACGTCCGAACCCGCCTGCGGGCGGTGCACGACATAGTAGGCCAGGGCGCAGGACAGAGCTTCGCCAAAGGGGCGGACCAGACGTCCCTCCGCCAGGTCCCGCGCGACGAGCGTGGTGCGGCCGAGGGCGACGCCGTTGCCGGCGATCGCCGTCTGGATCACCGCGGCGGAATCATTGATCTGCAGGCCGCGTTCGCACCCCTCCGTCGGGTGGCCGAAATGGGCGAGCCAGGTCCGCCAGGATGGGAACGAGGGCTCCGACGCCATCGACCGGTCATGGATCAGGGGGTGGCGCTTGAGGTCTGCCGCCGTCCGCAAGGGCCGGGGTCCGTGCAGCATGCTCGGGCTGCACACGGGAAAGAATTCGTCGCGCGCCAGGAAGACCGCGCTCACCTGGGGCCAGCGCCCGGCACCGTAGCGGATGCCGATGTCGGCGTCTTCGGCGGCGAAATCGACCAGGCGGCCGCTGGTGTCGATCCGCAATTCATAGTCCGGGTAGCGCGCGCCGAACCGTTCGACCCGCCACAGCAGCCATTTGTCGGCGAAGGCCGGGGGGACGGTGACGGTCAGGGCCCGGCGGGTCCTGGCGGCCTTGAGCTGGCTCATGGCCGCCGAGAGATGGCCAAAGCCCGTCTGGAGATCCGGCAGCGCCGCCAGGGCCGCCTCGGTCAGCACCAGGCGCGCGGGGCCTGACTGGGCGCGACGAAACAGCTCCAGCCCCAGGATCTCTTCGAGACCGCGCACCAGTTGGCCGACGGCGGCCGGCGTCACGTTCAGCTCGTCCGCGGCGGCGACGAAGCTCAGGTGTCGGGCGGCGGCTTCGAACGCCCGGAGCGCGTTCAGGTGGTTGGGCGCACGCATGGCGCAAAAGATTCTCTATCTCGGCGGGGTGGATCAAGTGGTTTGTAGCCACGTTCCCCAATGAGCATAGTCCGCCTCACGGAACGCGCGCTCCGGCTTCAAACCTCAAGCGAAGTCAGGAGAATTCCAATGAAGCTCAATGACAAGATCGTCCTGGTCACTGGTGGAACGTCCGGAATCGGGCTCGCGGCTGCGCACCTGTTTCGCGCCGAGGGCGCGAAGGTCATCGTGATCGGTTCCAATTCGGATCGCCTCCAAGCGGCGGTCGACGAGCTGGGCGGCGACGTGCTGGCGCTCAAGGCCGACCTGCGGCGCCCAGCCGAGATCGAAGCCGCCATGGACACCGTCCGCGATCGGTTCGGCCGCCTCGACGTCCTGTTCGCCAACGCCGGCATGGGCGTGGCGTCGCCGCTCGAAGCCGTGACGGAAGCCCAGATCGACGAGCAGTTCGCCATCAACTTCAAGGGCCTGTTCTTCACCGTGCAGAAGGCGGCGCCGCTGATGGGCAAGGGCGGGAGCATCGTGCTCACCACCTCGTTCCTGAACGCGGTCGGCGCGCCGGGGCTGTCGATCCTGTCGGCGACCAAGGCGGCGATCCGCTCGCTGGCCCGCTCGCTTGGCGCCGAGCTGGCGCCGCGCGGCATCCGGGTCAATGCGGTGAGCCCCGGCCCGATCAGCACGCCCTTCCACGGCAAGCTCGGCCTGAGCGACGAGGACTTGAAGGCCGCCGGGGCCGGCATCGAAGCCCGGGTTCCGCTGCAACGCTTCGGCGAGGCCGAAGAGGTCGCCCGCGCGGCCCTGTTCCTCGCCAGCCCCGACAGTTCTTTCGTGACGGGCGCGGAACTGGTCGTGGACGGCGGGCTCACGCAGATCTGACCGCCCCACACAAAACGGCCCTGGCTGTGGCGACGCCACAACCAGGGCCCAGTTAGGTCGCAACGGGGAGCTGCGGCCTAGAACGACTTGGTGATGCCGCCGAAGAAGCCGCGGCTGGCGCCGAACTGGGGCGCGCCGACGCCCACGCCGGTGCCGTCGCGGATTTCGTAGGTCTTGTTGGCGACGTTGATGATGTCGAAGCGCACGTCGACATGGCCGGCCAGCGGCAGATCGAAGTGGTGGGCGGCGGTCAGGTTGAAGGTCAGATAGCTCGGCACGTGGGCGCCGTTGGGCACGCTGCTGCCGTCGGCCAGGGTCTGGTCGCTGCGCAGGCCCGATCCGTACAGCCCGTCGAACCCGACGCGCGTGCCGCGGATCACGCCATCCTGGAACAGATAGGAGCCGCCGAGCGAACCGGTGTAGGTCTGGTCGTGATCCAGGTAGATGTAGTTCTTGGCGATGTAGGCCAGGTCGGCGGCGCTGAAGTTGAACTGGCTGGAGTCGATGTCCTTACCCTGCGCCCGTTGGTGGGTGAAATTGAAGTAGGCCGTGAACGGTCCGTGCGCGTAGTTGGCCGTGAATTCCTGGCCGAAGATGATGCCGTGCTCATAGTTGAACGGCGTCAGGATGATCGGCGCGCCGAATTGGCCTTCGTCGATCAGGTGGGTCGACTGGCGGTAGTACACATCGACGCCCAGCGTCAGGTCCTTGCCCAGGAAGCGCTGTTCGCCGCCGATATCGTAATAGTTCTGCCGCTCGGCGAAGGGCACGGTGTCCTGGGTCACGCCCGAGGCCGCGGTAGTGTTGTTGAACTTAAGCACCGTCGGGCTGGCGACCAGTTCGAACGGCGGCGGGTTGAAGTAGCGGGCGTAGCCGGCGTGGAGCGTGGTGTCCGGGGTGGGCAGCCACACCAGGTTCACCCGGGGCGAGAGCTGCTTCTCGTTGCGATAGCTGTTCAGCACGTCGCCGCGCAGACCGTAGTTCAGGGTCAGGTTATTCAGGATTTTCCATTCGTCCTGCAGGTAGACGCTGTAGGTGAACTGGGTCTTGCCGCCGTTGTCGAGGATGGTCTCGGGCACGTCGGTGGTCTGCACCCCGTTGGCGTCCACCGGAAGAACTTGTGAGGACGTATCGCTGGTGGCGCGCTCGCCCTGGATGATGATGCCGCCGCGCAGGGTGTGGTCGGGCGTCAGCTTGTAGACGCCCTCGGTCTGCAGGCCGAAGGCGACGTCGCGCTTCAGGGCGTTCTGCGAGATGCCGGTGAACAGCAGATCGCCCAGGTCATTGGCCGTGGGGCGGAAGTCGAGCGTCGAGTAGCGGCTGAACAGCGAGGTCTGCACGGTCCAGTCGCCGGCGTCGTGCAGCCAGCTGCCGATGGCGTAGCCGGTGACCTCGCGCTGGGTCTCGTTCAACTGAGTGCTGTTGAGATTGGAGATGCCATTGACGGTCAGGCCGAGCTGCGGGGTCAGGCCCGGGGTGTTGGGGACCTGGAAGCGGTCGTTGGAATAGCCGCCCATGAAGCTGATCCGGTCCGACTGGGACAGGGTGTGGTCGACATAGACGAACAGGTTGCCTTCGTCGGCGCGATCATGGTCGGGCGTGGCCGAGCCGTCCGGGCTCTCGATGCCGAGCTGGGTGCGGCGGAATTCGCCCGAGATGAAGAAGTTGGTGTCGCCGCTGTGGCCGCCGTACTCGAAGCTCGGCTCGTAGGTGCCGTGGCTGCCGCCATAGAGCGAGACCGAGCCGCCGTCCTGCAGGCCGCTCTTGGTGGTGATGTCGATGATGCCGGCGGTCTGCAGGCCGTACTGGGCCGGCATGGCGCCGGTGAGCAGGCTGAGGCTGTCGATCAGCCGGGGGCTGAGGGTCTGGCCGAACACCGAGATGCCCTCGGGCAGGATCACGCCGTTGATGCGGTACTGGATGCCGTTGTGGTCGTCGCGGACGTGGAACTGGCCGAAGCTGTCCTGCACCACGCCGGGCAGCTGCAGGATCACCTGGTTGAGCTGCTGATTGTCGCCGCCCGGTTGGGATTGGATGGTGGCGCTGTTGATGGTGTAGACCGAGGCGCCCAGCGACGGTTCGATCGACTGGCGCGCCTGGTTCAGGCGCTGGGCGGTGACCACCACTTCGTTGACGGACTCGGTTCCGGACGGCGCCGGGGCGGGCGACGACGAGAGGCCGATCTGTCCGCGGCCGACCTGGCTGGTCGCGACCTGGCTATTAGCCTGGGGAGAGCTCGGATCGACCTGGGCGTGGGCGGAACTGGCGAACGCTGTGATGATGGCGCTGCTGGCGGCGACGGCGAGCAGGCGGTGACGACTGGACACTGCGGATAATCCCCTCGGTTTTTCAACGCGAGGTAGGGCCGCGGGCCGCGGTCGGCCTATGCCGAAACTTCCCGATCTTGCCGGGAAAACTTCCCGATTTGCCGAGGGCGGGTGCGGCGCGGCTGCGAGACGTGTAGTGCCTAGGCTCGATGTCGCTTCAGACCCGCATAGTCGTCCTGGTCGCCGGCGTGCTGTTCGTCAGCGTCGCCCTGGGCTCGGTATTCGCTGGCGTCCAGGCCCGCCGCGCCCTGGATGCGGAAATCCGTGCGGCCATGCTGGGCGGCGCCCAGACGGTGCAGAGCGCCTATGAAGACCTGCCGCGCTCGGACCATCCCGCGCGCGACCTGGCCCAGCTTGCCGCCACCTTCGACGGCAACCGCCACGTCCAGGCGCGGCTGCAGGACGACGCGGGGCGCACCGAGCGGATCTCGACCGCGCCCCCGGCCGGTGCGCCGGCGCCCGAATGGTTCCAGCGCCTGATCGCGCCGCGCACGACCCAGGCCGCCCTGCCGGCGCCGCTGACCGCGGCCGGCCCGCAGATGATCCTTTTGCGCGCGACGCCCGACCCGGATATCGGCGCGCTCTGGGTCGAGCTGTCGGGCGTGGCGACGGTGCTGGGCGGCTCGGCCCTGGCCGGCCTGGTGCTGGTGGTGCTGGTGGTGCGCGCCGCGCTGGCGCCGCTACGGGAGCTGTCGACCAGCCTGGGCGAGATCGGCCGCGGCGATTATCGCGGGCGGCTGCGCGAACGCGGGCCGAAGGAAATCCAGCGGCTGGAGCGCAGCTTCAACGCCATGGCCGAGCGCCTGACCGCCATGGGGCGGCGCAACTGGGCGCTGGAGCAGCACCTCCTGACCCTTCAGGACGAGGAGCGCGCCGAGATCGCCCGCGACCTGCACGACGATGTTGGCCCGCTGCTGTTCGCGGTCAGCCTCGACGCCGAGGTCATCACCCAGCACCTGGCCGCCGGGCGCCCCGAAGGCGTGCCCGACCAGGTGGCGGCGATCCAGGCCGGGGTGCGCCACGTCCAGCGCGAGATCCGGGCCATGGTGGCGCGGCTGCGCCCGACGCCGGTGACCGAGCTGGGCCTGGGCCGGGCGATCCAGGACCTGGTGAAGTTCTGGGCCGACCGCCGGCCCGAGATCGCCTTCGAGCTGCACCTGCCCGAGAGCGAGGCCCAGCTTCGTGACGTGCTCAAGGACACCGCCTTCAGGGTGATCCAGGAGGCGGTGAACAACGCCGTGCGCCACGCCCATCCGAACCGGATCGAGATCGCCATCCGCTGCGGCCCCTCCGAGGTCGAGGTCGAGGTGGTCAACGACGGCGCCGATGCGGAACCGGAGGCGGCGGCGCTGGGCTTCGGCCTGGTGGGGATGCGCGAGCGGGTGGCGTCGAGCGGCGGAACCCTGGCCATCCGCCGGCCGAGCGCCGAGGCGCCGACCTGGTCGGTGGCGGCGGTGCTGCCGCTGGCGCCGGAACTGGGCCGGGCGGGGGAGGCGGCGTGAACATCCTGCTGGTCGACGACCACGCGATCCTGAGGGCGGGGCTGCGCAAGCTGCTGAGCTCGGTGTTCGACGGGGAGGTCTATGAGGCCGCCAACGGCCGCGAGGCGGTGGCCCTGGCCCTGACCAAGAAGCTCGACCTGATCCTGCTGGACCTGAACCTGCCCGAACTCGGCGGCCTGGAGCTGCTGGAGCGGCTGTTGCAGGTCTCGCAGGCGGCGGTGCTGGTGCTGAGCATGCACGCCGAGCCGTTCTACGTCACCCGCACGCTCGAAGCCGGCGCCCAGGGCTATATCAGCAAGGCCGCGCCGCCCGAGGAGCTGCTGAATGCGATCCGCAAGGTGACCGCCGGCGGCCGCTATATCGAGGCGGAGCTGGCCCAGATGCTGGCGGCCCAGCCGGACGCGGCCGGCCCGTCCCTGGAGCAGCTGTCCTCGCGCGACATGGAGCTGCTGCGCCTGCTGGGCGCCGGGCGCACCCTGTCCGAAATCGCCGACGCCCTGGGTCTCAGCTACAAGACCGTGGCCAATACCTGCAGCGCCATGAAGGCCAAGCTCGGGGTCGCGCGCACCGCCGACCTGGTGCGGCTGGCGGTCCAGGCCAACCTGGCCTGAGGACGGCGCCCCGCGCGCATCGATTGCGGAATTCCGTTCCGCAGTGCCTGGAGCGGCGGCCGCCTTCTGAAATGCAGGCCCGTTCGTATCTTTCCGCCAACGCCGCAACGGAGCGGCTGTCGATTGAATACGCCCTGGCGTGTTCAGGTATTCGAGGCGGAGAGTCCGATATGTCCAAACTTTACGAGCCGCTGGACCTTGGCGCGATCAAGCTTTCGCACCGGGTGGTCCAGGCGCCGCTGACCCGTCTGCGCGCCGAACTGCCCGGCGACGTGCCCGGCGCGCTGATGGCCGAGCACTATGGCCAGCGCGCCTCCGCCGGCGGCCTGCAGATCGCCGAGGCGACCCACATCTCCATCACCGGCCGCGGCTATCTCGGCGCGCCGGGCATCTATTCCGACGCGCAGGTGGTGGGCTGGCGCAAGGTCACCGACGCTGTCCACGCCAAGGGCGGGCGCATCTTCCTGCAGCTCTGGCACGTCGGCCGTCAGAGCCACGTCGACAATACCGGTGGTGTCGCGCCGGTCGCGCCCTCGGCGATCCAGTACGAGCAGGTGGTGGTGACCCAGGACGGCTGGGTTCCGGTGTCGCCGAACAGGGCGCTGGAGTTGGACGAGATCCCCGGCATCGTCGAGGAATTCCGCCAGGGCGCCATCCGCGCCAAGGCCGCGGGCTTTGACGGCGTGGAGATCCACGGCGCCAACGGTTACCTGATCGACCAGTTCATCCAGGACGGGACCAACAAGCGCACCGACCGTTACGGCGGGCCGGTGGAGAACCGCGCCCGCCTGCTGTTCGAGGTGGTCGAGGCCGCAGCCTCGGTGTGGGGCGGCGACCGGGTCGGCGTGCGGCTGGGGCCGAGCGGGACCTGGGCCTCGATGTCGGACAGCAACCCGGAGCAGACCTTCGGCTACATCGCCGAGCAACTGAACCGCTACGGCCTGGCCTATCTGCACATCATCGAGCCGCGCATCGTTGGGGCCGAGGCGCCGGTCGACGGCAAGCCGCCGGTGGCGGCCGCCCAGATCCGTAAGCTGTTCAAGGGCGCGATCATCGTCGCGGGCGGCTTCGACCGCGAGGGGGCCCAGCACATCGTCGACGGCGGCGATGCGGACCTGGTGGCCTTCGGCCGCCACTTCTCGGCCAACCCCGACCTGCCGGAGCGCCTGCGCCGCAACCTGCCGCTGACGCCCTATGACCGCGACACCTTCTGGGGCGGCACGGGCGTCGGCTACACCGACTTCCACCCCTACGAAGAGGCGGAGGCCGAGGCGGCCTGATCTGTCGGCCTGATCTGTCGGCCTGATCTGTTGGCCTGATCTGTTGGCTTGAGCGAAGTGCGGCGGCCGCGATGGGATGCGCGGCCGCCGTCGTGTCTTGCTTAGGCCGCCAGCGCGTCGAGCCGCTGCATCTCTTCGGCGGAAAGCCGCAGGCCGGCGGCGGCGACGTTCTGCTCCAGGTGCGCGAGGCGGCTGGTGCCGGGGATGGGCAGCATCACCGGGCTGCGGTGCAGGGTCCAGGCCAGGGCGACCTGGCCCGGCGTGGCTCCATGGGCCTTGGCGGCCTCGTCCAGCGGGCCGCCCGGCCGCGCCAGGTCGCCCGAGCCGAGCGGGAACCAGGGAATGAAGCCGATCCCGTGCTGTTCGCAGTAGTCCAGCACGTCGTCGTCGCTGCGGTCCGCCAGGTTGTAGCGGTTCTGGACGGTGGCCACGGGGAACACCTTTTGCGCGGCCTCGATCTCCTCGACCGAGACCTGGCTCAGTCCGGCGGCGGCGATCAGGCCCTCGCGGAGGAACTCGGCGATGGCGCCGAACTGCTCGTCGCGCGGCACCTTCGGGTCGATGCGGTGCAGCTGCCACAGGTCGATGCGCTCGAGCTTGAGCAGGCGCAGGCTGTTGTGCAGGCGTTCGCGCAGATAGTCAGGCTGGCCCCGCGGGGTCCACCCGTTCGGCCCCGGCCGCTCCAACCCGCCCTTGGTGGCGATGAGGATGTCGCCGTAGGGGGCGAGCGCCTCGCCGATCAGTTCCTCGCTGACGAACGGGCCGTAGCTGTCGGCGGTGTCGATGAAATTGACGCCGAGTTCGGGCAGGCGGCGCAGGGTGCGCAGGGCCTCGTCGCGATCCTTCGGCGCACCCCAGATCCCCTCGCCGGTGATGCGCATGGCCCCGTAGCCGAGGCGGGCGATCTTGCGCCCGGCGAGGGTGAATTCGCCGGCCTGGCGGGCGTCTGGCGTGGTCATGGGGATCATCCTGTCTGACGGCTGAAAGGCGTAGAGGGGCAGGGTGGTTCGACCCGTCTCAATGGGACAGGTCGGCGAACAGATAGTCGCTCATGAAGTCGACAAACACGCGAAGCTTGGGCGTCAGGTTGCGGCTCGGCGGCCAGAGCATGCGGAAAACGCCGACGTCGGTGATGTAGCGGTCGAGCACCGACGACAGCACGCCCGCCGCCAGTTGCCGGCTGACGGCGAAGGTCGGCACGCAGACCAGGCCGACGTCGCGCTCGGCCATCTCGATCAGCGGCCAGAGGGTGTTGGCGACGATGGTCGAGGGGATGTCCACGTCCAGATAGCCGTCGCCGCGGGTCAGCCGCCAGCCTTCCAGCTTGCCGGTGGTGGACCAGCGATGGCGCAGGCAGACGTGGTTCGCCAGGTCTTCGGGTTCGTTCGGCTCCCCATGGGCGGCGAAATAGGCCGGCGAGCCGACGATCACATAGGAATAGGCGCCCAACGTCTTGGTGACGAGCTGGGAATCGACCGCCGGGCCGGTGCGCAGCACCACGTCGAAGCCTTCCTCGATCACGTCGACCATCCGGTCGGCCAGGTCGATATCCAGCTCGATCTCGGGATAGGTGCTGGCGAAGGTGCTGAGCGCCGAGGTCAGCAGCGTCCCCACCAGGGGCAGGCCGATCTTGAGCCGGCCGCGCGGTGCGCCGGTGCTCTGGGCGATCTCGAGTTCGGCGGCCTCGACCTCCTGGAAGATGCGCTGGCAGCGCCGGAGAAAGGCCTCGCCCTCGGTGGTGAGCGTCACGCTGCGGGTGCTGCGGTTGAACAGCCGCACGCCCAGCCGCTGTTCCAGCCGCACGATGCTCTTGCCGACCGCCGAGGCGGAAATGCCGAGCTTGCGCCCCGCCACGGTGAAGTTGCGGGCCTCGGCGGCCTGGACGAAGGCGTTCAGGGAATCCAGCCTGTCCATGCCCTGGTCCTTCGCGTCGCCTGACTGATCTGTGGCGCCCAATCCGGCGGATCAAGTCTTGGGGGTGGGTTTGGCGATCTCAGCCGTCTGGCGGCGAAGCCAGGCGTGGGCGGGATCGTCGTCGAGCCGGTGGCTCCAGTGCATCAGGCTGGCGACCCGGGGCGTGTCGAACGGCAGGTCGCAGATCTTCAGCGGGTAGTTGTTCTGCAGCGTCTGGCCGAGCCGTCGCCCCAGGACGGCGATGAAATCCGAGCCGGCCAGGATGTTGGCGGCCGACAGGTAGGGCGCGTCCAGGCGCGAGGTGGTCGCCAGGCCCGCCTGGGCCAGGGCGGTGACGACGAAGCTGGTGTTGTCGCCGCTGGATGAAATGTTCAGGCGCGGCCAGGCGGCGAAGGTCTCAAGCGTGATCGGGCTATCCAGCGCCGGGTGGTCTGCGCGCAGCACGGCGACATAGTCGTCCTCGATCAGGACCTGCTGGCCGAAGCGGACGCCCGGCAACCCGACCGCGGTGATGGCCAGGTCGAGCTCGCCGCGGTCCAGCAGGTCGGCCACGTTCAGGGTGCCGCTGGGCCGGATCGACAGGCTGATGTCCGGCGCCTGGCGGGCGCAGGCCGAGATCAGCGGCGCGGTCAGCACCACGGCGGCGTAGTTGTTGACGGCGATCCTGAACCGCCGGCTGGCGGTCTGCGGATCGAACTCGTTGGGCTCCAGCGAGCGGCGCAGGTCGTCCAGAATCCGCGCCACCGCGGTGGACAACTGCTCGGCGCGCGGGGTGGGCTCCATGCCGCCCGGGCCACGCACGAACAACTGGTCCTTGAGCAGGTGGCGAAGCCGGTTCAGGGCGTGGCTCATGGCCGGCTGGCTCAGCGACAGGCGGTCGGCGGCCCGGGTCACGCTGCGCTCGCGCAGCACGGCCTCGAACACGAGCAGCAGGTTGAGATCGAAGCGGCTGAGATCCATGCCGCCCCAAGGTGAACTGAGCTCGGTCACGACTGCAAGCTCCAGCCGCCGCCAAGCGCCTTGTAGAGCGCCACGAAGCTCTGCAGGTGGGCCGCGTTGGCCTGCTGCAGGGCGGCGCGGTTGGGGAACACCGCCGCCTGGGCGGCCTGGACCGACAGGGTGTCGACCATGCCGGCCTTGAAGCCGGCCTCGGTCATGCTCAGGCCCTGGTCCGCCTTGGCGACGGCGGCCTGGTCGGCGCTCTGCTCGGCGTCGGTGGCGCGCACCGAGGCCAGGGCGTCCTCCACGTCGCCATAGGCCTGGCGGGTAGCCTTGATGTAGTCGGCCAGCAGCTCGGCCTTCTGGGCACGGGCGAGCTGGAGCTGGCCCTTGAGCTTGCCGCCCTCGAAGATCGGCTGCACCGCGCCGAGCGCCAGGTTGTAGATCAGGTCGGGACCGGCCACGCCCGAGGCCAGGCCCATGGCCTCGATCCCGACCGAGCCCGACAGGTTGAACGAGGGCAGGAACTGGGCCCGCGCCACCACGATGTTGGCGTTGGCCGCGACCAGCTGGCGCTCGGCCTGCTGCACGTCGGGGCGATGCAGCAGCAATTGCGAGGGCAGGCCTGCGTCGAGCGCCGGGACGCTGAGGTCCTTCAGCGACTTGCCGGTGATCTGCATGGTCTCGGGCGACTGGCCGGTGAGAATGGCCAGGGCGTCCAGCGCATGGGCGTGCTGTTCCTGCAGCGGCGGGAGAGCGCGGCGGGCGGTCTCGACCACGGTCTCCTGGTTCACCACGTCGAGCTGGGTGGCGAGGCCGGCGCGCTGCTTGGCCTGGATGTCTCCGAGCACGGTCTGGGCGGTGGCGAGATTGCTCTGGGCGGTGGCGATCTGGTCCTGCAAGCCCAGCACCTGGATATAGGTGGTGGCGACGCCGGATACGGTGGCGAGATCCACCACCTGCCAGGCGTAGCGGGCCGCCGTGGCCGAGGACTTGGCGGCGTCAAGCGCCGCGCGGTTCTTGCCCCAGATGTCCAGTTCGTAGGAGGCGGTGAACACGCCGGTGAAGTCGCCGTAGTGGCGCTCCTTGCCCTGGGGGCTGTTGCGGCGCACCGCCGCCGCCTCGGGGGCGACCGACACCGACGGCAGCAGCGGGGCGCCGGCGATGCGGGCCTGGGCGTCGGCCTCCTTCATCCGCGCGACGGCGGCGGCGAGGTCGTCGTTGTCGTGCTCGGCCTTGCCGATCAGCTGGTCGAGCTCGGTCGAGCCGAACGCGGTCCACCAGTCCTTGGCCGGCCAGGCGTCGTTGGCGGCGCCTTCGCGCCAGGCCGGCGTCGAGGTGGGAGCGGCGAGGTTCAGCGGCTCGGGCTTGATGGCGCAGCCGGCCAGGAGGGCGGTGAGCGCGAGGGCGGCGGCGCCCTTCAGCAGTCCGGTGTTCATGGCGCGGCTCCCAGATCGACGGCGGCGACGGCGGCGGCTGCGGCCGCGTCGTTCTCCTTCTTGAACCCGGCGACGCCGACCGCGCCGACGACCACGCCCCCGGCCTTCAGCGGCGCGCCGCCGCGCAGGGCGGTGAGGCCGACGGTGGCCAGGCCGACCCGGCCCTTGCCGACGTTCTCCTCCAGCTCCTCGGTGGGGCGCTGCAGCAGGGCGGCGGTGCGGGCCTTGCCGATGGCGAGGTCGCCGCTGCCGGCCCTGACCCCGTCCATGCGGTCGAAGGCCAGCAGCACGCCGTCGGCGTCGACCACGGCGATGGCGGCGGGGTTGCCGGCCTGGCGGGAGAACCGTTCGGCAGCCTCCAGGGCGGCGTGGGCGCCGGCCTGGGTCAGGACCGGGGTGGAGCGGACCAGGGGGTCGGCCGGGGCCGCGGCCTGGACCGCGTTGGGTGCGGCGACGGCGAGCACGAGCAGGATAGGGGCGAGGCGCATGGCGGGCTCCGTCAGATGGTCTTGGGTTGGATGGGGCGTCGGCGGCGCAGCAACTGGCCCAGGGGGTTGGGGAAGCGCAGGTGTTCGAAGCGCTGCTGCAGCCGGTCCATGAACAGGTAGACGACCGGGGTGGTGAACAGGGTCAGCACCTGGGACACCGCCAGCCCGCCGACGATGGTGTAGCCCAGCGGCTGGCGGATCTCCGCCCCGGCGCCGCTGGCCAGCATCAGCGGAACCCCGCCCAGCATGGCGCACAGGGTGGTCATCAGGATCGGCCGGAAGCGGGCCAGACACGCTTCGCGCACCGCCACCTCCCGGTCCGCCCCGGCGCGTTCCCGCTGCAGGGCGAAGTCCACCATCATGATGCCGTTCTTCTTGACGATGCCGATCAGCAGCACGATGCCGATGATGCCGATCACATCCAGCGGCCGGCCGACCACCATCAGGGTCAGCAGCGCGCCCAGCCCCGCCGAGGGGAGGGTGGACAGGATGGTGATCGGGTGGGCCCAGCTCTCGTAGAGCATCCCCAGGATCAGATAGACCGCGGTCAGGGCGGCCAGGATCAGGACGCCCTGGCCAGACAGGGCCGACTGGAAGGCTTGGGCTGCGCCTTGGAAATTGGTCTCCACCGTCAGCGGCATGTGCAGGTCGTGCTGCACCTTCTTGATCGCCGAGACCGCGGCGCCGATGGAGACGTGGGGCTTGAGGTTGAAGGACACCGTCACCGAGGGGAACTCGCCCTGGTGGTTCACCACCAGGGGCGCGGTGGCGTTGGAGACCTGGGCCACGGCGCCGAGCGGCACGGACTGTCCGGTGGCGCTCTTCAGATAGACCTGCTGCAGGGCGTCGGGCGTGGTGCGGAACGGCGCGGCCACCTCCAGGATCACCTGGTACTCGTTCAGCGGCGTGTAGACCTTGGTGGCCGGGCGCTCGCCGAAGGCGTCGTACAGGGCGTCGTCGATCTGCTGCGGGGTGACGCCCAGGCGGGCGGCGGCGTCGCGGTCGATGGTGATGTTCAGCTCGGGCGCGCCTGACACCGCGTCGCTGGCCACGTCGGTCAGGCCAGCCGTGTGCTTGAGCGCGTCTTCCACCTTGGCGGCCCAGCTCGCCAGTTCCTTCGGGTCGGCGTCGACCAGGGTGTACTGGTAGGCGCTCTTGGACACCCGCGCGCCGATGGTGATGTCCTGGGAAGCCTGCAGGTACAGGCGGATGCCGGCGACGTTGGCCACGTGCCGTTCGATCCGGGCGATCACCGCCTGGGCGCCGCCGTCGGGGCCGCGCTTGCCCTGGGGCTTGAGCGCGATGAACATCCGGCCCTGGTTGGGCGAGGGGCTGCTCGGGCCCGGGCCGATATAGCTGGCCACCGAGGCCACCGCCGGGTCCTTCAGGATGATGTCGGTGATCTGCGTCTGGCGCTCGGCCAAACCATCGGTGGAGATGTCCTTGGACGCCTCGGTCACCCCCGCCAGAAGACCGGTGTCCTGCTGCGGGAAGAAGCCCTTGGGGATGACCACGTAGAGCACGCCGGTCAGGGCGATGGCGGCCAGCAGGGTCAGCAGGGTCAAGGTCTGATGGCCCAGCGCCACGCGCAGGCCGCGCTCATAGAGGTGGGTCAGGCCCTCGAAGCCGCGCTCCAGCACATTGTAGAACCGGCCCCGCGGCTCGTCCGCCTTGTGGGCCTTGAGCAGCTTGGCGCACAGGGTGGGCGTCAGGGTCAGGGAGACGAAGGCCGACATGGCGATGGAGACCGCCAGGGTGATGGCGAACTCCTGGAACATCCGCCCGATCAGCCCGCCCATCAGGAACAGGGGGATGAACACCGCCACCAGCGAGATCGAGATGGAGATGACGGTGAAGCCGATCTCGCCCGCGCCCTTCAGGGCGGCCTGAAGCGGCGGCAGGCCCTCCTCCAGGTGGCGCACGATGTTCTCGATCATGACGATGGCGTCGTCGACGACGAAGCCGACCGCGATGCTCAGCGACATCAGCGACAGGTTATCCAGGCTGAAATGCCAGGCGTACATCACCGCGAAGGTGCCGATGATCGACAGCGGCACCGCCACCGCCGGGATCAGGGTGGCGCGGGCCTCGCGCAGGAACAGGAAGATCGCGCCGACCACCAGGAACACCGTCAGCACCAGGGTCTTCTCCACGTCCGTCACCGAGGCGCGGATGGTGGTGGTGCGGTCGGAGACCACGGCGACCTTGATCGCCGGCGGCAGGGTGGCCTTGAGCCGGGGCAGGATGGCCTTGATGTGGTTGACGGTGTCGATGACGTTGGCGCCGGGGGCCGGCAGCACGTTCAGGATCACCGCGCGGCGATGGTCGAACCAGCCGGCGAGCTGGCTCGAGGCCGGGCCGATCTCGGCGTGGCCGATGTCGCTGATGCGGATGGGCGCGCCGTTCTTGTAGGCGATCACGGCGTTGTCGTACTCGCCGCGGCTGGTGATCTGGTCGTTGGTCTCCAGGCCATAGGTCTCGCGGGCGCCGCGCAGCGAGCCCTTGGCGGCGTCGACGGTGGTCTGCTGCAGGGCGGTGCGCACGTCTTCCAGGGTCACGCCGCGGGCCGACAGCTTGGTGGGGTCGACCTCGATGCGCATGGCCGGGGTCTGCTGGCCGCCGATGGTGACCAGGCCCACGCCCGCCTGTTGCGACAGCCGCTGCATCAGGATGCTCTCGGCGTAGTCGTCCACGGTGGTCAGCGGCAGGGTGTCGGAGGTCAGGCCCAGGATCAGCACCGGGGTCTCGGCCGGGTTCACCGCACGAAAGGTCGGCGGGCCGGGCAGGGTCGGCGGCAGGCTTCCCGCGGCGGCGTTGATGGCGGCCTGGACCTGCACCTCGGCCTGCTGCAGCGACACCGAGGGGGCGAACTGCAGGGCGATCTGGGCGAAGCTCAGGGCGCTGGACGAGGTCATCTGGGTCAGGCCGGGGATCTGGCCCAACTGGCGCTCCAAGGGCGTGGTGACGGCCGAGGCGTTGGTCTTGGCGTCGGCGCCCGGCAACTGGGCGGTGACCTGCAGCGTGGCGGTGGAGACGTCGGGCAGGGAGGCGATGGGCAGGGCGCTGTAGGCGCACAGCCCCACCAGCAGCAGGCCGACCATCAGCATGACGGTGGCGATGGGCCGGCGGATGAACGGCGCCGAGATCCCGCCGCGCACGGGCGGTTCGGCGGTTTCAGGGGCGTGGGTGTCTTGTGGTTCCTGGCTCATGGGATCAGCCCCAGCGCGTCCTGTCCGGTGTTCTTGATCGACGCCGCGCCGGCGTGCTGGACCAGGGTGACGTGGGCGCCGGGCGTCAGGGCGAACTGGCCGTCGGTGACGACCGTCTCGCCGGCCTTCAACCCGCCTTCGATTACGGTGCGGTCGCCCAGGGTCTCGCCGGCCTGGATCGGCCGCGCGGCGACGGCGCCGTCGGAGCCCACCACCCAGGCGTAGGTCCCGGTCACGCCCCGCTGGATCACGCTGGTGGGGACAGTCAGACCGTTCAGTTGGCGGCCGAGGACCAGGTGGCCTCGCACCGACTCGCCGGGCCACAGCAGGCGCTGGGCGTTGGGGAACACCGCCTTCAACGTGATGGTGCCCGAGGTCTGGTCGACCTGGTTGTTGATAAGGGCCAGGTGGCCGACGTCGATCTGGCGCCCGGCGTCACCCTGGCCCAGCGCATCGACCTCAAGACTGTTAGGGCCGGCCGCGGCCATGGCCGCGCGGATGGCGGGCAGGGCGCTCTGGGGCAGGGTGAACAGCACCGCGATCGGCTGGATCTGGGAGATGGTCACCAGGCCCTGCGGATCGGTCGGGCCCACTAGGTTGCCGATGTCGATCAGGCGCAGGCCGGTGACGCCCGCGATCGGCGCGCGCACCGAGGCGAACCCCAGTTGCACCCGGTCGCGCTGGGCGGCGGCCTGGTCGGCGGCGACGGTGGCGCGGAGCTGGGCCACCTGGCTCTGCTGGGCCTGGACCTGTTGCTCGCTGACCAGGCCCTGGGGCGAGACCTGGGTGTCGCGGGCGAGCACCGCCTGGGCGTTGGCGAGCGCGGCCTGGTCGCGGGCGACATTGGCCTCGTCCTGGGCCAGGGTGGCCTGCAGCGGCCGCGGGTCGATCTCGGCGATCAATGCGCCCTTGGCCACTTGCTGGCCCTCGGTGAACGCGACCTTGACGATCTGGCCGCTGACCTCGGCGCGGGCGATGGCGGTGTTGAAGGCCTGGACCTGGCCGAGGCCGGTCAGGGCGTTGGGCGTGTCGCCGCTCGCCACCTGGGCCACAGCGACGGGAACCGGCTTGGCGTCCTTGGCGGCTCGGGACGCGTGGGGCGCGCAACCGGCTGTGCCGGCGGCGATCGCGACCGCGGCCAGGCCATAAGCGGCTCTGCGGCGGTGGACGGTTCTCTCCATCGGCTCGGCTCCTTCTCGTGTGGACGGAAGGGAGATGCCGCAAGCCGATCAATGCATCCAATGATTAGGTTAAATGCATGGATGCATAAAGTGAATGTGGCGCCCCGCCGCCGAAAAGACGCATAAGCGGTGTTGACCGGAGCGAATGTTTTGAACCCCCGGGGCGCCTGCCTGCACTAACCGAGCAGCGAGGTGCGGATGGTGGGCAATCAGAGCGCCGCGAGGAGCGGCCGAACGAGCGTGATGACGTCGCCAGATCAAAGGGACGAGGCGCGCCTGATCCGGCGCGTGGCGGCTGGGGATCGGCGTGCGTTCGAGGAACTGTATCGCGCCTACCATCCTCGCCTGACAAGATTTCTTTCCAACATGCTGCGCAAGCCGGAACTGGTGGAAGAGGTGCTGAACGACACCCTGATGGCGGTGTGGCGCCGGCCCGACAGCTACAGCGGTGCGAGCAAGCTCTCGACCTGGATCTTCGCCATCGCCTACCGCAAGGCGCTCCGGGCGCGCTCGCGCCTGGACGAGCCGGTGGAGGACAAGGATGCGGACAGCCGGCCCAGCGAGGAGGCCGGACCCGAGCAGCACCTGGGCCGCCAGCAGATCCAAAGGGTCTTGCTCGACGCCATGGAGGGGCTTTCGGCCGATCACCGCACGGTGGTCGACCTGACCTATTTCCACGAGATCGGCTATAGGGACATTGCGGAGATCATGGACTGTCCGGTGGACACCGTTAAGACGCGCATGTTCCACGCGCGGCGCAATCTGAGGACTGCGCTGGCGGGCTGCCTGACGGACTGGCTGTGAGGGCGCCATGACGGGACGGATCATTCCATTGCGCGGCGATCGGCATCGGGAAGTCCAAACGCTGCTGCCCTGGTACGTGGCGGGCGGCCTGGACGAGGCGGAGCGGGCGCAGGTCAAGGCGCACCTCGACCGCTGCGCTGACTGCCGCGCCGAACTGCGGGGCGAGCGCCGCCTGGCGACCGAGGTGGCTGGGCTGCCTGGCGAGGTTGGCGACGTCGAGCACGGCTGGGCCCTGATCAGCCAGCAGCTTGACCGGGAAGAGGCGCCGCAAGCCCCCGCCGCGCCGGGGATCGCGCGAGCGCGCAGGGCCTCGCGGGACCGCCCTTTGCGTCCGGCCGCGCGCAACCGCTGGCGCGAGTGGGCCATCGCCGCCCAGCTCGTGCTGATCGCGGGCCTCGGGCTTCAGGTCTGGCGCATGACGGCGCAGCCCGCCGCCCAGTACCATGTCCTGGGTGCGACGCCGGTGAACGTGGCGGCCAACGTGGTGGTGATCTTCCGCCCCGATACGCGTGAGCGGGACCTGCGCCAGATCCTGCAGAGCAACGACGCGCGCCTGGTGGACGGCCCGACGGTGGCCGACGCCTACCTGCTGCACGTGCCGGCGCCGAACCGGACGACGGTGCTGGCGCGGCTGCGGCGGCTGACCCAGGTGGTGCTGGCCGAGCCGGTCGACGGCGGGGCAGGGCGCTGATGCGAAACCTGGTGCGTAGCTTGGCTGCAGCCCTGGCGCTGCTGCTGACCTTCTCGGGCGTCGGGGCCGTGCGCAGCCAGCCCACGGCCACTCCCGCGATCGCGCGCGAGCGCCAGTTGCTGGTGATGCTGCGGCTGGAGCCCCAGCATTTCCGGCCGGAGTCGAGCTATGGCGGCAGCTATGGCGACGGCCAGGGGCGCAGCGTGCGCTGGCGCGTGGCGTCGCGGGTGGCGCGCGACCAGGGCGCCGTGGTGGTCGACGAATGGCCCATGCCCAGCCTGGGCGTGGACTGCTTCGTCATGGGCGTGCCGGAAGGCCGTCCGTTCGAGGAGGTGGCGGCGCGCATCGCCCATGACCCCAGCGTGTCGTGGACCGAGCCGATGCACACCTACCGCGGCCAGGGCGGGCCCGCCACGCACAACGACCCGCTCTATCGCGTGCAGCCGGCGGCGCGCGAATGGCGCCTGGCCGACCTGCATCGCATCTCGACCGGGCGCAATGTGCGCGTCGCGGTCATCGACAGCATGGTCGACAAGACCCACCCCGACCTGCTCGGCCAGGTCGAGCTGGTGCAGAACTTCGTGAGCGACCGGTCAGCGGCGCCCGAGGCGCACGGAACCGGCGTGGCCGGGATCATCGCCGCGCGGGCGGACAATGGCATCGGCATAGCCGGGATCGCGCCCCAGGCCCGGCTCCTGGGGCTGCGCGCCTGCTGGGAGGAGGCCAAGCCCGAGTCCAAATCGGCTACGGTCTGCGACACCCTCAGCCTGGCCAAGGCGCTCGACTTCGCCATCGAGCGCAAGGCCCAGGTCATCAACATGAGTCTGAGCGGGCCGCCGGACCTGCTGCTCGGCCGGCTGCTGGACGTGGCGCTTTCCCACGACATCGCGGTGGTGGCCGCCTATGACCGCAACGCCGTGGGCGGCGGGTTCCCGGCCTCGCATCATGGCGTGGTGGCGGTGGTCGACGAGGGCGGTGGGCCTTCGATATCCGGGGTGGTCGCAGCGCCGGGCCGCGACGTGCCGACCACCGAGCCGGGCGGGCGCTGGTTCCTGGTCAACGGCAGTTCCTACGCCGCCGCCCATGTCAGCGGGCTGCTGGCCCTGGTCCGGCAGAAAGCGCCGTTTGCGCACGGGGAGCCCATGCTTGTGATGGCGCGCTACAATGATATGATTGACGCTTGCGCAACGCTTTTGCAGAAGTCGGGGCCATGCAATTGCAATTGCGCCCAGCCAAATGAGATGTCCTCGATCGCCGCAAAATGACGTGCGGTCATCTATGCTTCATAAATATTTCGTCGTCGCGACGGCTCTGGGGCTCGGGCTAGCCGGGGCCGGGCGGGCGCACGCCCAGTTGGCGGCCAGCGCGACCGTGGAATCCCAATACCGCTTCCAGGGCGTGGCCCTGACGCGCGGCGAGCCCGACGGGCGCATCGGCCTGTCCTACGACCATCCGAGCGGGGCCTATGGCGGCGTCTCGATGATCGTCGGGAACACCCAGGGGGATGGCGTGCAGCCGCTGGGCTATATGGGCTATGCGGGGTTCGCCAAGCAAACACCTGGCGGGATGAACTGGGATGTCGGCGTGACCAACGCCGATATAACTCTCTATCTTCCTGCCGAAATGGCCGTGTCTTCGCCGCAGTATGGCGTGTCCATCCAGAAATATATTCGCCGATATAATTTCGATTATACAGAGGTTTATGTCGGGATATCCAAGAACGATCTTAGCGCGCGGCTCTACATCTCGCCTGATTACCTGGGTCAGCGGCTGAGAACGGCCTATCTGGATGTGACCGGCGCCATCCGACCGACCACCCATCTGCGCCTGTTCATGCATGCCGGCCTGCTGACGCCGCTTAGCGACGGCACGGGCTCGAACGTGGCGCGCGAGCACTTCGATTTCAGCCCCGGGGGCGCCTGGGAGTTCCGCCACGCCGAGATCCGCCTGACCTGGTCGGCGACCACGCCGCGGGTCGACTACCCGGTGGGCTACCCCCAGAAGCGCAATGTGTTCATCCTCAGCGCGACACACTTCTTCTAGGCGCGCGCAAAGTTTTATTTGAATCGCTTTGAACGGCCGGAGCTCCACCCGGCACTCACGGAACGGGAGAGGCGTAACGCCCCCGTCCGAGATGAAGAAGGTGGAGCATGAGGAAGACCGGTTCCTATTTGGCATGGCTGACGGTCGGGGTAAGCGCCCTGGCCCTGAGCGCGTGCGGCGGCAGCCATAGCAGCTCGTCCGCGCCCGCCTCGACGGCGGCCACGACGACCCCGCCTGCGTCGACGACCCCCACAGCGCCGACCACCTTCACCAACACCGCCCTGGTGTCCAACACCGCGGCGGGCACGACCGACACCCTGCCGTCCAACACCATCGCTTCGGGCGACAGCGCCACCTTCACCTTCCCCAAGACCCAGAATCCGAGCCTGGACCCCAACCTGTCGCACGGCTGGGGCGTGGCCTTCGGTCCCGGCTCGCCGGTGTGGGTCAACGACCACGCCACCAACCTGTCGTCGCTCTATGACGGCAATGGCAACCTGATCACCAGCCAGCCGCCCGTGGCCATCCCGGCCAACGCCAGCGGCGGCGCGGCCGGCCCGACCGGCATCGTGGCCAACATCAACACGGTCAACTGCACCACCGTGGCGGCCACGGCCTGTAACTTCAACACCACCGGCTTCCAGACCGGCGCGGGTACGGCGGAGTTCATCTTCGACGGCACCGGCGGCACCATCGCGGCCTGGGCCTCGGGCAACACCGCCATCACCGAATTCGACGGCAGCGCCCAGGGCGACAGCTTCACCGGCCTTGGCATCTACACCCAGAGCTCGGGCTCGACCTTCCTGCTGGCGGCCGACTTCGCGCACGGCGTGATCGACGTGTTCGACTCCAACTTCAAGCAGAACACCACCGCCTTCGCAGGCGGCTTCAAGGACCCGAACCTGCCCAAGGGCTATGCGCCGTTCGGCGTGCAGACCATCGGCAACATGGTCTACGTTTCCTACGCCGAGCAGCCCGCGACGCCGGGGCCTGAGGTCGATGGCGAAGGCCTGGGCATGATCGACGTGTTCGACGGCACCGGCACTCTGGTGAAGCAGTTGGTTGGCGTCGGCGGCCCGCTCAACGCGCCGTGGGGCATGGCCATGGCGCCTCAGGGCTTCGGCTCCTTCGCCGGCGACCTGCTGGTCGGCAACTTCGGTGACGGCCGCATCAACGTGTTCAACCCGACCACCGGCCAGATGATCGGCACGCTGACGGACGGCACGACCAACACGCCGATCCACATCCCCGGCCTGTGGGGTCTCGCGTTCGGCAACGGCGCGCTGAGCCAGTCGGCCACCACGCTGTACTACGCCGCCGCCCCGGACATGAAGACCCAGGGCATCTACGGCGCGATCACCGCCGGCGCGCCGCCTGCGGCCACCACGTCGTCTACGTCGAACCAGTTCGTCTACTAACCGAGCCATGCGGCCTGCACCGCAACGGTTCCGGGGCTACCCACCCCCCAACCCCCAGCCCCGGAGGGGTGGCGCGGTCGAAAGACCGCGCCACAACCTGCTTGTTCTCGCGCTGATCGTCCTTGTCGCCCTCGTCTGGGCCCTGCTTGCGGGCATGGCTGCGGCGCAGGTGTTCGAGGTGAGCGACGCGGGAATGCGGCGGGTCGACAGCGCAGCGGCCTCGCCGCCGGCGCCAGGACCTGGCCCTGATCGCCACGCGATTCCGGCGGCCGTGCAGGCGGCCGCCCTTCGCCATGACCTGGCGCCGGAACTGCTCGACAGCGTGGCGCGGCGGGAGTCGGCCTACCGCGTCGCCGCCGTCTCGTCCGCCGGCGCCCTTGGCGTCATGCAACTGATGCCAAGGACCGCCAAGGCGCTGGGCGTGGATCCGCGCGATCCAATCCAGAACATCGAGGGCGGCGCGGCCTATCTGCGTTCGCTGCTCGACCGCTTCGACGGGCGCATCGACCTGGCGCTCGCCGCCTACAACGCTGGTCCCGGCGCGGTGGAACGGCACGCCGGGGTGCCGCCGTACCGCCAGACCCGGGCCTACCTCGCCGCCAACCTCGACGGCCTCGCCCAACGCAGCTTCGACCAGCGCAGTCTGTCCCAGCCTGGTCCGATCCAGGCTTCAACCCCCAGCCCCACAGAGGCGCCATGAAACCCGCACGCCTGTTGTTCCTCGCCGCCGCCATCGCCGCCAGCTTTCCGGCCCTGGCCCAGGCGGCGCCCGCCGGCGCCGGCCCGATCCTCAACGCCGTCAGCTGGATGCAGGACACCCTGCTGGGCGAGGTCGCCAGCGGCGTGGCCGTGATCGCCGTGGCGGTGGTCGGCTTCCTGATGCTGACCGGGCGGATGAACTGGCGCTACGGCGCCACCGTCATCGTCGGCTGCTTCATCCTGTTCGGCGCGGCGACCATCGTCGGCGGTATCCGCTCGGCGGCTGGGTGAGCGCCATGTCGGAGCTGTCGCGCACGCCGGTGTTCCGCGCCCTGACGCAGCCGCAGATGTTCGCGGGCGTGACCTACAGCTTCTTCGTGATCAACGGCGTGGTCACCACCGAGGCCTTCCTGATCACCCGCTCGTTCTGGGCCTTCGGCGTGGCCGTCCTAGTCCACGTGGTGGGCTACCTGGCCTGCCTGCGCGAACCGCGCATCTTCGACCTGTGGCTGGTCAAGGTCAGCCGCTGTCCGCGCGTGCGCGACTGGCGGCGCTTCCGCTGCAACACCTATCACCCCTGAGGCGTCATGCGGCGAGCACGCGAAGAGATGGCCGGGGACCGGCTGCCCTACAGCCGGATGCAGGACGAGCGCACCGTGGTGCTGCGCGACGGCTCCCTGATGCAGTGCCTGCACTTGGAGGGCTTCGCCTTCGAGACGGCCGAGACGGTCGAGCTGAACCACCGCCAGGCCATGCGCGACGCGGCGCTGAAGGCGGTCGCGGGCTCGCGCTTCGTCGTGCACCACCACATCCTGCGCCGCCGGGTGACGGTGGCGCTCGAGGCCGACTACACCGACCCGGTCTGCGCCGAGATCGACCGGCGTTGGCGCGGCCGCATGGCCTCGCGCCGGCTGTTCGTGAACCACCTGTTCGTCAGCATCGTGCGCCGCCCGCCCAAGGGCAAGGCGGGCCTGGCCGACCGGCTCGGCGCCCTGTTCACCAGCGGCCTGGGGCAGGTCGAGCGCGACGCCGCCCTGGCGCGCGAGGTCCGCGAACTGGACGCCGCGCGCGAGGCGCTGCAGTCGGGCCTGGCGGCCTATGCGCCGCGCCTGCTGGCGGGCTACGATACCGCGCACGGCCGCTGCTCCGAGCCGCTGGAGATGCTGTCGGCGCTGTATAACGGCGAGCTTCGTCCGGTGCTGGCGCCCAGCGGCGACGTGGGCCGGCACCTGCCGTACAAGCGCATTAGCTTCGGCGCAGAGGCGCTGGAGCAGAAGGGCGCAGGGTCGGACAAGAGCTTCGCCGCCATTCTCGGGCTGAAGGAATATCCGCCCCACGCCCAGCCGGGCATGATCGACGCCCTGCTGCGTCTGCCCTACGAGATGACGCTGTCGGAGAGCTTCGCCTTCGTTGACCGCCAGATCGGCGTCGAGCGGGTGGACCTGGCGCTGCGCCGCTTCCGCGCGGCCGACGACGACGCCCAGACCCTGAAGCGCGGCCTGGTCGAGGCCAAGGACGACCTGTCCTCGGGCCGCTCGGCCATGGGCGAGCACAATTTCGGCCTGCTGGTGCGCGCGCCGTCCCTGACCGAGCTGGATCAGGCGGCGGCCAACTGCGCCTCGGCGCTGGCCGATATCGGCGCGGTGCCGGTGCGCGAGACCCTGACGCTGGAGCCGGCCTTCTGGGCCCAGTTCCCCGGCAACGAGGCCTTCGCCGCACGCCGCGCCCTGATCTCGACAGGGGCCTTCGCCGGCTTCGCCAGCCTGCACGGCTTTCCCATCGGCCAGGCCGACGGCAACCACTGGGGCCAGGCGGTGAGCGTGTTCGAGACCACCTCGGCCACGCCCTATTTCTTCAACTTCCACCGCGGCGACCTCGGCAACTTCACCATCATCGGGCCGTCCGGCGCCGGCAAGACCGTGGTGCTGAACTTCCTGGCGGCCCAGGCGGCGCGCTTCGCGCCGCGCACGGTGTTCTTCGACAAGGATCGCGGCGCCGAGATCTTCCTGCGGTCCATCGGCGGCCACTACGCCGTGCTGCGCCCGGGCGAGGCGACCGGCTTCAACCCGCTGCAGGGCGACGGCAACGCCACCGACCAGGCCTTCCTGCGCGGTCTGATCGCCCGGCTGGTGTGCAAGCCCGGCGAGCGGCCGAGTCCGGAAGAGGAGGGGGTCATCGCCGCGGCGGTGGCGGCCAACTACGAGCAGGAGCCCGGCTATCGCCGCCTGCGCTACTTCATCGAGCTGCTGTCCGGATCGCGCCGGCCGCAGGAGGGCGACCTGGCCTCGCGCCTGGTGCCGTGGGTCGGCAAGGGCGAGCACGCCTGGCTGTTCGACAACCCCACCGACCGGCTCGACGCCTCCACCCCCACGCTCGGCTTCGACATGACCGCCCTGCTGGAGGACCCGGTCCTGCGCACCCCGGCCATGATGTATCTGTTCCACCGCGTCGAGCAGCGCCTGGACGGCGAGCCGACCGTGATCCTGATCGACGAAGGCTGGAAGGCGCTGGACGACGAGGTGTTCGCCGCGCGCATCCGCGACTGGATGAAGACCCTGCGCAAGCGCAACGCCATCCTGGGATTCGGCACCCAGTCGGCCCGCGACGCGCTCGACAGCCGCATCGCCTCGGCCATCATCGAGCAGGCCGCGACCCAGATCTTCATGCCCAATCCGCGGGCGCAGAAGGAAGACTACTGCACCGGCTTCGGCCTGACCGAGCATGAGCTGGAACTGGTCCGGGCCCTGCCGGCCCAATCGCGCGGCTTCCTGGTCAAGCACGGCAACCACAGCGTGGTGGCGCGGCTGGACCTGTCCGACATGCCCGACATCCTGACCGTGCTGTCGGGGCGCGAGGCCTCGGTGCGGCGGCTGGACGAGCTGCGCGCGCGCTTCGGCGACCGGCCCTCGGCCTGGTGGCCGCACCTGGTCGGTTCGCCCTGGCCCGGCGAGGTGGAGGACGAGCCGGCCCGGCCGCGCCTGCGGGTGGCGCCATGAGCGTGGTCGCCAACTGTCCGGGCTTCGACGGCGCCGAACTGGGCGTGGCCCACGCCCTGGCCTCGGTGGACTGCCGCGTCGGGCTGGCGGTGACCTCCAGCTATGGCCGGCTGTTCGGCCAGGACGGGGTGTTCGGCACGGTGCTGACCGCGCTGCTGACCCTGTACGTCGCCTTCATCGCGCTCGGCCTGATGACCGGCCGCACCCGACTGACCCTGTCGGGTATGGTCCCCAAGGTGCTGGCCATCGGCCTGGTGCTGACCTTCGCCACCTCCTGGCCGGCCTATCACGCGGTGATCTACGGCCTCTTGGTCGGCGGGCCAGACCAGGTGGCCACAGCCCTGGCGGGACCCAGCGGGACCGCCGCCAGCTTCGCGGGCCGGCTCGACGAGCTGCTGAGCCGCTTCGCCGACGTGGCCAAGGTGCTGGGCGACAATGCGCCGGGCGCGTCCAAGGCGCTCGGTCCTCTCGCAGGGCCCCAGATGGCCGCGGCCCTGGTCTGGCTCAGCGGCATGATGATCCTGCTGGCCTCGGCCGGCGCCTTGGTGCTGACGCGCGTGGTCTTGGCCCTGCTGCTGGCCATGGGCCCGGTGTTCGTGGTCCTGGCGCTGTTTCGCCAGACCCGCGGCCTGTTCGAGGGCTGGCTGCGCACCGCCCTGGTGTTCGCCCTGGCCCCGACCCTGACTGTGCTGGCGGGTTCGGCCGCCCTGGCCCTGCTCGGACCGCTGGTCGACGCCATCGCCGACGACCCGGCCGGCGCGGTGGCCGAACTGCGGCCGATCCTGGAGCTGTTCATGGGCTCGGTCGTCTATGTCGGCCTGGTCGGCATGATGATCTGGACCTCGGCCAGCCTGGTTCGCGGCTGGCGGCTGGGTCACGGGACAGGCGAGGGCGGGGCGTCGGGCGGCGGCGTGGCAGCGCTTTCCCCGGCGCCCCAGGTCGCGACCGCCGCGGCCATGCTTGCCGGCGGCGCGGCGTCGAGCGCTCGGGCCGATCCGCGCGTGGGCCAGGTGGTGGCGTCCTTCGCCCGCGACAGCGGCGGCCAGGCGCCCGTCTCGGTTCGCGTCGAACAGGCCGCCGCTGCCGGCCGATCCGAATCCGCGCCCGCTAGCGCCCGCCCGTCCACCGACGGCCAGAAGCGCACCGAGGGCCTGGGGCAGGGGCTGCGCGCCGCCGCCAGCCCCGCCCGTCTATCCGGAGCTGTCCGATGAAGACCCGATACCTGATCGCCGCCCTGCTGGCCGTTCCCACCATCGCCGCGGCCGACCCGCGCATCCGCCAGATCGGCTACGACCCGGCCGTGGTGACCACCATTCACGGCTGCTACGGCTTCCAGCTCACCGTCGCCTTCGAGCCCGGCGAGCGGATCGAGAACATCGCGCTCGGCGAGGCCAAGCTGTGGCAGGCCACGCCCAACAAGCGCGCCGACCTGCTGTTCCTCAAGCCCTCGGTCCGCCAGGGGCGCACCAACATGATGGTGGTGACCGACCGGCGCCGCTACGCCTTCGACCTGCTGGCGCGCGAGGACGCCGGCTGCCGCGCCGACCGGGCGCTGTACGAGCTGCAGTTCGCCTATCCCCAGGCGGCCGCCCCGCCGCCGCCCGTGGCCGAGGCCGCCGCGCCGCCGCCCTCAGCCCCGCCCGAAGCGCCCATCCCGGCGCCGGCGGCGCGCAACACCGCCTATTCCTTCACCGGGACCGTGGCCAACGTGCCGGTCCAGGCCTTTGACGACGGCCACGCCACCTATCTGCGCTGGGCCGACGGGACCGAGACCCCGGCGATCTACACCATGGGGCCGGGCAAGACCGAGACGGTGCTGAACTACAACGTCAGGGGCGACTACCTGGTCGTGGACGGGGTGGCGCCGGCCTATGTGCTGCGCCGCGGCTCGGCGGTGGCGATGCTCTACAACGACGCCTACCAGCAGCCGAAGCTCGACGCCGACTCCCCGCGGCCCCGCGCGAGCGCCGACGCGCCCAAGCGCTCGCTGCTGGCGCGCCTGTTCCATCCCTCAGCCCAATCCCCAAGCCAGGCCGCACCGGAGGCCAGCCAATGATCGACGCCGCGCTCCACGCCGACCGCGACCCGCGCCTGGGCCTTCCCGCCGACGAGCTGAACTTGGCCAGCATCCGCTCCGCGCCGCAGGTCGGCCGCCGGGCCGGCGCGGCCGAGGGGCTGGGCCTGGCGGTTGGCCTGATCGGCGCCGTGGGGCTCGGCGGCCTGACCATGGTCAGCCTGGCCCATCACCAGGCCAGCGCGCCGCCCAAGCGCGCCCCGGCGGTGGCCCAGGTCGCGGCCCGCGCCGCGCCGCCGCCTCCGGCGCCGGTGGCGCCCATCGCTACGCCGCCCGTCGTCGCGCCGCCTGCGGGGCCTGCCGAACCGTCGCCGATCCTGGTGCTCGACAACGGCGCGCCGCCGACCTCGGTGGTGGCCGTCGCCTCGCGCACCGAGCCGGCCGCGGCGACGCCCGCCAAGGCCGACGCCTTCTTCTCCCAGGATGAGCAGTTCGCCGCCCGCGCTGGCGGCGAGGCGGTGCCGACCAGCCACGTCAGCAAGATCGAGCATCCCGACAAGGTCATCGCCCAAGGCGCGGTGATCCCGGCGGTGCTGGAGACGGCGCTGAACTCCGACCTGCCGGGCTATGCCCGCGCCCTGGTCAGCCGCGACGTGCGCGCGTTCGACGGCTCGCGGGTGCTGATCCCGCGCGGCTCGCGCCTGATCGGCCAGTACAAGAGCGCACTGCAGACCGGCCAGACCCGGATGCTGATCGTCTGGACCCGCGTGCTGCGGCCCGACGGCGTGTCGATCCAGCTCGGCTCGCCCACCACCGACGACACGGGTGAAGCGGGCCTGGCCGGCAAGGTCGACACTCACTTCCTGCAGCGGTTCGGCTCGGCGATCCTGCTGTCGGTGGTGGGCGGCCTGGCCAGCGCGGTCGGGCCCAGCAATACGGTGGTGATCGGCACCGCCTCGCAAGGCGGCGGGGCGGCCGGCGTGGCGCTGCAGAACGACGTCAAGATCTCGCCCACCGTGCGCGTGATGCAGGGCGCGGCGATCCAGGTGTTCGTCGCCCGCGACCTCGACTTCTCGGAACAGCCGCAATGAGCGCGACCCAAGCGGGCGCGGCTCAGCCCGTCTCGCTGGAGGATCATGCGTCGGGCGGGGTCTATCTGCGGGCCTATCTGCGGCCGTTCGCGCCCTTTCTGGAGCTGGCCGACGTCACCGAGGTGATGGTCAACCGGCCGGGCGAGGTGTGGATCGAGCAGGTGGGCCAGGTCGCCATGCGGCGGGTCGAGGTTCCCGAGGTCGACGACCAACTGCTCGGCCGGCTCGCCGCCCAGATCGCCCGCTCCACCCACCAGGGCGTCAACCGCGAGAGCCCGATCATGGGCGCGGTGCTGGAGGGTGGCGAGCGGGTGCAGATGATCGGCCCCTCGGCCACGCGCGCCGGCTGGGCTCTGTCGATCCGCCGCCACCTGATCGTCGAGCGGCCGCTGGAGAGCTACGACCGCGCCCTGCCGCCGCGCGCCGAGCCGGCCATGAGCCGGGCGGCCGAGGCCGAGCGCATCCGCACCGCGCCGATCGCCTACCTGCGCGAGGCGGTGGAGGCGCGCCGCACCATCCTGATCTCGGGCGGCACCTCGTCGGGCAAGACCACCTTCCTCAACGCCCTGCTCAAGGTGGTGCCCGCGCACGAGCGGATCATCACGGTGGAGGACAGCCCCGAGATCGTCGTCACCCAGCCCAATACCCTGGGGCTAGTGGCGGTGAAGGGCGACCTGGGCGAGGCCAAGGTGACGGTGGAGGACCTGCTGCAGGCCTCGCTGCGCCTGCGCCCGGACCGGATCATCGTCGGCGAGATCCGCGGGCGCGAGACCGCCACCTTCCTGCGCGCCATCAATACCGGCCACCCCGGCTCGTTCACCACCGTCCACGCCAACTCGCCCGAGGGCGCGCTGGAGCAGATCGCCCTGATGGTCATGCAGTCGGGGCTGACCCTCTCGCGTAGCGAGACCATCGCCTACGCCCGCTCGCTGATCGACGTGGTCGTGCAGTTGGGCCGCGTGGGCGGCGAGCGCCGCATCATCGACATCCGCACCCATTCCGAATCCTGGAGCTGAACCCATGACCTTCGCCAACATCCGCCTCCTGGCCGCCGGCCTCGGGGCTTCTGCCCTGCTTGGCGTCGCGATCGCCGCCCACGCCCAGGGCCCCGACGCCTCGGTGGTGAACGTGGAGATGTCGGAATTCCACTACGCCCCGGCCGAGATCGACCTGCTGCAGGGCCATCGCTACGTGTTCCACATCACCAACACCGGCGGCGTCGCCCACGACCTGGAGGCCAAGGACTTCTTCCAGACCGTCCAGCTCGCACCGGAAGCGGCGGCCAAGCTCAGTGGCGGCCGCATCGAACTGGCCAAGGGCGAGACGCTGGACGTCGCCTTCGTCACCTCCAAGCCGGGCGTGTTCGAGATGCATTGCACCCATCCGCTGCACAGCGTGTTTGGGATGAAGGGCAAGATCGTGGTGCGCTAGAGCATGATAGCCGAAAGTGGATGCCGGTTTCGGCGGCTATCATGCTCCATTCACTAGGAAATATGAGCGTCGTCGATTCGATTTGAATCGATGACGCTCTAGAACCGCGCTTCGCCCTGGACGCGGCTGCGTGCTACCAAGGGGGGGACGCAGCGCGGAGCGGGAGCCTGGATGGGCCGGAACAGCGCGACCTACCTGATCCTGGCGCTCGCGCTGGGCGGCGCGGGGTGTAGTCGGCAGGCCCGGGTCCCCCAGGTCAATCCGGTCGCCGCCTGCGGGTCGGCGGCCGTGCTGGCCCAGTTGAAACAGACCCTGCTGCCCATCTCGCCATCGGCCGACGCCGACCAGACCCGGCAGATCGAGCGCGCCAGGATCGCCCTCAGCGACCTGCGGCTGGCCGGCTTCAATCCCGACGCGGGCGCCTCGAACTGCACCGCCACCGCCTATCTGATGGCGCGCGGCGTTCCGCAGGGCGGGGCCGGCGCCTTGTCGATCGCCTATACCGCCGGCCGCGGGCCGGATGGGCAGGTCTATGTCAGCGGCCTGCAGGCTGCGGGCGGGGCCGAGCTGGACCAGTTCGCCAAGCTGCTGGCGCCCAAGCCGACCCATGTCGCCGCAACGGCGGCGGCGCCCAAGCCGCCTCCGCCGCTACCCCCGCCGCCCAAGCCCGAGGTGCAGAACACCAGCGGCGCCGCGCCGTCGAACCTGTCCGACGAAACCCAGCAACTGGTGGACCAGGCCGGCGACACGCGGGCCTCTGGCGACGACAGCTCCGGCAACAACGTCAGCTCGCCGCAGCCGAACAGCGTCCGCTGACGACGCCTGGTTTGGGCAGCCGCCGGTTTTCGCCATGCGGCGTTAACCTAAGCCCGTGCAAACTTGTCGCATGCATCGCTTTCCGGGCCTCAAGGCGGATGTGAGCGCGCGGCCGTGGCTGCGCGGGCGCCGCCGTGGGGTGGCCCAGGTCGCGGTGGCGGCGGGGGCGGCCGTGGGCGGGGCGG
>FSXV01000103.1_pt1 | contig 49943 bp, 43 predicted proteins | sample 1638401 | NCBI WGS metagenome assembly FSXV01 (sample SAMEA3914788, study PRJEB12502) | metagenome | biome: forest; material: soil | place: Canada | collected 2011-07-03 | depth 0.1 m | reverse complement strand
CGACGCCTCGGGCCTGACGCTCGCGGCCCCAGGCGGGCGGGTCTATCTGTCCAACGAATCGGAAGACGTCACCTATTCCGGCAAGCTCGGGGCGGGTGGGGCGGTGAGCGAACTCAAGCCCATCGCCAACCGCGGCGGCGAGAGCGTGGCGGTGGACCCGGACGGGCGGGTCTATGTCGCCAACGGCCAAGTGTTCGTCTATGCGCCGGACGGCAAGGAGCTGGGCCACGTCGACGTTCCCGAACGCCCCATCGGCCTGGTGTTCGGCGGACCCGACCATCGCACCCTCTACATCCTGTCCCAGCACGCCCTGTTCCAGCTCGCCCGGTGAACCGGCCCGGACGGGCGCGCGCCAGGACGCGCGTGCGCTGTGAGCGCCCGCGTGTGCGGACGTCCCGGCGGTTTTGGTGTGACGGGTGGAAGACGTCGGAGGCGGCCCCTCAGCGAAGGACGACCGCCCCAGCGGGAGAGGCGTCAGGCGACGCGGCGCGCCACGATGGCGACCTGGGTCCGGTTGCGCACGTTCAGCTTGCGCATCAGCGCGGTCATGTGCGCCTTCACGGTCGCTTCGGCGATGCCGAGTTCGTAGGCGATCTGTTTGTTCAATTGTCCGAGGTATACACCCTGGACGACCTTCATCTGGGTCGGGGTCAAGGTGGCGAAGACATCAGCTGCGTTTTGCGTCTCGGGCGTCGGCGCCCAATTGTCGGAAACCTCAGCGACCTCGGACATCACTCTACTTCTCCCTCGTCTTTTTATTCCGTACGGGCGCGTTGACGCGCCTCGCAGATCGGCTGTGGTGCAGCCGTTCAAATCGAGCTTTGCGACGAGCCGAGATTTCGGTCCCGAAAGCTGTTGGACAGATTCAGGCTAGACCTCGGCAAAATATCCGTCAATCTCAGTTTCGTCGGTATTCGAAAGAAGAAGGCTGTCTTACAGAATTGAGCTTGAGATGGATGCGATGAAGCGCTCGCCCCCGACGCGACGCCTAAGGGGCAGGGCCGACGCCTTCCCGCGCGCGGCGCATTCGCGTCCATTCCTGTCCTTGCTCCAGACATCGCCGAGGCCCTCCTTTTCATGACACCGGAAGACATCCGCCTGCTGACGGCCGCGGTGCTTGGCATCGGCCTGGCCGTACTGTTGATCCTGAAGGGGCGGCTGCATCCGTTCATCGCGTTGCTGTGCGGGGCCTTCGTGGTCGGGGCGATTGCGGGCCAGGCCCCGGGCGACACCGCCAAGGCGATCCAGACCGGTGTCGGCGACATCCTGGGCGGCACGGGCCTGGTGGTGGCGCTCGGGCTTTCGCTCGGCGCCATGCTGCAGATCTCGGGCGGGGCGCGACGGCTGGCGGGTGGCGTGCTGAGCGTCACCGGGGCCGCGGCCGCGCCCTGGGCCAGCCTGGCGGCGTCCATGCTGGTCGGCCTGCCGCTGTTCTTCGAGACCGGGCTGGTGCTGCTGATGCCGGTCATAGGCGCGGCGCTCAGCGCCATGCCGGCCGTGGCGGACCGCGACCGCGCGCGGCTGCGGGTCATGCTGCCGGCCCTGGCGGGGCTGTCGGTCGTGCACGCCCTGGTGCCGCCCCATCCCGGGCCCTTGCTGGCGGTCGGCCTGCTGGGGGCGAACCTGGGCCGCACCATGCTCTACGGCCTGGCGGTGGCGATCCCGACCGCCATCATCGCCGGGCCCTTGCTCGGCGCCTTCCTTTCGCGCGGCGTGCCGATCGTGGCCCTGCCGCTGGAGGACGAGGTGGCGCTGGATCGGGCGCCGCCGAACTGGGCCTCGGCCCTGGTCATCCTGACGCCTGTGGTGCTGATCGCCGGCGGACAGCTCCAGGGGCTGCTGCCGGCGGTGGCCAAGGGGCAGTGGGCCTGGCTGTCGGGGTTCAGCAACCCGGTGCTGGCGCTCCTGCTGTCCAACCTCTTGGCCCTGCCGCTGCTGTTCGGGCGGGCGCTGATGGACAAGGGCCTGCAGGACACGGTCTGGGCCGAGGCGGTCAAGCCGGCCGGCGCCATCCTGCTCGCCATCGGCGCGGGCGGCGGGCTGAAGCAGGTGCTGGTCAGCGCCGGCCTGTCGAACCTGCTGGCCGGTTTCGCCCTGCACAGCCATCTGTCGCCGCTGATCCTGGCCTGGTTCGTCGCCGTGTGCATCCGCCTGGCCACCGGCTCGGCCACGGTCGCGACCATTACCGCGGCGGGGCTGATGAAGACGCTGCTGGCGATGAGCGGCGTTTCGCCCGACTGGATGGTGCTGGCCATCGGGGCGGGGTCGCTGTTCTTCTCCCACGTCAACGACCCCGGTTTCTGGCTGGTGCGCGGCTATCTCGGCGTCAGCACCGGGGGGGCGTTTCGAACGTGGTCAGTGGTGGAGACGGTCATTTCCGTGGTCGGCTTGATCGGCGTACTGTTGTTCAGCCGGCTGATGTAGGGCGATCCGGGAGGCGTACCTCATGAGCGAAATCAGACTGGCGGACCGCGCCTATTCCGAGATCATCCGGCTGATCAGTACGGACAATATCCAGGTCGGCCAGAGGCTGCCCGCCGAGGGGCGGCTGGCCGAGATCTTCGGGGTGTCGCGCACCATCGTCCGCGAGGCGCTGGTGCGGCTGGCCTCCGACGGCGTGACGGAGGCGCGGCGCGGCTCCGGCTCCTACGTCAAGCGCAGGCCCTCCGAGCGGCTGGCCAATCATCTGCCCCTGGACGATCTTCCCGCCGCGCTCGGCACCTACGAGGTGCGCTTCGTGCTGGAGGCCCAGGCCGCCAGTCTCGCCGCCGACCGACGCTCGGAAGAGCAGATGGAGACGATCGAGCAGGCCCTGGTGGTGCTGCGCGAGGCCCTGCTGTCCAGCGGCCCGGCCCACCTTGAGGATATCGAATTGCACCGCGCCATCATGCGGGCGACCGGCAATCCGGTCTTCGTCTCGGTGTTCGACCACATGCAGGTGGAGATCGACGGCATCATGCAGGCCGGGGTCGACATTTCGCGCAACCGCCCGCCCGAGGCGATCCGCGCCATGATCAGCGAGCACGAGATGATCGTGGAAGCCATCGGCGTCCGCGACCGGGAGGCGGCGGCGCTGGCCATGCGGTGGCATCTGTCCCAGGGCCGCAAGCGCCTGATGCCCTGAACGCGGCCGCGCGGAAGCTCCGCTCAGCCGCGCCGTTATTCCGTTCACGCCGCAGCGCGCGGCGCCTCGTCGTCCGAGCGCCGTCGGCGTCGCCAGGCGCCGGGCGTTTCCCCGGTATGGTGGCGGAATAGCTTGGACAGGTGCGCCTGGTCGGTGAAGCCGCAGAGCAGGGCGATCACGCAGAGCTGCTCGTCGCCGTCCAGCATCAGCTGCTTGGCGAGTTCCAGACGCTGGGCGGTGACATAGGCGTGGGGCGTCTGGCCGAAGGTGCGCTTGAAGGCGCGGCAGAAGTGGGCCGTGCTGCGCCGCGCCACCGCGCTCAAATCCTTGACCTGGATCTTCTCGCCAAGATTGCTGGCGATGAAGCTCTGCAGGCGCTGGACTTGCCAGCTGGCCAGTTCGCCGGCGGTGCCTTCGATCCTGCCGCCCGCGCCGCGCCGCTGCAGTTCCAGGCGCAGCATCGAGGACGCCAGCGTGATCGAGGCCTTGGCGACTTCCCGGTCGCGCTCGAACTCCTCCTGCGCGACCGCGATCAGTTCCATCAGATGGGACACGAGTGGGAGCGGAGGCGGCTCGAAGCTGTCGGGGCCATCCAGCTCAAGCATCAGGGATCGTGGCATCGGACCTCCGCCTGGGCCCATCCCCCTCCGGGCCCAAAAGGCTTGCGCTGGATCATCCGTTACGCCTGAGGCCGCCTGGGCGCCTGTTATATTTTGTGAGGCCTTGCGGGGGCCGCGCCGGCGGCCGTGCGCCGTTATCAGCAAACGGATTCAAACCGGATCATCTTCCGCCAAGGCCGGGCGAAGCCGATCGCCTATGATCCGCCCAAGCCCATGCGACGGCGGCTGCGGTTACGCGCGCCTCGCCGGGCAGCTCGGAGATCAGCGGATGTCTCTGCTGGAGCGGGTCGTCGAGGCCTTGGGGGGCGCGCGCTGGGGCCGGCTGCGGCGGTTCACCGGCCATTTCAAGCTCGACGGGGCTGTGCTCGCCTCGCTGCCAAATTCACATTCGCTCAAGGAGATCGTGGCCGAGGGCGATATCGCGGCGAGGTCGATCCGCATCTCCGGGTTCTCGGCGGCGCCCGTGGCCTGGGTGTTCCATCCGGATTTCGTCGGCATCCAGCAGCCCGATGGCGGCTTCGTCGGCGTCCGGCGCGAGGTCGCGCCCCGCGGCTTCCACCCGCCGCCGTGGGATGAGTCCGAGCTGGTCTATCTGTGCGGCCTCAGCATCTGGAGCTGCATGACCGTCCCGTGGGCCATGCTGGGCGCAGGCGTCCGGATCGAGGAATTGGCGGATTGGCGCGAAGGAACCGAGACCTGGCGGCGATTGAGGCTGATCACACCGTCCGGTGCGCTCGACTACGCCCATGACAAGACGCTGTACTTCGACCAGGCAGGGATGCTCAGGCGCACCGATTTCGATCTCGATTGCGATGGAGGCTGGCCGATCGCCGCCTATTCGTCCGCGCCCCAGCGCTTTTCCGGGCTGACGACGCCGACCCTGTACCGGGCCTTGCGCCGCAACGTCGCCGGCGTGGCGCCCGACCAGCCCTCCCTGCTGGATATCGAGATCTTCGACGCCGCCTTCGACTAGGACGTAACGGATTCATCCTGGCCAGGCCGGTCAGCCGACCGCCGCTCGGACACGCCTTGCTCACATGTTAGAAACGGCGATCCGCTCGGCGGTCGGCTCATCGGAGTGGCGTTGTTGACGTCTGTCGCCGTATCTCGCGAAGGCTTCGCGCCCGACGATGTGTGCTTCGGCGCCTTTCGCCTGCACCGCGCGCGACGGTCGCTGGAGAAGGATGGCCGCCCCGTCCGCATCGGTGGGCGAGCCTTCGACATCCTGCTTGCGCTGGTCGAGAGCGCGCCGGAGGTGGTGGATCAGGACGCCCTGATCGCGCGCGCCTGGCCGCACGCCACCGTGGGCGAAAGCAGCCTCCGGTATCACATCGCCGCGTTGAGGAAGGCGATGGGGCCGGGCGCCTCCGGTCGCAGCCCGATCGTCAACGTCGCCGGTCGAGGCTACGGCCTGGTGGAGCCTGTTCGGGCCACGCCGGACGAGGCGCTGCCGGCGCAACCCCAGACGGTTCAAGGCTTTGCACAGACCCTGCCGCCCATCCTGCCACGGATGATCGGCCGTGAGGATGTCTGCACCGCCGTCGAGACGGCCCTGCTCGGGGGACGCTTCCTGTCGGTCGTCGGGCCGGCGGGCATCGGCAAGACCACGGTGGCGGTCGCGGTGGCCCACCGGCTCCACGAACGGCTTGGGGAGCGGATTGTCTTTGTCGATTTCAGCTCGGCCCACGCCCCGCCACAGGCGGCGGAGAGCGTGCTGGCGGCGTTGAACCTGCCGGTTTCTTCGTCCAATCCCTATACGGACATCGTCGAGGCGGTGCGCGGCGGGCCGACCTTGCTGGTGCTGGACAGCTGCGAGCATCTGGTCGATCCGATCGCCGCCTTCGCGGAGCGGATTTTCCGCGACGCCCCGCTGGTGAACATCCTGGCCACGACTCGGGAATCCCTGCGGGTCGAGGGCGAGCAGGTCTATCGGCTGTTTCCGCTCGCCGTACCGCCCGAGGACGCGTCGGGCGATGGCATGTCGGTGCGGGACTACGCGGCGGTCGAACTGTTCATGGAGCGTGTGGCGGCCAGCGGCCACGTGCTGGACAGATCCGAGGCGACCACGGCGCTCGTCGTGGACATCTGCCGCCGGCTGGACGGCATCGCGCTGGCCCTGGAGCTGGTCGCCAGCCGCGTCGGCGTCTATGGCCTGGCCAAGACCGCCGAGTTGCTCGACAGCCACTTCTTTCTGCTCTGGCGGCATCGCCGCACCGCCCTGGCGCGCCATCAGACGCTGGAGGCGGCGTTGGGCTGGAGCTACGACCTGCTGGCGGAGGCCGAACAGCAGACCCTGCGGCGCCTGTCGATCTTCGTCGGCCGCTTCAGCCTGGCCGATGCACAGGCGGTGGCGGCGGCCGGGCGACTCGACGCCGGGGAGGTTCAGGAAGCGGTGGCGGCCCTGGTCGCCAGGTCTTTGCTGGCGGTGCGGGTGTCTGGCGAGGGCGTGCGCTACCGGCTGTTGGACACCACCCGCGCCTACGCCCGGCTGAAGTTGGCCGAGGCGGGCGAGGTCGAGGCGGCGGCGCTCAGCCACGCCCGGCATATCGAGCAGGTGATGCTCGCCGCATTCGGCGCCAGCGAGAAGACCGGCGCGTCGAAAGAGGCGCTGGTCGAGGTTCGCGCCGCGCTGGGCTGGTGCTTTTCCGACCAGGGCGACACCACGGTCGGCGTGGGCCTGGCGGCGGCTTCGGCGCGGCTGTTTCTCAAGCTGGCCCTGCTGGAGGAAGCCCGCAACTGGACCAGGATCGCCTTGGACAGCTTCGATCCCGCCGTCCACGGGCCTGAGGTCGAGATGGCCCTGCTCGCCGCCTATGGCCTCACCGCCACCCTCGACGGCGACGCGCGCCCAAGCCTGGCGGCGCTGCAGCGGGGCTTGGCGGTGGCGGAACGGGTCGGCGACCGCACGCGCAGCCTGCAGTTCCTGTCCGGCCTGCACGCCCTGTTGTACCGGATGGGGGATTTGCAGGCCTCGGTCGGCTACGCCCGGCGATGCTGCGAGGTCGCTGGCGGCGCCGGCGATCCGGACGCCCTGGCGGTGTCCCATGCGCTGTTGGGCGCGGCGCTGCATATGATGGGCGAGCACGTCGAGTCCCGCAGTCACATCCAGACCGCCTTGTCCTACCCGGCGGTGCGCCGGCTTGGACCGTTGAACATCGGTTCCGACGCCCGAAGCCGCGCCCTGAGTGTCAGGGCGCGCGATCTATGGATCCAGGGCCAGCCGGACGCCGCTGTCGCCGCGGCGCGCCACGCCTTGGAAGACGCCGCCGATCTGGCCCATTCGATGACGCTGTGCATGACCCTGCTCTGGAATACGCCGGTGTTCCTGTGGTGTGGCGACGTCGAGGCCGCCGAGCAGACGGCGCAACGGCTGGCGTCCGAAGCGGGCAGGGCGCGGATCGTCTATTTCGAACAGGTCGCTTTCGGCCTGTGCGGCGAGGTCGCCATGCGCGCCGGCCGCCTGGACGAAGGGGTGCAGGCGCTGGCCAGCGCCCTGACCCTGCTGCGACCCAAGGCTTACCAGCCGGCGGTGACGTGGTTCATGGGCTCGCTGGCGGAAGGTCGACTGAGGTTGGGCCAGCTCGAGCCGGCCCTGGCGGCGGTGCACGAGGCCCTGGCCCATGCCGATCGCTGCGGCGACCGCATGCACCTGCCCGAACTGCTGCGCATCAAGGGGGAGATTCTGGCGGCTGGCGATCACCGCCACGCGGCCGAGGCCATGTTGATCCAGGCCGTGGAGACAGCGCAGCGACAGGCCGCCCCGGCCTGGGAACTCCGCTCCGCGGTCAGCCTGGCCCGGCTGTGGTCGCGGGAGGCCTCGACCTGCGCCAGGATGCGCCCGCTGCTCGCGCCGATCCACGACCGGTTCGACGCCGGCGCCCAGACACCCGACCTGGTCCAGGCCAGAACCCTTCTTGGCCTGGCCGGAGCGCCACCCGGCCTACTTCCCGCGACTTGAGCGGTAGCTCTGTCAGGTCGCCGCGCGGGCGACGGCGGGCGCCCCGTGTGCGAAGGCCTTTGAATAGGGACAGACGGTGTGGGCCTCCGCGACCACGGCCTCCGCCTCGGCGGCGGGAAGGGACGGGAGGCTCACGACGATCTCGAACGACAGGGAGAAGGCGTCTTCGTCCTTATGCAGGCTGGCGTTGCAGGTGACGCCGGCGTCGGCCAACGACAGGCCGCGTCGCCGGGCGACCACGCCGAGCGCGCCGGCGAAACAGGCCGCATAGCCCATGGCGACCAACTGCTCGGGGTTCGAGCCGGCGCCGGAACCGCCGAGCTCCTTGGGGTAGGACAGGTCGAGACTGACCTTCCCATCCGAAGTCTCGACATGCCCATTGCGGCCTTCGCCGGTGGAAGAGGCTGTAGCGACATAGATCACAGGCATGATTGCGCACCTCTGCGGCTTGAGCGGCGTGGGAAGCAGATCGTAAGGCGAGCGCAGGCGCAATTCTTGTAGAGTTTTGCCGGCGTCGACATTGTGCGCCACGGCTACAAGCCGAGGCAATCGCATCCAATCACCGCCGCCGCGTGGCGCTATGCTGTTGTCAGCAGGAGGCGATCATGCCGCTCTATGCGATCACGACGCAGGCCGGAGCCTTGTCCGCTGACGAAAAGCGCGCCCTGGCCGAGGAGATCACCAGCTTTCACTGTGAGATGACCGGTCTCGACAAGGTCTATGTCAAGATCGTCTTCAACACCTTCCCACCGGGAGACGGGTTCGTCGGGGGCGTGGCGGCGCCGGCGGTGATCCTGACGGTGCTGATCCGCGGCGGGCGATCGTCGGACTATAAGCGCAACATGCTGCGCCAGCTCTGGAGCATGCTGCAGCGCGCAGCGAGGGCGAGCGACGAGCAGATGCTGGTGGCGATCCAGGAAGCGCCGGCGGGCAACGCCATGGAGATGGGCCAGATCATGCCGGAACTCGACGGCTGAGCCGGTCCAGACGCCTCCTCAGCCCGTATAGTCCTCCAGGATCTTCAGGTCGGTCACGGTGTAGGACATGCCGAAGCGGAAACCCCGGCCGACCTTGGTGGGGGCGAGCCCGTGCAGTTCCTCGCCCCGCACTTGCGGTATCCGCACCTCGGCGTCGCCCGACCACAGATCGACCACGTGCAGGTTGTCGGTGAGCGACAGCGTCAGTTGATCGACCGCCGGCTTGTCGTAGGCCTTGCCGTCCAGCCGCGGGAAATAGCGCCGCATCACGGTGGGGCGGTTGAACACCGTGGTCGGGTCGGCGACCGGCTCGCGCAGGGTGACCCGCAGCTCGGCCAACCGTTCGCCATGGGCCGACAGGCTCGCGCCGAACCGGCTCCCGGCCGCGACCGGGGCCTGCGCGGGGCTGGGCGCCGAGAAGCTGCGGGTCTGGAACACGCTGCCGAGCTTCTTGGGAAAGCCCTGGGTCATGCCGCGCATCAGGGCGGCGTCGTTGTCGACATAGATGTAGGGGCAATAGGCGACGGGCGTGTCGCGCCAGCGCGCATCGATCAGAACGAAGGTCTCGCGGTACTGGTAGCGGGCGGGATCGAGCATCTCGTCGTTGGAAGCGGTAAACTGCCAGTCGAGCCACATGATCACCGCCCGCGCATCGCCGGCGCCGTCGACGGTGACGTTTGGCGGCAGCGTCGCCTGGGCCGCCTCGCGGCTAGTCCAGAACTCCGCAGCCAGAATATCGCTGGAATAGTGCCAGGGCGGCGTCGAGGCCAGGTTGGCTTCGCCGAGCGGACTGAGGGGGATGGAATAGCCCTTGAGCACAGCGCACTCCTGTTGCTGCCGAGGATCGTTCGGGGCCGGACGGTCGAAGATTAGCGCCCAGGCTGCGCCAGCGATTGTATCGCCAGTCGGCGCTTTGTTGATCCTTGCGCCAATCGGGGCGACCAGCGCAATCAGGGCTGGATTGATGTCCACCGGACATGCCTAGATGTCGGCGGCAGTCGATTGAGTCACGGTCGCCCGCAGCACGAGAGTGGACGATGAAGAGCCGGGGGTTGGGGTATCGGAGGCTGGCGCTATTGGCGCCGGCGCTGTTCGTCCTCAGTGGATGTGCGTTGCGCGGGGCGCCGGCCTTCGCCCTGTTCGGCTCCTACTTCCCGGCCTGGATGCTCTGCAGCCTGATCGGCATCTTCGGGGCGATCGGGGCGCGGCTGATCTTCGTCATCTCCGGGCTGGCTCAGGTGCTGCCGCTGCAGCTGTTCGTCTGCGCCGCCGTCGGCCTCTGCTGCGCCCTCCTGGCGTGGCTGTTCTGGTTTGGACAGTGATCCGATGAAGGCCGCCGGAACCCATCGCAAGCCGCCCCTGGGCGCGCTGGTCTCGCTGCTGGTGATCGCCGGTGCAGTGGGGTTTGCGCTCTACGCCCTGAACCAGCGGTCGCTGTTTCCGACCACGGAGGACGCCACCATCGACGCGGACGTGGTGCACGTGGCCGCCGCGGTCGGCGGACGGATCATCGACATCCCGGTGGCGGAGAACAGCTACGTCAAGAAGGGCGACCTGCTGTTCCAGATCGACCCGGTCCCCTATCGCCTGACCGTGGCCCAGGCCCAGGCCGACCTGAACCTGGCCCGGGCGGCGCTGGAGACCCAGCGGCGCCAGATCTCCACCCAGAGGTCAGGATCCGTGGTCGCCGCCGACCAGATCAAACGCGCCGCCACCAACCTGGATCTGGCCACGCGCACGGTCGAGCGGCTGCGCCCGCTGGCGGCCAAGGGCTATGTCCCGACCCAGCAGCTTGACCAGGCCGAGACCGCCGAGCATGACGCCGCCACCTCCCTGCTGCAGGCGCACGTCCAGGCGACCGCAGCGGTGAAGGCGATCGACACCGACGCCTCCGGGCGGGCCAATGTCGAGGCCCGCGAGGCCGCCCTGGGGGTCGCCCAGCGGGCGCTGGACGATACGACCGTGCGCGCCTCCCACGGGGGCAGGGTGGTCGGCCTGACGGTCTCGACCGGCGAGATGATCGCCCCGTCGCAGAGCCTGTTCACCCTGGTGAACTCCGACGAGTGGTTCGCGGTGGGCAATTTCCGCGAGACCAACCTGCACCCCATCGTCGTCGGCGACTGCGCCACGGTGTTCTCGATGATCGACCGCACCCACCCGATCAAGGGCGTGGTGCAGGGGATCGGCTCGGGCGTGCTGGATACCGAGCGGGTCAATCTTCCGCGATCGGTCCCCTACGTCGAGCGCTCGCTGAACTGGGTGAAGGTGTCCCAGCGCTTTCCCGTGCGCGTACGGCTGGAGCAGCCCCCCGCCAACCTGGTGCGGCTGGGGGCGACGGCTGTGGTTGAGGTGAAGCATGGCCCTGCATGTCGATGAGGGGCGTCGCAGCCTCTTCGCCGATCTGCCGAGGCTGCTGGCGGCCCGGCCGGGGCGGCTGGAGTTCGCGGTGCGCCTGGCGGTGCTCTGCGCCCTGGTGACCCTGGACGTCGAGATCTTCAAGACGCCCGACCCGGCGCTCACCGTCTACATCGCCTTCTTCGTCATCAAGCCGGATCGCGCCACCAGCGTGCTTCTCAGCGCGGTTTTCATGGTGGTCATAACCCTGGTGGTCGGGATCACCATGCTGGCGGCCATGGTGGTGGTCGACCAGCCGCTGTGGCGGGTGACGACCATGGCGCTGATGTCGTTTTTCCTGTTGTTCCTGGGCTCGGCCAGCAAGCTCAAGCCGTTCGCCAGCATCTTCGCCCTGGTCACCGCCTACGCCCTGGACCTCTTGGGCAATATCCAGATCGGCGAGCTGGCGACGCGCGCGCTGCTCTACGCCTGGCTGTTCGTCACCATCCCAGCCCTGATCTCGATCGCGGTGAACATGGTCATGGGACCGGCGCCGCGACGGCTGGCCGAGCGGGCCATGGCGCACCGCCTGCGCCTATGTGCGGCCATGCTGCGGGGCGGCGGCGCCAAGGCGCGTCACGCTTTTGAGGTTTGCCGCGAGGAAGGAATGGGCGAGGTGCTCGCCCACCTCAAGCTCGCCGGCCTGGAAAAGACCTCGCCCAAGCCGGAGTTGGCGGCGCTGGGCCAGGCCGCGCGCTCGCTCGCCGTTCTGCTGCCGCTGACCGAATTGATCGCCGAGGAGCCCGACGCAGCCTGTCCCGAACCGCTCCGCTCACAGGTCGCGGGCCTGCTCGACGAGATGGCCGCGATCCTGCAGGCTGGCGGGTATCCGGTGGAGGTCGAGTTCCCGGCCATTGCGCCCGAGCCGGCCCTGTCGCCGCTGGCGACGGCGGTGGCGGCCGAGCTTCGCGAGACGCTGGCGGGCTTCGCTACGCCTGCGGGCGCTGCTCCGCCGCCGCCGTCGAAGGCGAAGAGCGGCTTCTTCGTCCCGGACGCCTTCACCAATCCCGCCCATGTCCACTATGCGCTGAAGACCACGGCGGCGGCGATGTTCTGCTACGTGGTCTATTCGCTGCTGGACTGGCCGGGCATCCATACCTGTCTGATCACCTGCTACATCGTCTCGCTGGGCACCATGGCCGAGACCATCGAGAAGCTAGCCCTGCGCATCCTGGGCTGTTTGGTCGGCGCCGCCCTGGGGATGCTGGCGATCGTGTTCCTGATGCCCGATGTCACCTCGATCGGCGCGCTGATGGCGATCGTCTTCGTCGGCGCCCTGGTTTCCGGCTGGGTCGCCGCCGGCGGCCCGCGCATTTCCTATGCCGGCTTCCAGCTGGCCTTCGCCTTCTTCCTGTGCGTGATCCAGGGGGATGCGCCGGCCTTCAAGCTGACCACGGCCCGCGACCGGACGGTGGGCATCCTGTTCGGAGACCTGACCGTAGCGGTGCTGTTCGCCCAGCTATGGCCGGTGAGCATCGCCCGCCGCATCGATCCCGCCATCGCCGCGGTGCTGCACAAGGGCGGCGCCCTGGCCGCCGCGGCCAGCCGCACGGCGCGCGCCGGGGCGGTGATCCAGGCCGAGATGGCCGGGGCGGCGCTGCGGCAGGACCTGTGGCTGGCCCGCTACGAACCGCCGTCGCTGCGGCCGGCAGGCGACTGGCTGGCCCTCCGCACGCGCGCGGCGCGACAGCTCGCGGCCCTGGAAGCGCCGCTGCTGCTGGCGGCCGATCGGGGCGAGGGGACGGCCCCGGCCCGACGGCTCGAGCGCCTGGCGAAGGCGCTCGATGCTCCGGATCCACCGCCGGCCCCGGCCGAGACCGGCGAGCCCGCCGCGAGTTCCGATGATCCGGCAGCGAGCGCCGCCGTCCGCGGGCTTATCGAGGCCCGGCTGGTCCTGCTCGAACAGACCATCGCCCGCCTGTCGGTCGAACCGCCGGCTGCTGCAGAGAGGGACGCCTATGCCCCGGCCTGAGGCGATCGCCGCCGCCGTCCTGTGCGCCTCAGCGCTTACGGGCTGCGCCACGTCCGCGCTGCAAATGGCCCCCGACCGGCCCGACCGGCCCGACCGGCCATGGTCGCCGGCTGTCACCTCGACCGGGGAGATCGTCCCGGGCGAGAAGGGCTCAGCGTCCAATCCGCTGGGCTATGTGCTGCCGTCCAATTCGGAGCTGGCCGAGGCGCCGGCCCCACCGACGGTCGAGGGCGGCAAGACCTACAGCCTGGCCGAGCTGATCGACCTGGCCGAGCTGAACAACCCCTCCACCCGGATCGCCTGGAACGACGCGCGCAAGGCGGCGCTGGCGGCGGGCGTAGCCGAGAGCGCCTACCTGCCCAAGATCACCGCGGCCGCGGTCGGCGGCTACCAGGGCGGCAGCGGCGGCACGTCCACGCTGTTGGGGCAGAACTTCAACACCAGCAGTTCCGGCAGCGCCGTGATCACGGCGGTGTCGCTGCAATGGCTGCTGTTCGATTTCGGCGAGCGCCAGGCCGTGGTCGAGGCGGCCAAGCAGGCCTCCGTGGTGTCCAACATCGCCTTCACCGCCGCCCACCAGCAGCTGATCTACGCCGTCTCGGTGACCTTCTACGCCAACGCCGCCGCCCAATCCCGCGTGCGCACGGCCACGGAGTCGCTGCAGAACGCCAATGCGGTGCAGGCGGCGGCGGAGGATCGCTACAAGCACGGTGTCGGCACGGTGATGGAGGTGGCCCAGGCGCGCCAGGCCACCGCCCAGGCCAACCTGGCCCTGGTCCAGGCCACCGGCGGGGCCGAGGACGCCTATCTGGCCCTGATCAACGCCATGGGGATCTCGCCCCTGACCCGGCTCAAGCCGGCCGACGTCTCCGGGCGCAAGCTGTCGCCGGCGCTGCAGACCTCGGTGGAGGGCGTCATCTCCGCCTCGCTGGCGCGGCGGCCCGACGTGCTCAGCGCCTACGCCGCCGAAAAGGCCAGCCGCGCCAATATCCGCGCGGCCAAGGCGGAGTTCATGCCCAAGGTCTTCATGTCCGCGGTCGGCGACTACAATTCCGGCCTGCTCGACATCACCGCCATCCCGGCGGTCGGGCAGGGGGCCTCGACCTCCAACATCACCGGCAACCGCTGGGGCGGCAACGTCATCGCCGGGGTGAGCGTGCCGCTGTACGACGGCGGGGTGCGCGCCGCCACCCTGGCCCAGGCGCGGGCCGAGGCCGACAGCGCCGAGGCGCGGCTGACCCGCACCCGCGACCAGGCGGTGCGCGAGATCGTGGTGGCCGACAATGCGCTGCGCACCAGCCTGGCGGCCTACAGCGCCTCCCAGGCCCTGGCCGAGGCCACCCAGACCACCTTCGATTCCGCGCTCGCCGCCTACCGCAACGGCGTGGGGTCGATCACCGACACCACCCTGGCCGAGACCCAGTTGCTGCAGGCCAAGAACGCGTCCAGCGATTCCTACAGCATCGCCCTGTCGGCCGCCGCCACCCTGGCCCTGGCCACCGGCGCGCTGGGGGCTGCGCCGGAATAAGGCTTAGGGCGCTCGTCGGACCAAAAACACAGCAGCAGGATACAAGACGCTGCTGGTCGCGCGCCGTAACTCACTCTCTCGGATTGAGGGTGAAGTCATGAGCAAGAAGGTAGCCCAGGTCATCGTCGAGACGCTGCAGGCGGCTGGCGTGAAGAACTGCTACGGCGTCGTCGGCGACACGCTCAACCTGATCGCGCACAACATTTCCCAAAGCACGATCGAGTGGGTGGGGGTGCGCCACGAGGAGGCCGGGGCCTTCGCCGCCCACGGTGAAGCCTTGCTGACCGGACGCCTCACCGCGGTCGCCGGCAGCTGCGGTCCCGGCAGCCTGCATTTCATCAACGGCGTCGTCGAGGCGAACCGCAATCGCGCGCCAGTGATCCTGATCGCCAGCCAGATCGTTCGCGACGAACTTGGGTTCGACTTTCCCCAGGAGGTCGACTTCAAGGCGATCTACGGCAGCATCAGCGTCTTCTGCGACATGATCCTGACCCCCGAGCAAGCCCGCCGCAAGACTGTCGCGGCTTGCCAGGCGGCCATCGCCAAGCGCGGTGTAGCGGTGCTGATCGTACCGGTCGACATCTCGCATTCCGACGTCAACGACGATGTGCCCTTCGCGGTGCATACGAGCCATCCGATCGTGCGTCCCAACGATACCGACCTGGACGAGATCGCCGCCATCCTCAACGCCGGCCAGAAGATCGCCATCTATGGCGGATCGGGTTGCCATGGCGCGCATGACGAGATCCTGCGCGTGGCCGAGATCCTCAAGGCGCCGATCGCCCACACGTCCCGGGCCAAGGACTCGCTGGAATGGGACAATCCCTACAACGTCGGCATGACCGGGATCATCGGCAATGAGGCGGCCTATAACGCCGTCCTCAAGTGCGACACCCTGCTGCTGCTCGGCGCGGACTTCGCCTGGCGGCAATTCTATCCGAAGCACGCCAAGATCGTGCAGATCGACATCGAGCCGACCCATCTAGGCCGCCGCCATCCGGTGACCCGAGGGGTGGTGGGCGACCTCAAGCCGACCCTCGAAGCCCTGATCCCACGGCTGCAGGCGAAATCGGACACCCAATACCGCGACCAGTTCGTCACGCGTCACCGCGAGGTGATCGCCCGCCAGAAGGAGAAGGCCGCGCCGAAGAAGCGCGACACCATTTCCGGGATCTATCTCACCGAACTGATCGACCGGATGGCCGCCGACGACGCCCTGGTTGCCGGCGACGACGGCACGCCGACCGTCTGGATGCACCGGTACTTCACCGCCACCGCCAAGCGGCGCTTCTACGCCAGCCTGCTGCACGGCACCATGGCGGCGGCCATGCCGACCGCGCTCGGCCTGCAGAAGGCCGCGCCCGGCCGCCAGGTCATCGCGCTGTCAGGCGACGGCGGGATCGGGATGCTGTTCGGCGACCTGATGACCGCGGTCCAGGAGAAGCTGCCCATCAAGGTGGCGGTGTTCAACAACGGCAAGCTGGGCTTCATCGATATCGAGCAGAAATCCGAAGGGATGCTGCCGCTCTACACCCACCTGCAAAATCCCGATTTCGGCAAAGTCGCGGAGGCGATGGGCCTGTGGGGCCGCACCGTCTCCAAGGCCGGCGAACTCGAAGCTGCGATCGGGGAATGGCTCGCCCAGCCAGGGCCCGCCCTGCTCAATGTGGAAGTCGAAAGCATGACCCTGGTGATGCCGCCGACGATCGAGTTCGGACCCGCCTACGGCATGGCGCTCTATTCGGCGCGGGCGGTGCTTGGCGGGCAAGCCCAGGACCTGATCGACATGATCCAGGAAAACTTCCTCTGACCTCAGGGATGGCCGCGCCGACCGAGCGGACGGCGCGGCCGATCCTCAGGCCTTGAACACGATCATCTTCTCTTCGGTCATGTCGCGCATGGTGAAGGGGATGCCGCCGATGCCGTAGCCCGACTGGCGCCGCCCGGCGAAGGGCATCCAGTCGGTGCGGAAGGCGGTGTGGTCGTTGACCAGCACCGTCGAGGCGTCCAGGCGCTCGGCCACGCTGAAGGCGGTGCGAAGATCCTCGGTGAACAGGCTGGCCTGGAACGCGGTCGGCAGCGAGTTCGCCGCGGCGACCGCCGCATCAAGCTCGGTGAACGGATAGACACAGGTCACCGGGCCGAACACCTCGAGGCTCGAGACCTTGGCGTCGACCGGCGGGTTGACCAGGATCGCCGGCTTCAGCGTCGTGTCGCTGAGGCGTCCGCCGCCGATGAGCTGGGCGCCAGCCTCGACGGCCTCGGCGGTCCAGGCTTCCACCCGGTCGACTTCGCGCGGCAGGATCAGCGGCCCCATCTCGGTCTCGGCCAGGGCGGGATCGCCGACCCGCAGGGCCGCCACGCGGGCGGCGAAGCGGTCGACGAAGGTGCGCTGCAGATCGGCGTGGACAAAGATCCGCTGGACCGACACGCAGACCTGGCCGGCATGGTAGTAGCCCCCCTTGATCAGCGGCTCGATCAGCCGGTCGAGATCGGCGTGACGGTCGATGATCACCGGCGCCGCCCCGCCGTGTTCGAGCGCGCACCGCGTGCCCGGCGCCAGCTTGGACCGCAGATGCCAGCCGACCCGGCTCGACCCGATGAAGCTGAGGAAGGCCACGCGCGGATCGGTGACCAGCGCCTCGGCCAGTTCGTTGGTCTCGGGCAGGAACACCTGGCACCAGTCCGGCGGCAGCCCAGCTTCGTGGACTAGGCTGACCAGCTCAATGCAGGAGAGGGGCGTGGTGTTGGCCGGCTTGATGATCACCGGACAGCCCACGGCCACCGCCGGCACCACCTGGTGAACGATCAGGTTCAGGGGGTGGTTGAAGGCCGAGATGGCGGCGACGATCCCGATCGGCTCGATGATCGTGAAGGCGCGCCGACCGTCGCTCGCCGCCGTCAGGCCCATCGGGACCTCCCGGCCGGCCATGACGCGCAGTTGCTCAGCCGCGTTGCGTACGCCGTCGATGGCGCGGTCGGTTTCGATCAGCCCATCGGTCAGCGGCTTGCCGCCCTCCAGCGCGATCTGGCGGCCGAAATGCTCGCGCCTGGCTTCCATCAGCCCAACCAGCTTGCGCAGGATGTCGATCCGCTGGTGCGGTTTCAGCCAGTTGCTGCGGTCGGCGAACACCTTCCGTGCGGCTTCCAGCTTGCGCTCCAACGCCGCGGCGTCATCGCTTTCGAGGCGGGCGATCAGCGTCCGGTCGAAAGCCTGGACCACTTCGATCATGAGGGCTGCCCTTCCTTCTTCGCCGCGTTCGCCCGCAGTTCGTCCACGAGGACCCGCATGTTTTCCGAATAGTCGATCGGCACGCACACGAGGTGGACGCCGCCGCCCGCGAAGGCCGCCTCAAGCGCCGGCGCCAGGCCGTCCGCGCTCTCCACCCGGGTGCCCTTGAGGCCGTAAGCCTGGGCGTAAGCGACGAAGTCGGGATTGCCGAAGGTCAGGCCGAAGTCGGGGAAGTCGTCGACCCCCTGCTTCCAGCGGATCATCCCATAGGCGTTGTCCTGCAGGATCAGCACCACCAGGTTCAGCTTCAGGCGCGCCGCGGTCTCGAGTTCCTGCGAGTTCATCATGAACCCGCCGTCGCCACACACCGCCAGCACGCGGCGGTCGGGATAGAGCATCGCGGCCATCATGGCCGAGGGCAGGCCGGCGCCCATGGTGGCGAGCGCGTTGTCGAGCAGCAGCGTATTGGCGACCCGCGTGCGGTAGTTGCGGGCGAACCAGATCTTGTACATGCCGTTGTCCAGGCAGACGACGCCGTCCTCCGGCATCACCTGGCGCACGTCGTGCACGATGCGCTGCGGCGTGGGCGGATAGCGACTTTCCTCCGCCCGGTCGCCCACGTGCGCGAGGATCTGTTCGCGCAGCGGCAGCAGCGCGCCGGCCCGGGGCAGCTTGCCTTCGAGACGGTCGGCCAGCAGCGTCAGGCTGGGGCCGACGTCGCCAACGAGTTCCTCGTTCGGGAAGTACACGTCCTCGACCGCGGCGGGGGGATAGCCCACGTGCAGCACCTTGGGTCCGTGCGCGCCCATGAAAAAGGGCGGCTTCTCCACCGTATCGTGGCCGATGGAGATGATCAGGTCGGCGCGGTCGATCGCCTCGTGGACGTAGTCGCGCTCGGACAAGGCCGCGGTGCCCATGTAGAGCCCGGAGCCGCCCGTGACGGCGCCCTTGCCCATCTGGGTGTTGAAGAACGGAATCTGCAGGCGGCTCACGAAAGCCGACAGGGCGTCCGCCAGGAGCGGACGGCTCGCCGCCGCCCCCAGCATCACCAGCGGACGCTCGGCCGCCAGGATCAGCGCGGCCGCACGATCCAGCGCCGTGGGCTCGGCGACCGGCACGGCGATCGCGTGGCGCGGCACCGGCGAAATGTCAGGCGCTTGCTCAGCCGCGATGTCTTCCGGCAGTTCGAGATGGACCGGGCCGGGGCGTTCCTGCTTGGCGACGCGGAACGCCTCGCGCACGATCGCCGGGATCGTCGCCGGGCTGACGATCTGCTGCGCCATCTTGGTCAGCGGCCCCATGGTCGAGACGATGTCGACGACCTGGAAGCGCGCCTGCTTGCGGCTGAGAATGCCCTTCTGGCCGGTGATCATGATCATCGGCATGGCGCCGAGGTGGGCGTAGGCCGCGCCCGTGGTCAGGTTGAGCGCGCCCGGCCCCAAGGTCGACAGGCAGACCCCCGGCTCGCCGGTCAATCGGCCGTGCGTGGCCGCCATGAAGGCCGCCGCCTGTTCGTGGCGCGTCAGCACCAGCTTGATCTTGGAGTGGCGCAACGCCTCGACGACATCGAGGTTTTCCTCGCCGGGAACCCCGAAAATGTGCGTCACACCCTCGTTTTCCAGCGCGGCGACGAAGAGTTCGGCTGCTTTCACGAGACAGGCTCCCGGGTAGGGGTTTGACGACGGCGGCGGCAGTTCACTTCTACGACTGCCAAAAGGCAGCGACGGCTCAAGAGCCGGGCTGAAACTGATCACGAAAATAGGCGTTTCGCCCCTGCAAAAAAACTGAATAAAACTAAGCGAGTCATTCTCTCGTGGAGAGCATATGGAACTCGCCCAGCTCCTCATGTTCAAAGAGGTCGCCGAGGCCGGCACGATCAACGCGGCCGCGCAGCGCCTGCACCGGGTCCCGTCCAATCTCACCACCCGCCTCAAGCAGCTTGAAGCCGAGCTGGGCGTGGAGCTGTTCATCCGGGAAAAGATGCGGCTGCGGCTGTCGGCGGCGGGCTGGATTTTCCTGGATTATGCGCGACGCATCCTTGAGCTTTCAGACGAAGCGCGCCTGTCGATCTCAAGCGGCGAACCGCGGGGCGCGCTTCCGCTCGGCGCGCTCGAAAGCACCGCCGCGGTGCGGATTCCGCCGGTGCTCGGCCAATTTCACCAGCGTTTCCCGCAAGTCATGCTCGACCTGACCACCGGGCCTTCGGGGCGGTTGATCGGGGAGGTGCTCGATGGCCGTCTCGCCGGCGCCTTCGTCGACGGCCCCGTCCTGCATCCCCACCTCGAGGGCGTTCCTGTATTCGACGAGGAACTGGTGCTGATCTCAGCGGCGCCCCATCCGCCGATACAGCGCGCGAGCGAGGTGGACGGCGCAAACATCTACGCCTTTCGTCCAAACTGTTCCTACCGGCGACTGTTCGAAAAGTGGTTTCACAGCGACGGCGCCGCTCCGGGCCGTATTTTCGAGCTGGAATCCTATCACGGCATGTTGGCCTGCGTTTCCGCCGGGGCCGGGTTGGCGCTGCTGCCGAAAAGCATGCTGACGAGCATGGCCAACCAATCGAGCGTCAGGGCGCACAGCCTGGACCCGGCCATCAGCCGGGTATCAATCCACCTCATCTGGCGCCAGGGTTCGCGCTCGCCCGGCCTGACGGCCCTGCTCGAATTGCTCAAACCGAGCGAGCATCTTTGAGATCCACGCCGCGCCATGAGCGGCATGTCGTTTGGCGCAACAGAGTCTGCCGCATCGTCGGCTCAGTATCGAAGGGGGCGACCCCTACCTCTCGGATGCATCGAAGGGAGATACCAATGCGCACCATCAGCCACTTCATCGACGGCCAGAGCGTATCCCGTCCTGGCGCGCGGACTTCCAAGGTTTACGAACCGAGCACGGGTAAGGTTCAAGCGCTCGTCGAGCATGGCGACGCCGACCTGGTGGCGGAGGCGGTAAGGGTCGCCAAGGCCGCCCAGCCGGCCTGGGCCGCCGTCACGCCGCAACGGCGGGCGCAGGTGATGTTCCGCTTCAAGCAGCTGATCGACGAGCACATGCAGGAGCTGTTGCTGCTGATGTCCTCGGAGCACGGCAAGCTGGTGTCGGACGCCATGGGTGAGATGGCGCGGGGCCTGGACGTGGTGGAGCTCGTCATCGGCACGCCGCACCTGCAGAAGGGCGAGTTCACCGAGGGCGCGGGCCCCGGCATCAACGTCTTCTCCATGCGCCAGCCGCTGGGCGTGGTCGCCGGCGTCACCCCGTTCAACTTTCCGGCCATGATCCCGCTGTGGATGATGGCTCCGGCGGTGGCCACCGGCAACGCCTTCATCTTGAAGCCATCGGAGCGTGACCCGTCGGTGTCGGTGCGCTTGGCCGAACTGGCGCTGGAGGCGGGTGTGCCGAAGGGGATTTTCAACGTCGTCCACGGCTACAAGGAAACCGTCGAGGCGCTGGCCGACCACCCCGACATCAAGGCGATCAGCCTGGTAGGCTCGACCACCACGGCCAAGAGCGTCTACGCCCGCGGGGCTGCGAGCGGCAAACGGATGCAGGCTATGGGCGGGGCCAAGAACCACGGCGTCGTCATGCCCGACGCCGACCTCGACCAGGTGGCCGACGACGCGATCCGCCTGGCCTACGACTCGGCCGGCGAGCGCTGCATGGCCTTGCCCGTGGTCGTGCCGGTTGGCCGTGCGACCGCCGAAGCGCTGCGTGAACGCCTGGTAGCCAGGATCGCCAAGCTGCGCGTCGGGCCGGGCACGCATAAGGACGTCAATTTTGGCCCGCTGGTGGACGCCGGGCACAAGGCCAAGGTGGAAGGCTATATCCAGCTGGCCGCCGACGAGGGGGCCGAGGTGGTCATCGATGGGCGCGGCCGCACGCTGGAAGGGTACGAGGAGGGCTTCTTCCTCTGGCCGACCCTGATCGATCACGTCACCGCGGACATGCGGAGCTATCAGGAGGAGATCTTCGGGCCGGTGCTGCAGATCCTGCGCGCCGACACCTTCGAGGAAGCCATGGGCTATGCCTCGGACCACCACCAGGGCAACGGCGTGGCGATCTTCACCCGCAGCGGCGACATCGCGCAACGCTTCGCCAGCGAGGTGGAGGTCGGCATGGTCGGGATCAACGTCCCGAGCCCCGTGCCGGTCAGCTATCACAGCTTTGGCGGCTGGAAGGACTCCGCGTTCGGCGACCTCAACCAGTACGGCGAGGACAGCATCCGCTTCTTCACCCGCACCAAGACCGTGACCCAGCGCTGGCCTCACAGCTGACCGACCGGGGCTTCGCCTTCCCGATGATGAAATAGCGCGGTCGTCGACAGCGTCGGGTCCACGAGCAGCCCGCTCGCGGGCCTGGCGTCGCCGGAACTTCACACGGTCGTCGGGCCATTGTCGCAAAGCGTTGCAAGAAGGCGCACTCAAGTATCCAGAGTCAGGTTCAGCATGTCTGCGTCGTCGGGTTCGCGTCAGATCCACGCCATGCTGGGCCGTGCAGCCCTTGCGCTTTCAGCCTTGGCCACAGCCGTGGGAGCGCCTGCCCAGGCGGCGCCGCGGCAGGCTCCGCACAAGCTGCTGGTGATCTCGGTCGACGGCCTGGACGAGCGCTACCTGCGCGACCGCGACGCCATGGGCCTGAAGATCCCCAACCTGCGCCGCCTGATGGCCGCTGGGCAACCGGCGGCGGGTGTGGTGGGGGTGTGGCCGACCATCACCTGGCCCTCGCACACCTCCATCATCACCGGGGCGCGTCCCGACCAGCACGGCATCCTCGGCAACCGGCGGCCCAAGGCCGAGGGCGGGGACTACTACTGGACCGTGGACCTGCTGCATTCGCCGACCCTGTGGGCCTGCGCGGCCAGCCATGGCCGGACCACGGCCTCGGTGACCTGGCCGGTGACGACCGGCGCGCCGATCACCTATGACCTGCCGGAATATTTCCAGCGCCGCAACGGTGGCTCGATGGACCTGGAGTCGGTGGCCAGCAAGGCCACGCCCGGCCTGGTCGCGGGCATCTCGCACATGTTCCCCTCGTTCCCGCAGCAGTGGGTCGACGACCGCACCCGCACCCAGGCGGTGCTCTATCTGCTGAAGGCCAAGCAGCCGGACCTGATCCTGCTGCACCTGGTGGACCTGGATTCCGAGGAGCACGACCAGGGGCCCTATGAGGCCAACGCCAAGGCGATCCTGGAACGCACCGACGAACTGATCGGCCAGATGGCCTCGGCCCTGCCACCCGGCTACGATCTGGTGGTCACCTCCGACCATGGCTTCGAACGGCTGGACCGCATCGCCAACCTGAAAGTGCTGGCATCGCAGCAGGACGTGGCGGGCGACTTGCGGCCCATGGGCGGGGTGGTGGCCACCCGCGATCCCAAGGTGGCGGAGTGGCTGCGCGGCCTGTCGCGCCAGACGGGCGGCGATGTCGGCCGTGAAATCCCGCGCGACGAGCTGATGCAGTACGCGCCCAAGCTGTCCGACGCCGTGGCGGTGTTCGAGCCCGCCGACCATGTGATGTTCGGCGGGGCCGACAGCGGGTCGTATCACACCGCGCCCACCGAGAAGGGCGAGCACGGCTTCTGGCCGCTGCGTCACGACTATCGCAGCGTCTACCTGCTCTACGGCCCGGGCGTGCCGGCCCATCCGACCGCCGAGCTGCAGATGGTGGACCTGAAGGACCGTCTGGCGGCGGTGATGGGGCTCGACTGCCGCTAAGCGAGCAAATCGCAAATTCAGGCTGTGGATATAAAAGTATATCGACACACGAGTGCATACAATTTGAGCTTGTGGTAATTTGATGCACAAGTGAATTATAATTTCAATTTTGTTATTTCAATAAACGGTTATGGGGATGTCATCCCGTCCGACGAATAGCGACGCACCGATGTTTGGGAGTGGGGTGCGTCGTGATTCTAAGATCTTTCAACGGCTTGTCCGCGCGTGAGCGGAAGCTGTTTCGTCTGGGCGCTTTGCTGGCGTCGACCGCGCTGTGCGCAGGCGTTGGTGGGGTAGCGCTGGCTGACGATGCGGCCCAGGGGGCGTCCCCAGTGGTCGCGGCCGCAGCAGTGGCGCAGGTCCCGCCGGCTGGTGACGCCGTGGCGGCGGCGGCCACGATGAACCAGGTGACGGTGACCGCCGACAGCTACGCCAACTCCAAGACCATCGCCACCAAGCGCGACCTGGGCGTGGTGTCGGACGGCATCTCCGCCAACGAGATCGGCGAACTGCCGGAGTTCGGCCTGGGCGATGCGCTCTCCAGCGTGCCGGGGGTGACCTTCGTCATCAACAATGGCCGCGGCGAAGACCAGTTCATGACCATCCGGGGCCTGAACCCGGACTACAATTCGGTCACCGTCGACGGCATGGTGCTGCCGTCCACCGAAGAGACCACCCGCAGCGTCTCCTTCGACGTTCTGCCCTCGGTGCTGGTCAGCCAGGCCAATGTGCTGAAGACCTGGACCGTCGACCAGCCCAGCGACGCGGTGGGCGGCGTCACCGACCTGCGCACCCGCAGCGCCTTCGATCATCCGGGCACGTTCGTCTCGGGCCATCTCGACGGCGCCTGGTGGGAAGACGACCGCAAGCTGCACTCCGACGTGCCGTCGGGGCAGGGCGACCTGGTGATGAGCCGCACCTTCGGCCCGAACAACGAGTTCGGCGCCCTGATCCTGGGCAGCTACTACCAGCGCTCGTCCAACACGCTGAACACCTACACCCTGCCGTATTCCTACTATCCGACCAGCGGCATCGGGCAGAACAACGTCAGCGCCCTGGACCAGACCAGCGCCACCGCCAGCAGCACCACGCTGAAGCCCGGCCAGGACGTGGACGGCATGATCCCGATCCCGGACCGCCACCGCTGGTACTTCTACGACAACGTGCGCTCGCGCCCGGGCGCCTTCACCCGCTTCGACTTCGACGACCATCACATGTGGCACGCCCACCTGTCGGGCGGCCTGTTCCGATTCACCAACAACGAGAACCGCTATTCGCAGTACCTGAACCGCGTCGGCCCGGCCGACATCACCAGCGCCACCACCGGCAGCTTCGCCCAGGGCCAGGGCGAGGCGGACTACGACCATTACGTCCAGACCCGCCAACTGGCCTATATCGACGCCGGCGTCGGCGCCGACTTCGGCCCCAAGACCCACCTGAACTTCACGGTGAACTACGCCGAAGGCCACTATCGCCAGACCACGGCCGAGGACCAGTTCCTGACGTCCACCTCGAGCAACTACGCCTTCGACTACAATCTGGCCGCCCAAACCTCGGCCCTGTTCACGCCGCAGAACCAGGGCGCGTTCATGAACCCGGCCAACTACAACCAGGTCTATCACCTGAACGCGGTGGACGAGAGCTTCACCAAGGTGCCGCAGGAGAAGCTGGAGTTCACCCACAACTTCGACCTCGCCGACCGCGGGTTCGGCTTCAGCATGGGCGCCCAGCACCGCGACCTGTCGCAGACCTATCTCTACAACCAGGATCGGCTGAACCCGGTCGCCGGAGCGGTCCCCACGCTCGGCCAGATCGGCACCCTGTCCAAGCCGATCGCGCCGTTCAACGGCGAGGGGCAGGACATCCTGCTGGTCAATCCTAATGCGGTGGACGCCTATATCGCCGCCAACCCCAACACCTATGTGCGCAACGCCAGCGATCTGCTGAGCAACACCGTCAACAACTACACCCTGCACGAGACCATCGACGACGGCTTCGTCCAGGCAGGTTGGCGCAGCGACCGGCTCTACGCCCTGTTCGGCCTGCGCTATGAGGCCACCGGCCAGAAGATCGAGAACTTCCTGCCGGTTCCGTTCAACAGCCAGACCAACTTCGCCCAGAGCACCACCAATTCCGACTATGCGCGGCTGCTGCCGTCGTTCAACCTGACCTACAGCCCGGTCGACCCGCTGGTGCTGCGCGGCGCGATCACCCGCACCCTGGCGCGGCCGGAATACGCCCAGTTGGCGCAAAACAGCTCGGCCTCGGTGTCGGGCAACCTGGCCACCGAGACCATCTCCAATCCACACCTGGCGCCGCGCGAGTCGACCAACTTCGATATCTCGGCCGAATACTATCCGGCGCCCTATGCCCTGGCCTCGGTGGCGCTGTTCCGCAAGGACATCTCCAACGAGATCGTCACCGAGACTTCCACCCAGCAGGGGGTGATGGTGCCGGGCTTCGCCCAGCCGGTGACCCTGACCACCACCACGCCGGAGAACGCCGGCAAGGCCAAGGTGGAGGGCGTCGAGCTGAACCTGGTCGACTCCCGCTTCACCTTCCTGCCGGGGGTGCTGAAGGGACTGGGCGCGCGCGGCAACATCGCCTTCATGAGCATGGATGCGCCCTACATCCGCATGAGCGACGGCACCTTCCGCCACCTGCCGCAGCTGATCTCGGCCGCGCGTTCGGTGGCCAATGCGGCGATCATGTACAACTACGGTCCCTTCGCCAGCGAGGTCTCCTACAACCACACCGGCAAGCAGCCGATCAGCTTCGACACCAACAATGCGGTCAACGACCAGTGGTGGTCGGCGATCGACACTATCGACGCCCAGGTGCGCTACGCCGTCACGCGCAATCTGGAATTCCGGGTGCAGGTGAAGAACCTGGGCGATAACGCGCCGCAGAAGGTGGTGGGCCCGAACCAGGGGCTGAACTACTCCTCACTGGAAAACGGCCGCGCCTATTTCGCGGGCATCGGCTTCCATTACTGAGACTTCCATTTCTGAGTCGGGGAGGCGGGGCTGCGACCGCACGCTGCCGTGCGTGTCGGCGGCTTCGCCTCTTCGCCGCCCTCGACCCAGCGGCCCTCAGCCCAGCGGCATGTACTCGATGCGGCTGCGTGGCGGATCGAAGGCCAGGGCGTCGCCGGCGTCGCGCCAGTCGTTGGCGACGTAGATTGTGGTCCAGGCGCACTGATAGAGCGGCGAGTAGTTGGCCGCGCGCATGTAGGCGTCCAGCTCGCTCGAGCCGTGGCCATCGCGAAAGGCGCGGTAGCGGTCGAAATCCTCGATGATCACCACCGTGGGCGAGAGCGTGGCCAGGTCCGCCGACTTCAGCACCTCCAGGTCGAAGCCCTCGCAGTCCACGTTCAGCAGGTCCACCCGCCGCCCGGCCAGATGCTCGGCCACCAGGTCGCGCAGGGGATGGCAGGCGATCTGCTGCTGGCTGATCGGGGGATTGCCCTCCGAGGCGAGCTGCTGGGCCCGGTCTAAGGACAGGGTGTTGAACTTGTCGTAGGCGAACTCGTAGTAGGTCAGTTCGCAGGCCGTCTCCGACGCGCCGCAGGTCAGGTAGGTGTCGCGCGGGCGCTTGCGCTTGAACTCGGCGGCGAAGCGCGGGTTGGGGTCGATCGCCAGGCCGCTCCAACCCAGCATGTAGAAATAGGCCGTGTTGGAGCCGTCGAGCGGGTGGTTGGCGCCCACGTCGACATAGGTCCCCGAGCGGCGCGGCTTGAGCAGCCGGGCGATGGCCAGGTCCTCGCCGAACTGGGAGAAGGTCGGACGGGAGAAGTGGAACAGCGCCGGCAGGATCGACCGGTTGCGCCAGACCTTCTCGAGTTTGCCGAGCATCCGTCAGCTCCCTGAAGCGCGCCTGGTCGCACTATCCAATCCGTGGGGCGGACCTTTCGTTTCAAAAATGGGTGAATCTTGCCCGCGCCATTGGCCGACGTCCGCCGCGGGTCACACCCGGCGTAAGGCTGGAGCGGACGGGTCGACGAGTTGAAAACCGATAGGCGCTAGGCCGAACATGGCGATGGTGACCGGTTCCGGCGCGCCGGAGATGACGCCGTCGTAGTGCGCCGAGCCGGCCTCGCGCTGGATATAGGTTCCCGCGGGAACCGGGCGACAGCGGCGTGGATCGAAGTCGTCGGCGCTATCCACCCACCACACGCCGGACAGGACGACGGCCATCCGGTCGGTGAGATAGCGGTGCGGCGCGCTCATCCAGCCTGGATACCATCGCAGCAATTCGACGTAGGGACCCTGCCCGTCGGGGTCGCCCGCCAGCACCGCGGTTTCGAAGGCGCGCGGCGGCGCGCCTGGCGGCGATGACCAACGCCCCTCGTCTGGAAGGATGATTGTGGTGCCTGGGCCGGTGAACGCCAATGCCGGCATCTGCTTCTCCTCACCCCAGGCGAGGGGGAGTGTCGACGCCTCGATCCAAAGCGTCTTGTATGCAGCTGCTATTCTGGTTTGGCGCGCGCCGCACGCCGACGGCCGGCGGCTGTAACGTAATGCGCCACCCTGACGGAAGAGGTAGGGCGGTTAACGATCCGCCCGAGTTTTCAGTCGACGATGCCCCCATGATCCTGCTCCTGCTCAGCTACCTCGGCGGCGCCTTCACCATCCTCAGCCCGTGCATCCTGCCGGTGCTGCCGTTCGTGTTCGCGCGCGCCGACAAGCCGTTCGTGCGCAGCGGCCTGCCGCTGCTGGTCGGCATGGGCGCGACCTTCGCCGGGGTGGCGACCTTGGCCGCGGTCGGCGGCGGCTGGGTGGTGCAGGCCAACGGCTATGACCGCATCGTCGCCATGGTCGTGCTGGCCCTGTTCGGCCTGCTGTTGCTGTTTCCCGGCCTGGCGGACCGCGCCACCCGGCCGCTGGTCGCCGCTGGGTCGCGTCTCACCGAGACCGCGAGCGGGCAGGGCGGCGGCGTCTTGGCCTCGCTGCTGCTGGGCGTGGCCACCGGCCTGCTGTGGGCGCCGTGCGCCGGACCGATCCTGGGGCTGGTGCTGACGGGCGCAGCCCTCAAGGGCGCCAGCGTGGGCACCAGCTTCCTGCTGCTCGCCTACGCCGCCGGCGCCGCCACCTCCCTGGCCCTGGCGCTGCTGATCGGCGGGCGGGTGTTCACCGCCATGAAGCGCTCGCTAAAAGCTGGAGAGTGGATCCGCCGGGTCTTGGGCGTGCTGGTGATCGCCGGCGTGGTCGCCATCGGCCTTGGCCTGGACACCGGTTTCCTGACCCGGATCTCCACGGCCAACACCGCCCGGCTGGAGCAGACCCTGCTGGACCGCTTCCATCCCACCCACGCCGCCGCCAACACCCAGGCGACCGCGACCGGCGTCTTGCCGGTGGAGGGGACGCTGCCGTCTCTGAGCGGCGCGACCACCTGGTTGAACTCGCCGCCGCTGACGCCTGAAGCGCTGCGCGGCAAGGTGGTGCTGGTCGATTTCTGGACCTACTCCTGCATCAACTGCCTGAGGTCGCTGCCCTACGTCGAGGCCTGGGCCCAGAAGTACAAGGACCAGGGACTGGTGGTGATCGGCGTCCATGCGCCTGAATTCGCCTTCGAAAAGGACCTCGGCAATGTCCGCAAGGCGGTGAAAGACCTGGGCGTGACCTATCCGGTCGCGGTCGACAACGACCAGGCGATCTGGAAGGCGTTCAACAACGAATACTGGCCCGCCCACTATTTCATCGACGGCCAGGGCCGTATTCGCGCCCACGCGTTCGGCGAGGGCGACTACGACAAGTCCGAGCGCATCATCCAGCGGCTGCTGGCCGAGAACGGCGACCGCATGCTGCCCCACGACGTGGTGCAGGTGAGCGGCAAGGGCGTGGCGGCCGCCTCCAGCGACAAGGTGCTCTCGGACGAGACCTACATCGGCTACGAGCGGGCGCAGAATTTCGCCAGCCCTGGCGGCGAGGTTCAGGATCAGGCCGTGCGCTACGTCGAGCCCCGGCTTGGCACGCGCAACACCTGGGCGCTCGGTGGAACCTGGACGGTCAGCGGGGAAAACGCGACCTCGACCGTCGCCGGCGACCGCATCGCCTTCCGCTTCCACGCCCGCGACCTGCATCTGGTGCTGGGGCCGAGGGCGGACGGCAAGCCGGTCCGGTTCCACATCCTGGTGGACGGCAAACCGCCCGGCGCCGATCATGGCGTGGACGTAGACGCGCAGGGGCGCGGCGTGGTGAACGGCCAGCGGCTGTACCAGCTGGTGCGCCAGCACGGGGCGATCGCGGACCGGACCTTCGAGATCGTCTTCGACGATCCCGGCGTGCAGGCCTTCTCCTTCACCTTCGGCTGATCGCACCGGGCGTCTGGACCCGAGCCGGCCCTCGCCCAATTGGCGCGAGGGTCAGGCCGGGGTTGGGGCGCTGGCGATGGAAGAGGCCAGGGTCCGGTTTTCCAGCAGCTCGCTCACGGCGTCGCGGACTTCGGAAAACACCTGGCGCAGGGCGCAGGTCTGTTCGTCGTGGCAATCCTCGCAGCGCTCATACGCGGTCTGGCTCACGCAGGGCAGCATCGCCAGCGGCCCATCGGTGGCGCGGACCACGTCGGCGAAGCTGATCCGGTCGGCAGGACGCGCGAGCCTGTAGCCGCCCTGGACGCCGCGCAGGCCCTCCACCAGTCCGGCGCGGCGCAGGTCGGACATGATCGCTTCCAGGAACTTGCGCGGAATGGCCTCGTCCTGGGCGATCGCACTCACCTGACGGGGCAGGCCGTCATGGGCGGCGATGTTCAAGAGGGCCTTGAGGGCGTAACGGCCCCGTTGGGAAAGCATGGGTTCGCAGGGACGAGGTCTGTGACGGGCGGATTGCGCCGCGTTCCAAGCTGTAGAGCGATATGCCGGGCCGGCGCAACTTGGGCTCAGGCGGTCGAGGCGTCCGCATCGAGGTAGCTCCAGGGTTGACCGGCTTCGAGCCGCCAAGCGCGCAGACCGCCCTTGAGGTTGTAGGCATGGCTGTAGCCGAGCGAGCGCAGGCTGTCGGCCGCCAGCGCCCCCCGGTTGCCGCCGGCGCAATAGAGCACGATGGGCGTGGCCTTGTCGGCCAGGACCTCGCAGATGGTGTATTCGAGCTGCCCGCGGCTGCGATGGATGGCGCCGGCCAGCGGCGGATTGCGCAGCAGTTCCTCGTCGTCGCGCACATCGATCAACAGCGCGCCCAGGGCCACTTCGGCGCGCGCCTGCTCGGGCGTCAGCTCGACGATCCGTTCCCTGGCCACCGTCGCCAGGCGGCGGATGTCACTGTAATCGTAGCCGGGCATGATCTCGATCCACAGCCAAATACTTGCTGCCAGCGGCCTCGACAGCGCCGACAAGTCGGGAATGCTCCGCTTCCGCGCGCGTCTTGCGTATTCGGAAGCCATGCGCACGGTTTCACTGATGCAGCACGACGGCAACTCAGGCTCTCTCACTGCGGATGCAGAAGAGCTGAAAGCGAGATCCATCACGGGATTAGCCGCACCGCACAGCTTGAAATGCTCGGAAAATCTATTGTTTTCAAATTATTAGGCGGCCATAAAATCCTATCGCTTGAATAGGAATTAAAGGCGCGTCACAGATTTTCTCCGTTTCCGATCCCCCGCTGCGGCGCGACCAATGCTGCATCCAGCTCAATCGAGCGGCGGGATCGGATGCGCCCCATGGCTAAACTTGGATCATTCAGCGTCAGCCGCCAGGGCTATGGCGCGATGGGGCTTTCGAGCGTCTACGGCCGGGCCGAGGACAACGCCTCGATCCGCACCCTGCATCGCGCGGTCGATCTGGGGATCACCTTCTTCGACACCGCCACGGGCTATGGCGGCGGCCATAACGAGGAACTGCTCGGCCAGGCCCTGAGGGACCGGCGCGAGGGCCTGGTCATCGCCAGCAAGTTCGTGCACCGGCCCAAGGGCGACGGCGCGCTGGTGCGGCCGCGCGAGGCTGTCGAGGCCAGCCTGCAGCGCCTGGGGCTGGACCTTATCGATCTCTACTACCTGCACCGCATCGACCCGGACGTGCCGATCGAGGAGTCGGTGGGCGAACTCGGGCGGCTGCAGGACGAGGGCAAGATCGGCGGCGTCGGGGTCTCGGAGGCCAGCGCCGGGCAACTCAGGCGCGGCCACGCCGCCCACCCGATCACGGCCCTGCAGAGCGAATACTCGCTGTGGACCCGCGACGTGGAGGCCGAGATCCTGCCCACGGCGCGGGCGCTCGGCATCGGCTTCGTCGCCTATAGCCCGCTGGGGCGCGGCTTCCTGGCCGGCTCGGAGATCGTCGATGCGGACGACCGTCGCCATGTCCATCCCCGGTTTCAGCCCGAGGCGGTGATCGCCAATACCCGGCGGCGCGAGGCGATCGACCGTGTCGCCGCCCGCCTCGGCGCCACCCGCGCCCAGGTCAGCCTGGCCTGGGTGCTGGCCAAGGACGTGGTTCCCATCCCCGGCACACGGCGCATCGCGCACCTGGAGACCAACTGGGCCGCCAACGAGCTGTGGCTCGACCCGAACAGCCTGGCGGAGCTGGAGGCGGCCTTCCTGCCCGGCACGACCGTGGGCGACCGCTATCCGGCCGAGCAGCTCAAGCTCGTGCCGCCGCAGCCCGCCGCGGCGTGATCGTCATCACCCTCAATAGACAAGGACCGTCCATGAGCGCCGCTCAAGCCCTGCGCGCCCACGCAGATCACGCAGATGAACGCCACGCCTACGCCCGCATCACCGTCGAGCCGGTGACGCCGGTCATCGGGGCCGAGATCTCCGGCATCGACCTCAGCCAGCCGCTCGACGCGGAGACCACGGCCGACATCCGCAAGGCGCTGCACAACTGGCGCGTGGTGTTCTTCCGCGACCAGGACCTCAACAACGACCAGCTAAAGGCGCTCGGCCGCGCGTTCGGCCCGCTGACCCCGGCCCACCCCATCGCCGAGGGGCTGGAAGACCATCCCGAGATCTGGGAGCGGTCGGTCGAGGACTATCGCAAGCGCCGCATCGCCAACGACACCGCGCCCCCCTCGCGCCAGCCGCCGCGCGACTACAAGGGCTGGCACATCGACATCACCTTCGTCGCCAACCCCAACCGCTATTCGATCCTCTATGGGGTCGATATCCCGGCCTATGGCGGCGACACCCTCTTCGCCAACCTGATCGAGGCCTATGACGGGCTGTCGCCGCAGATCCGCGCCCTGGTCGACGGGCTGCAGGCGGTGCACCGCACCAGCAGCTACGACTCCACCCAGGGCCGGGCGCGCCGCGACGGCCGCTCGACCGGGCCGTTCGTCTCGCTGCACCCCTTGGTGCGCGTCCATCCCGAGACGGACGAGAAGCTGCTGTTCCTCAACCCGGGCACCACCAGCCACATCGTCGGGCTGAAGGAGCGTGAGAGCCAGGCCCTGATCGACTTGCTGTACGGCGAGCTGACCCGGCCGGAATACCAAGTGCGGTTCCATTGGCGGCCCAGGTCGCTGGTGATCTGGGACAACCAGGCGGTGGCCCACGCCGGGCCCATCGACTACGCCCACTTCGACCTGCCCAGGACCGTCCGCCGCATCACCGTGGCGGGCGAACTGCCCAAGGGGCCGGACGGGTTCGTGTCCCGCCCGCTCGAGGGCGAACTGTTCAACGTGCTCGGCTGATGCCCAGGCCGGCGGATACGGGCGAGGCGCGGGGCTTCATCGGCCTTGGGGCGGTCGTCGCCGTCTCGGTGGCGCTGCTGTTCGCCTTCGCCCCGAACCGCCGGCCCAATCACGATGGGAGCGGCCAGGCGGGGGCGACCCTGGCCCTGTCGGCGCCGCTGCCCGACCATGTGCCGCCCGGCGTGACGCTGGTGGTCGGCGATCCCATCAGTCAGTGGGTGTTCGAGCACAACGGCTGGGACAAGCAGCTGCCGTTCAAGATCAAGTGGGCGCAGATCACCGGCGGCCCGCAAGTCACCGAGGCCTTCCACGCCCATGCCCTGGACGTGGGCATGGGCGCCAATGTCCCGCCCATCCATGCGGTGTGGGTGGGCCTGCCGGTGAAAATCATCGCCTTTCGCCAGCGCCGCGATCCGCTGAACCATCCATCCTATGTGCTGGGGATCGCCCCGGGCGCGGGCGTGTCGAGCCTGGCCGACCTGCGCGGCAAGCGGATCGCCTTCAGCCCGAGCCAGGTCCAGAGCCTGATCGTGCTCAAGACCCTGAAGGCCCAGGGGCTCGGCGCGCATGACGTCAAGCTGGTCGAGCTGCCGTCCAGCATCGGCGGCGATGTCTACACCACCTCGCTGGCCAGTCATGCGGTGGACGTGGCCCCCATCGGCAGCGGCATCGTCTCCGAACGCTACCTGCGCAAGTTCGCCCAGAGCGGCGCCACGACGCTGAACCACCCCGCCTTCCGCGACGACGCCATCGCCGTCTACACGCCGGTCGAGGTGCTGCAGAACCCGGCCAAGGCGGCGGCGCTGAAGGTGTTCGTCCGCTACTGGGGCATGGCCCAGGCCTGGGCGCAGGCCCATCCCGACGAACTGGCCCAAGGCTACTATGTCGAGCAGCAGGGGCTGTCGCTCGCCGATGGCCGGCTAATCCTGGCCGCGGCCGGCGACATCGACATCCCGCGCGGCTGGGGCGAGGCGATCGCCTACCAGCAGGCGACCATCGACCTGATGGGCCCGGTGATGGGCCATCCGCGCTTCGACGCCGCGACCCTGTTCGACCGCCGCTTCGAGCCGCTGGCCGCCGACGCCGCCGACGTCGAGCTGGGCGTGCGCGGGGCGGGGCGTGGTTTTTCCCGGCAACCGGACAAGGCGGGTCGCACATGACTGCTCATTCCCGGATCCTGCACGCCATCGAGCCGGTCGCGCCGCCCCGGCTGACGGTCCGCGCGGCGGCCCGGCCCGAGCCCAGCCGGGTGCGCCTGGGCCCCGGCGCGCCACGACGGTGGGGCTGGGTGATCGGCCCGGCGCTGCTGGTGCTCTACTGGTCGGTACTGTCCGTAACCGGCTTTCTGGACGCCCGCATCCTGCCGCCGCCCTGGACGGCGGTGACCACGGCGGTGCAGCTGATCCGCGACGGGCGCCTGCAGGAGAACCTGGCCGTCTCGGCCGGGCGCGCCGGACTGGGCCTGGTCGTCGGCGTCACGGCGGGCGTGGCCCTGGCCTTGACCGCCGGGCTCAGCCGGCTCGGCGGCTACGTCATCGATGGGGTGGTGCAGCTCAAGCGCGGCATCCCGATCCTGGCCGTGATCCCGTTCATGGTGCTGTGGTTCGGCATCGGCGAGGGGATGAAGGTGGCGGTGATCGCCATCACCGTGTTCTTCCCGATCTACCTGCATACCCACAGCGCGCTACGGGCCATCGACATCAAGCAGGTGGAGCTGGCCGAAACCCTGCGGCTCAGCCGCGGCCAGTTCCTGCGCCACGTGGTGATCCCCGCCGCCCTGCCGGGCTTCCTGGTTGGGCTGCGCTTCAGCGTCACCGCGGCGTGGCTGGCCCTGGTGGTGGTCGAGGAGCTGAACGCGACCAGCGGCATCGGCTACATGGTGACGCTCGCGCGCAATTACGCCCAGACCGACGTGATGCTGGTCGGGCTGGTGATCTACGCCCTGCTCGGCCTGTCGTCCGACGCCCTGGTGCGGGTGGTGGAGGCGCGGGCCCTGGTCTGGAGAAGGACGCTGGGCCGATGAGCGCCGTGGTTCGCGTCCGCGGCCTGGTGCGCCGCTTCGCCGTCAAGGGCGTGCTGGAGGGGTTGGACCTCGATATCCGCCGGGGCGAGTTCGTGGCCCTGCTGGGCCGTAGCGGCTCGGGCAAGAGCACCCTGTTGCGCGCGCTCGCGGGCCTGGACCACGAGACCCAAGGCGAGGGTGAGCTGGTCGTGCCGGCCCGGCTGTCTGTGGTGTTCCAGGACGCCCGGCTGCTGCCCTGGAAGCGGGTGCTGGACAATGTGGTCCTGGGCCTGAACGGGGCCGACGCGCGCGAGCGGGGGCTGAAAGCCCTGGCCGAGGTGGAGCTGGCGGGGCGCGAGCGCGCCTGGCCGCACGAGCTGTCGGGCGGAGAACAGCAGCGGGTGGCGCTGGCCCGCTCGCTGGTGCGCCAGCCCGAGCTGCTGCTGGCCGACGAGCCGTTCGGGGCGCTCGACGCCCTGACCCGCATCCGCATGCACGTGCTGCTGCGCCGCTTGTCCGACCTGCACAATCCCGCCGTGCTGCTGGTCACTCACGACGTCGACGAGGCCATCGAGCTGGCCGACCGGGTGGTGGTGCTGGAGCAGGGCAAGCTGATCGCCGACGTGCGGGTCGAGCTGCCGCCGACCGGGGCCGCCCGGCGCGAACGCTTCGCCGAATTGAGAAGCCGCTTCCTGGGCCTGCTCGGGGTCGATGCGGATCTCGAAACCCAGAGTTTTGGCGAGAAGTCGCGGGCCGAGGCTTGATGCCGCTGCCCAGATTCAAGAATAGATTGCGTGGTGCGTGATGGATAAGAATTTAGAATTTTCAACCATGTTGCTTACGTGGCATCGCGTGAAGCTGTTGCTGTCCGTATGCGCGAGTACATTGGCGTCTATATCTGAGAATATCTAAGCGCTCCGGCAGAATGTATCGCTGTCTCAGATAGACAACGCCCCTTAATCCATACTCATTCGATAGGAATTCGGGCGACCCCAGGCGCGGGCTCGTCCCGATGGATCGGGAGATGGATGTGGGAGTGGGGACTTTGCGGGGATCGCTGCTGGGGTCGGCGGCGATGGCAGTGCTTCTGTGTGCAGGCCATGCGTACGCGGCGGAAACGCCCGACGACACGGCCGGAGCGGCGGCGACCCAGGCGTCCGCCCCTGAGGTGGTCAGTCCGGTCGGCGCGGTGGGCGAGGTGGTGGTCACCGCCCGCCGCACGGTGGAGAAGGCGGCCGACGTGCCGATCGCCCTGTCTGTGGTTTCGCCCCAGACCCTGAACCAGACCGGAGCCTTCACCCTCGAAGACCTGCAGGCCCTGACGCCGAGCTTCACCGCCTACCAGTCCAACCCCCGCAACGCGTCGATCGGCATCCGCGGCATCGGCGTGTCGTCGGCAGCCGACGGGCTGGACACCTCGGTCGGGGTTTACGTCGACAACGTCTATCTGGGCCGACCGGGCATGGCGCTGGAAGACCTGATCGACATCGATCAGATCGAGGTGCTGCGCGGACCCCAGGGCACGCTGTTCGGCCGCAACTCGGCCGCGGGCGTCTTAAACGTCACCACCAAGAAGCCGAGCTTCACCTATGGCGCCGATGCCGAGGCCTCGGTGGGGAACTTGGGTTACAACCAGGAGCGCCTGAGCCTCACCGGCCCGCTGGTCGATGGCTTGCTTGCCTTTCGCCTGACCGCCTTCAACACCCACCGCGACGGCTATCTGCCCAACACCACCACCACGGGTATCGCCGGCAACAGCGTCGGGCGCGAGGGCGGGCGGCTGCAACTGCTTTACACGCCGACGTCAAACCTGTCGGTGCGCTTCATCGGCGAATATTCCAACGAGAACGACACCTGCTGCGTCTCGTCGATCAAGACGGTGCTGCCGGCCTCGATCACCTCGGCCACGGCGCGCACCCTGAAAGCCTTCTCGGAGCTCGGCTATACCCCCGAGGCAAGCCTGGAGAGCACCGCCAACAACTCACCCCAGGACATGCGCACCAACCAGCACGCCTTCTCGGTCCAGCTCGACTGGAACCTCGGCTGGGGGAACTTCACCTCGATCTCGGCGCAGCGGTACTGGTACTTCAACCCGCTGCAGGACAGCGACAACACACCCTTGGACATCATCCAGGTCAATGTCGCCACCACCCATGACGAGCAGTATTCGCAGGAATTCCGGCTGGCCTCGAACCCGGGGCGGTTCAACTGGCAGGCCGGGGTCTATCTGTTCGACCAGAACCTGCGGGACCACTACATCCTGAACCAGTTCGGCAGCCAGGCCGGCGCCTTTTATACCGACTACCTCAGGACCACCAATCCGGCGGCCGCCGCCGTGTCGATCGGCACGGGCTCACAGTATATCGGCGACACCCGCGCGGTGACCGAGAGCGCCGCGGCCTTCGGCCAAGCCAACTACGAGCTGACCGACCGCCTGACCCTGACCGGCGGCGTGCGCTATACCTATGACGACAAGCATGGCGTCACCAACACGTCCAATGTCGGCACGCCCTATACGGCCACCGCCATCCCGTTCCATTACGATGTCAGCGCCACGGGCGGGAACGTGTCCTGGCTGGCCAGCGCCGCCTACAAGGTCAATACGGACGGTCTGGTCTATCTGTCCTATTCCACCGGCTACCAGTCGGCGGGGCTGAACCTGAACTCCTATGTCACCAACGGCGTCTCGCTGGTGCTGCAGCCCGAGAAGGTGCGCGACTGGGAGGTGGGTTGGAAACAGGCCCTGTTCGCCCACCGGCTGACCTTGAACCTGGACGGGTACTGGACCAATCTGTCCGGGCTGCAGGCCAACATCTATCCGACCAACGGGGCCAAGTCCTATCTGGCCAATGTCGGCGACGTGCTGTCGCGCGGGGTGGAGGCGGAGGCGACGCTGACGCCGATCACGGGCCTGACCCTGTCGGCCAACGGCTCCTACAACGACGCCCACTACACCTCCTACACCAACGCCCCGTGTCCGGTGGGCGGGCCGGCGGTGTGCAATCTGACCGGCAAGCCGGTCTATGAGGCGCCGCGCTATATCGCCAATGCGCTCGCCGAGTACCGCTTCCATCTGGGCGAGAAGCTGGAGCCCTATATCGTGGCCCAGTACGCCTATCGCTCGTTCGCCTACGGCACGGTGGACGACGGGCGGCTGACCCGTATTCCGGGCTATCCGCTGCTGAACGGCCGCATCGGCACCACCTTCGGCGAGGGGCGCTACGACATCGCCGCCTGGGTCGAGAACGGGCTCAACAAGGTCTACCTGCTGAACCTAGGCACGCTTTCGATCCCCGGCGCTGGAACCTTTGGGGCCGGCGGCCAGATCGGAACGCCGCGCACCTATGGCGTGACCGTGCGGGCGCACTTCTGATCGGTGGCGCCAGCCGTGGCGCGCTCGCCCCCGGTCAGGCCTTGGCGGCGTCGCGTCCGATCAGGAGCAGCCCGTTCAAGGCTGCGCCAAGCGCCGCGGCGGCGCCAACCATCATCGCGCCGTGAAAGGCGGTGAACAGCTGCAGACCCTGGGCGGCGAGCACCGAACCCAGCAGGGCCGTGGCGATCAGGCCGCCGCTGCGCGCCACGGCGCTGTTGAAGCCCGAGGCGGACCCGGTATGGCGCTCATCCACCGCGCTCAGCACCGCTATGGTCAGGGGCGCGACCGCGCCGCTCATGCCGATGGCGATCACCAGGATCGCCGGCAGGACCTCGGTCCAGTAGTCGGTCCTGGGGCCGATCCTGAGCGCCAACAGGAATCCCACGGCCACGACCAGCGGCCCGACGGTGAGCGAAGGCCGTGGACCGATCCGCCCAGCCAGGGCCCCCATCAAGGGCGAGGTGGCGGCAAGGACCAGCGGCAGCGGCAACAGCGCCGCCCCTGCCGCCGTGGCCGAATAGCCGGCGCCCTTGATCAGCACATAGGGGATCAGGACGAACAGCCCGCCCAGAGCGCCATAGAGCAGCAGCGTCAGCAGGGTCAGTCCGACGAAGGTCTTGGACGCAAACAGGCTGAGCGGCGTCATGGCCCGCTCGCCGCGCCGTTGCTCGATCCACACGAACCCGGCCAGGATCGCGATCGCCAGACCCATCGCGACGATCGCTGGCGGGCTCCAGCCGCCGCGGCCCGATCCGAGGGTGAGCGCCCAGGTGAGGGCCCCGAGCCCTACCGTGGCGAGCGCACCGCCCCAGCCATCCAGCGGCCGGTCGCGTCCGTCGCGGTCGTGCGGGACATAGCGCCATGCGAGCGCAATGGCGCCGGCGGCCAGGGGCAGGTTGATCAGGAAGATAGCGCGCCAGCTGACCAGATCGATCAGCCATCCGCCCAGCACCGGGCCGACGGCCCCCATCGCGGCGCCGGTGGCGGCCCAGACGCCGATGGCCCGGCCCTTGGCCTCGCCGGCGAAGGTGGAGCCCAGGATCGCCAGGCTGTTGGGCATCAACATCGCCGCGCCGACACCCTGGAGAAACCGGCTGGCGAGAAGCATGGGCAGGGCAGGGGCGAGCGCGCAGCCCAGCGACGCCAGGCCGAACAGGGCGGTCCCGACCATCAGCAGCCGTCGCCGTCCGAAGCGGTCGCCCGCGGCGCCGCCAAGCAGCAACAGCGCGCTGAGCGGCAGCAGGTAGGCGTTGACGATCCACTGCAGCATGCTCGGCTCGGCCGACAGGCTGTGTCCGATCGCCGGCAGGCCGACATTGACCACCGACCCGTCGATGAAGGCCAGGCTGGACGCCAGGATCGTGGTGGCCAGCACCAGCCGCGGGTGCGCGGTCGCTTGGCCCCGTTTTTCGCATCGCGCCGCGGCGACGTCGCAGGATCCGTGAACCGCGCTCATGCGAGGAGCTTCCTTTCGGCTGCTCTGAGGCCAACCTAGGCGAAGAGATGGTGGCCGCGCGCAGCCGCGGTCGCCGCCACATCGCGATTTCCTCCCGCGAGCCCGACGGGCTCCACCGGAAGTTTATTGGGCGGGAGGCGTCGGCGTCGAGACGCATTTCGGACCGCCGTCGCCGCCGAGGCCGCCTTTCACAATATCATCCTGTAAAATCCGAGCTTTCCGCGAACGAAGCGCCTATATGAAGCTGGCCAGCGATCGCTCACACCAGTGTGCGACGCGGCGCGAAGGGACGTCATGTCCAACCGACCCGAACCTGCGAGCCGCCCGATCCGGACGCTCACAGATCCTCGCTCGACCGGCTCGGCGCCGAAGCCCCGGCTTCCTGACATTCTCGGCCTTCGGGGAACCCTGAAGCTTTAGGCGAGACGCACAATGTTCTCGGGCCTCCTCACCAGGTTTCGCGCCCATTGGGTCGCGCCCCAGGACATCCGTGCCGAGATATGGGCGCTCGGGGGACGTCATCATGGCGATGTGATCCGGGGCGCGAGATCGGAGTTGGCTGCGCCTGGCATATCGCTGCGGCGCGCGGTGCTGCTCAAGGCCGTGATCCGCAGTGCGACCGTTGGCTCCTAGCTTGGTGTTGTCCGCTGGCCAGCATGTCGCCCTCCGCAATCTCGCCGCCAAGCTGGCCGGCGAAGAAGTGGGCTGGATCAACATCGCCGACGCGCGTGCGCTAAGCGAGCTTGGTCTGGCCGAACGCAACCGCGAAGGCTGGCGGATCACCGACGAAGGCAAGGCGGCGCTTCAGGCCGCGGACGCCGAGATCGCGCCGTCCGACGACCCTCAACACAACATCATCTCGATAAGGATGCGTCCACATGAAGGAAAGTAAGGGCAAGGCCAAGAAAGCCCAGCCAGCAAAGGCCAACGCTTCCCAGCCCAGCCTCAAGGGCCTCACCCCGGTTCCCCCGCCCAAAAAGAAGGCGTGAGCGGCCCCACGCCCGCGTTGATGGAAGCTGTTTCCGCGGCGCGCTGGGCCTGGAGCGTTATCGGTTCAAACTGAATCGATAACGCTCATATTTCCTAGTGAATAGAGCACGATAGCCGCGCCCTCTATTAGCCGCGCCCGCGCGCGGAGAGGGGCGCCATCGCAGCGAAGACGCCGTCGCGCCGCACCAGGGCGTGGAACAGCGCCGCGGCGAGGTGCAGCAGGACCACGGCGAAGAACACGAACGCCAGGTAATAGTGGGCGTTCCAGAGCAGCGTATGAAGACCCTCGCTCTGCGGCAGGATCGGCGGGAGGTGCAGGCCGCCAAACACCACGATCGGGTAGGCCGCGGCCGACAGCATGGCCCAGCCGAGCAGGGGCATGACGATCATCAGCCCATACAGCACATAGTGCGACAGCTCGGCCGCCAGCTTCATCGGCGGCGGCAGGTCGGCGGGAAGCGCCGGAGCTCCGGAGCGCCACCGCACGACCAGACGGATCAGGACCAGGGCCAGAAGCACGATGCCCAGGCTCCGGTGAAAGGCGATCAGCGGCAGATATTTCGGCGCGATCGTCGACACCATGCCGACACCGACGAAGAGCATGGTGATGATGCACACCGCCATCACCCAGTGCAGGCCGCGCTGTAGGGGCGTGAACTGTTGCAGATTGCGGCTCACGGCTGGCCCTCCGAAACGGTGTGCGGGTAGTGCTTCTCCTCGGCCGTCCGCAGGTCGTACGACCGGCGATAGGCGGCGGAACGCGCGGCGGGGAAGGGATCGTCCGAGGTCGTGACGCCGGCCGGAAGCACGGTCGGGTCATAGTTGATGTCGCGGCACGGACCGTTCGGCTCGGGCTCGATCTGCTGCACGACCAGCGAGCCGACCTCCACGGTCCGGCGATCCTTGGGCCACGCCTTGCTGGGATCGGCCGTAGGGTCGCCAGGGGCGGCTACGGTCACCACCAGGGTCCAGCGAAGCGGCCCCCCCTTGATGCGTTGGGCGATTTCCTGCTCGAGGAAGTTGGGCGCCTGCTTCGCCAGCACATCAGGCGCCACCGGGGTGATCGTCGCCGTCGGCAGCAGCGACCATCGCACCACGCTCCGGTTGCCGGAGGCATCGATGAACACGAAGCTGTTCAGGCTGTTGTAGGGCTCTTCCGCGTAGCTGCCCGTCCACGGCGCGCTCTTGGCCCAGGCGCCGAAGTTGGCGAATTCGGGATGCCCCGCCACGAACGTCTTCATCGCATCGGGAGACTTGGAGCCTGCGGCGGTCAGCAGGGCGTAGAAGGCCTGGGGACTGGCGACCGGGAAGAACGGCGGGTCGATCATGGCGCTGCGCCAGACCTGGCCGCCGGGGGCGGTGATCTGCAGCCCCATGCCGCGAACCCGAACCGAGCTGTCGGCGGCGGTGATGTCGGCGGTGCCCACATTGAAGCGCCCGATGACCGGGTATTGGCCGCGCACGAACATCGGCGCCTTGGACAGGGCCACGCCGGCCCCGTTGGCGTCGAACTCGCCGGTGAAGCAGATGCCCTTCACGTGGTTGCGCCGATGGCCGAGCGCCGGACCGGCGGGAGGTGCGAGCAGGCTCACGAGCTTGTCGCCCGAAACCCGCGCCGGCGACAGCCAGCCGGCCGTATAGGCGAAGGCTCCGGCGCCAGCCGCCACGACCACGGCGATCAGCGCCATCGACCCGAGGGCGGCGCTTCCGGATTTTCGCGGCGGCGATGTCATGAGATCCCCATTTGAATCAGTTCCCGGTTCCCCTGGGGGCCAGGCGGGCCCGGAGGATGGGCGGCGACGCCCGAATAGTACGAGGGAGTGGCGACGGGAGCGATCGATCCCGGCTGACGCAAAGCCTTCACCCCTAAATAGATGTCCGCCAAAGAGCGTATCAGATTTGGAACGGGGCGCCAGATCGGAGTTATGACGCGATCAGCGGCGTGCATGTTGGCATGAAAGATACGAATTTCGTGTGACGTCGCGTTGAGCCTGTCCTGCGAATGCCTGCCGGAGGGGTTCTGCCTGGACGCCAAGCACTTGAAAGGCGAACAGCTTAAAACCTGGACTTGCAATTCCTTGGTCCACGCTCCGCTGACTGGGACCTGTAGCATTGCGAAATGACAAACTGAGGTCGGGCGGCTATTGTCGCCAAGATATCTTCTAATCGGTCGGCGGATCGCCGGCCGGCGCTAGGAGACGCTGCGATGGAATTCAGCCGCCGCGGATTCATAAGCCTCACCGGAGCGGGGCTGGCCGTCTCGACGCTCGGGGCGCTGGGGTTTGGCGAAAGCGGCCAGGCGCTGGCCGCGGAAGTCCGGCCGTTCAAGCTCACCCACGCCACCGAGACGCGCAACACCTGCACCTACTGTTCGGTGGCTTGCGGCATCCTGATCTACAGCCTGGGCGACAAGGCCAAGAACGCCCGCTCCGACATCATCCACATCGAGGGCGACCCGGACCACCCGGTCAACCGCGGCACCCTGTGCCCCAAGGGCTCGGCGCTGCTGGACATCGTCCACGCGCCCACCCGCCTGAAGGCGCCGCGCTACCGCCGGCCCGGCAGCGACCATTTCGAGGAGGTGTCCTGGGACTTCGCGCTCGACCGCATCGCCCGGTTGATGAAGGACGACCGCGACAAGAACTTCATCGCCAAGAACGCCGAGGGGACGACGGTCAACCGGTGGATCTCCACCGGCATGCTCGCGGCCTCGGCCTCGTCGAGCGAGACGGCGATCCTGACCTGGAAGGTGGCCAGATCGTTCGGGATGCTGGTCTTCGATAACCAGGCAAGGGTTTGACACGGACCTACGGTGGCCAGTCTGGCCCCGTCCTTCGGTCGCGGCGCGATGACGAACACGTGGCAGGATATCAAGAACGCCAACGTGGTCGTGGTCATGGGCGGGAACGCCGCGGAGGCGCACCCGTGCGGCTTCAAGTGGGTGATCGAAGCCAAGATCGAGAACAAGGCCAAGCTGATCGTGGTCGATCCGCGCTTCACGCGCACCGCCTCGGTCGCCGATTACTACGCCCCGATCCGTCCCGGCTCCGACATCGCCTTCCTGAGCGGCGTGATGCACTACCTGCTGGAGAACGACCACATCCAGCACGACTATGTGCGCGCCTACACCAACGCCGGCCTGATCGTTAAGGACGGCTTCGACTTCCAGGACGGCCTGTTCTCCGGCTACGACGAAGAAAAGCACAGCTACGACAAGTCGAGCTGGGACTACGAGCTGGACGAGCAGGGCTTCGCCAAGGTCGACGACACCTGGCAGAACCCGCGCTGCGTCATCAACCTGCTGAAGAAGCACGTCTCGCGCTACACACCCGAGGTGGTCTCCAGCATCTGCGGCACGCCCAAGGACAAGTTCCTGCAGGTCTGCGAGCTGTTCGCCACCACCGCGGCGCCCGACAAGGCCATGACCAGCCTGTTCGCGCTCGGCTGGACCCAGCATTCCATCGGCTCCCAGAACATCCGCGCCATGGCCATGGTGCAGCTGCTGCTGGGCAACATCGGGGTCGCCGGCGGCGGCATGAACGCCCTGCGCGGGCACTCCAACATCCAGGGCCTGACCGACATCGGCCTGCTCTCGAACCAGCTTCCGGGCTACCTGGCCTTGCCCCAGGACAAGGAGGTGACCCTGGACGACTACATGAGTACGAAGCAATTCAAGCCGCTTCGCCCCGGTCAGGTCAGCTACTACCAGAACTACAAGAAGTTCTTCGTCAGCTTGCAGAAGGCGATTTACGGCGACGCCGCCACAGCCGAGAACGACTGGGCCTACGACTACCTGCCCAAGATCGACGTGCCGCTCTACGACATCATCCGCGCCTTCGAGATGATGGACGAAGGCAAGATGACTGGCTACATCTGCCAGGGCTTCAACCCGCAGCAGGCCTTCCCCGACCGGGGCAAGATCCGCCGTAGCCTGGGCAAGCTGAAGTTCCTGGTCACCATGGATCCGCTGGACACCGAGACCTCGCGGTTCTGGGAGGATTTCGGCCCGCAGAACCCGTCGGACCCGGCCAGCGTCCAGACCGAGGTGTTCCAGCTTCCGACCACCTGCTTTGCCGAGGAGAACGGCTCGCTGGTCAATTCGGCGCGGTGGCTGCAATGGCACTGGAAGGCCGCCGACCCGCCCGGCATCGCCCAGAGCGACATCTTCATCATGAGCGGCATCTTCCACCGGATGCGCGAGATGTACCGCAAGGAAGGAGGCGCCTTCCCCGATCCGATCCTCAATCTCACCTGGCCCTACACCAACCCGGCCGACCCTGACCCCGAAGACCTGGCCAAGGAGATGAACGGCCGCGCCCTGGTCGACCTCAAGGACCCCACCGGGGCGTTGACGCTCAAGGCCGGCCAACTGCTCGACGGCTTCGGTCAGCTCACCGACGACGGGAGTACGGCCTCGGCCTGCTGGATCTTCGCCGGCAGCTTCACCGAGAAGGGCAACCAGATGGCCCGCCGGGACGCCACCGACCCGCGCGAACAGGGCATCGCCCCGAACTGGGCCTGGGCCTGGCCGGCCAACCGACGGATTCTCTACAACCGCGCCAGCGCCGATATCCAGGGCAAGCCCTGGAATCCGGCCAAGCCGCTCATCCATTGGAACGGCGAGAAGTGGGGCGGCATCGACGTGCCGGACTTCGTCCCCACCCTCAAGCCGGGCGACCCTGCCGGCCCCTTCATCATGAACGCCGAGGGCATGGGGCGACTGTTCGCCCGCGACCTGATGGTCGAGGGCCCGTTCCCCGAGCACTACGAGCCCTTCGAGTCGCCCTCGCGGAACATCCTCCATCCCAAGGTGCGCACCAATCCGGCGGCCCGCATCTTCCCGGCCGACAAGGCCATGCTGGGAACGGCCGCCGACTATCCGTTCGTGGCCACCACCTACCGCCTGACCGAGCACTTCCACTTCTGGACCAAGCACGCCCTGATCAACGCCATCCTCCAGCCCGAGGAGTTCGTCGAGGTCGGTGAGGTGCTAGCGCGGGAGCGGGGCATCGTCCAGGGCGGCTGGGTCAAGGTCAGCTCCAAGCGCGGCGAGGTGATCTGCAAGGCCTACGTCACCAAGCGCATCAAGCCCATGACGGTCGACGGCAAGGAGACCCACGTCATCGGCGTGCCGCTGCACTGGGGCTTCACCGGCCAGGCCAGGAAGGGCTACGGCGCCAACACCCTGACGCCCTCGGTCGGGGACGCCAACACCCAGACGCCCGAGTTCAAGGCTTTCCTGGTCAACATCGAGAGAACCAGCGCACCTGCGCGCTGAGGGAGACGGCGATGGCGGAGCTCCAGTCCCAGGACTACATCCGGCGCTCGGCCAGCACCCTGACCCCGCCCGCCGTTCGCGACCACGAACAAGAGGTAGCCAAGCTCATCGACGTCACCCGCTGCATCGGCTGCAAGGCTTGCCAGTCGGCCTGCATGGAGTGGAACAACCTCCGGCCCGAGATCGGCCACTTCGAGGGCAGCTACGACAACCCGATGGACCTGGAGCCCAGCGTCTGGACCCTCATGCGCTTCACCGAGCATGAGCCGGAGGAGGGCGGGCTGGAGTGGCTGATCCGCAAGGACGGCTGCATGCACTGCGAGGACCCGGGTTGCCTCAAGGCCTGCCCGTCGCCCGGCGCCATCGTCCAGTACGCCAACGGCATCGTCGACTTCATCAGCGACGCCTGCATCGGCTGCGGCTACTGCATCAAGGGCTGCCCGTTCGACATCCCCCGCGTCAGCAAGACCGACCACAAGTCCTACAAGTGCACCCTGTGTTCCGACCGGGTCGGCGTCGGGCTGGAGCCGGCCTGCGTGAAGGCCTGTCCGACCGGCGCCATCATGTTCGGAGCCAAGAGCGACATGCAGGCGTGGGCCGGCGAGCGGATCGAGGATCTCAAGTCCCGCGGGTTCGAGAACGCCGGGCTGTACGATCCGCAGGGCGTGGGCGGTACGCACGTGATGTACGTGCTGCATCATGCCGACAAGCCTTCGCTCTATGCCGGCCTGCCCGATAATCCACACATCAGCCCGTGGGTCGGGCTCTGGAAGGGCGCGGTCAAGCCGCTGGCGGTCGCCGGGATCGCCTTCGCCGCCATCGCTGGGTTCCTGCACTGGATCACGGTGGGCCCCGACAACGTGACCCCTGAGGACGAGGAAGCCGCAGCCAAGACCCTGCGCCAACCGTCGGGCGACGCGCCATGAAATATCCGGAAGGCTCGATCGTCCGTCACGCCACCATCACCCGGATCAATCACTGGATCACCGCCCTCTGCTTCGTGCTGCTGATGCTGTCCGGGCTGGCCATGTTCCACCCCCTGCTGTTCTGGTTGTCGAACCTGTTCGGCGGCGGCCAGTGGATGCGGGCTGTGCATCCCTGGATCGGGGTCGTGCTGCTGTTCAGCTACGCCGGCCTGATCGTGCAGTTCTGGCGCGACAACCTGTGGACCGCCGACGACACCGCCTGGAGCCTGTCCATCGGCCGCGTGGCGCTAAACGAGGAGGAAGGCGTGCCCGAGGTCGGGCGCTTCAACGCCGGGCAGAAGTTCGTGTTCTGGGGCATGGCCCTGTTGATCCCGGTGCTGTTCCTGACGGGCCTGGTGATCTGGGAAGTCTATTTCGGCGCGCTCACGCCCATCCCGGTGCAGCGAATCGCGGTGCTGCTCCACAGCCTCTGCGCCATCACGGCGATCCTGATCTGGGTCGTCCATGTCTATGCAGCCCTGTGGATCCGCGGCTCCATGCACGCCATGACCCAGGGCTGGGTCACGCCCGGCTGGGCCTGGCGGCACCATCGCAAGTGGTTCCGTGGCCTGGCGGCGGCCGGTTCGCGCGGGCCCGTGCCCGAAGCCGGCCGTCATGCCACGCCGGCGAGGAAGGAGCCGTGAGGCAAGGGGGCGCGCCGCCGACCGGCAAATGGATCGGCAACGCCACGGATGGGGTCAAGGCGCCCGAGCCGATCCTGCAGCCTGACCCGGCCAGGCGTTTTTCCGCCACCGCCGAGCGCCTGGCCGCCCTGGCTCCCGCTCACGCCATGGCGGATTGGCTCGGCTTCATGGCGCGCCTGTCCTGGGCCCAGCACGAGGCCGCCGTGACCTCGGCCCCGCCGCGGCCGCCCTCGGCCGCGGAGCTGACGCAGGCGAGCGAGATGCGCAGGCCGCCGCTGGCGCCGGACATCCATCGCCGCGACTCGCAATGGCGCGATGGACTGGCGGTGCTGCTCGCCGCCGTCGACGATCCAGCGGTCCCGGAGGCGGCGAGGGCGCAGGCCCGCCGGCTGCGCCAAGCGGACACCGAGGCAGTCGACGGTCTGGCGAACCGGTTCCTGGAAGGGGCGGTAAGCGGGGAGGAGGCCGCCGCCGCCCTGTACGTGGCCGCCGCACTCCAAGTCTATTACACCCGGGCGGCCGCCGCCCTGCCGAGCTCGGCCCTGCGCCTGCTGCCCGTGCGCGGCGAATGTCCATCCTGCGGCTCGACCCCGGTCGCCGGGGTGATCACCGCCACCGGACCCACGCCGGGCGTGCGCTATCTGTACTGTTCACTCTGCTCGACCGCCTGGAACCATGTGCGGGCCGTCTGCATCACCTGCGAGGATACCCGCGACCTCTCGCTGAAGGCCATCGAGGGCGGCTCCGGCGCTGTGGTCGCGGAGACCTGCGGCGCCTGCAAGACCTATGCGAAGATGCTGTACCAGGCCAAGGACACCAGGGCAGATCCCTACGCCGACGACCTGGCGACGCTCGGTCTCGACCTGTTGCTCTCCGAAGGCGGCTGGTTCCGGCATGCCCCTAACCCACTCCTCCTTACGGGGTCGGTCACCGACAGCGTTGCTGACTCCAAATCCGAGGGCCGCCCCCCTTACTTTACGAAATCGCAGCCACCGCGCTGAGCGAGCGGCGCGGCCCTGCGCGGTGAGGTTGACTTCAAGATTTGCTACGGAGCGGAATGATATCCGAGTTCCACATGTGCGCGGAAACGACAAGCCAGGGCGGCGCAAATAACGCACTATCTTGCACGCGCGCGGACTTTGCATATGGGGGCCTCTGGTGGATGATGATCTTCCCGGCGCCTCCTTTTGCGCCATACCCGCAGCGGGATCTGGATGATCGACGCAGGGACGCGAGATGAGGCGACGACTTGGCCAATAGCTGGACACACCAGATAGCGCGCGTGCTCGTAACGCCCCTCATCGGCACGCCGATCAGGCCAAACCATCTGACGACGATGAGACTCGTGACCGGGATCGGCGCCTGCGGGGCGGTCGCGATCGGAACGCCAGCGGGGTCGGCATGGGGCGGGGCCCTATGGCTGGTGTCGGCGTTTCTCGATCGCGCCGATGGGGAGCTGGCTCGGGTCGGCGGCATGACCAGCGAAGCCGGGCACCGCTACGACTTTCTCGCCGATGTGGTGGTCAATTCACTGCTGTTCGTCTGTGCGGGCTTCGGCGCGCGGCACGGCTGGCTCGGCGCTTGGGGTCTGCCGCTGGGAATGGCGGCCACGGTATCGATGCTGATCTGCTGGGTGGTGGGCGACGCCTTCGAGCGTCTCGAAGGCAGCGGCGCCAAGGTGTACCCCGGGCGGTGGGGATTTGACGTCGACGACGGCCTCTACCTGATCGCGCCGTTGATTTGGCTGGGCTTGATGAGTTTCGTCGTGGTCGGAGCTGCGGTGACGACAACCATTCTGGGGCTCTGGGTCGTGGCGAGGTTCTACAGGCTCAAGGCCAAGGCCGGTTCGGTTGCATCAGGTTTCGCGCCAGCGGGGAGCCAGATGGCGGGGAGGGCGCGCCGCCCTCGGTAAGAAGATGGTGGGTGGCCGGCTCCTGGACCGTAAAGGGTGAGGGCGCACGCACTGGGTAAGCCGCTGCTTTCATCGTGAAAGAAGCTCAAGCCGTGGCCGCCACCTCCTTCATGGAAATCGCGGGATCGCGCAACCGCGCCAGATCGACCGGGCGGCGGGCGGCGATGAGTTGGCGGCCGGCCATGAACTCGGG
>FSXV01000193.1_pt1 | contig 54380 bp, 44 predicted proteins | sample 1638401 | NCBI WGS metagenome assembly FSXV01 (sample SAMEA3914788, study PRJEB12502) | metagenome | biome: forest; material: soil | place: Canada | collected 2011-07-03 | depth 0.1 m | reverse complement strand
GAGACCGCATTCGTCAGCGTTCATTTTTGATAAGCTCGAAGCTTATCGCCAGAACGCCGCCGCCTGCGTTTCTCTTTCCATTCAACAATGTCAAAGACCAGAACCGGAAAACCGGCCCACCGTTTAGCGCCCGGCGTCGGCGAGAGCGGCTATTTAGCAGCTCCGAATTTCGTGTCAACCAGTTCTTTTCAGAACCAGTTGGCCATTTTTCGTCCGGCCGACGCGGCAGATAAACATCCGCCTTACTCTCTGCTGTCGATCAACCCCACTTAAGAAGTCAACCCGCCCGGCGATACTTACCGAACCAGCTGGGAGGGGGGCTTTTACTTGAACCCGCTTTCCCGTCAACCAGAATTTCCAAAGAAATTCCGACCCGCCGCTTAACGCCCGGCCCGGCGAAGGGAGGGCGGTCTAAAGACCACCAAACCCCTTGTCAACCACCCTCTTCCGAAGGCCCAACCGACAGATCCGAACTGAGGATCAGGCGACAGAAAATCGCCAAGGGCCGCCGAGGGGCTACCCTCCCAGGTCCGGAGCGATTCGATTGAAGCGCGGAACCTACCGACAACCTTGACCGAAATCAAGAGGCAATCGCTAGCTCGACAAGCCCTTGGGGGCCCGTCGCCGTGCGGAGGCGGGCATATAGGCCCCGCCCCGCCGTCATGCAAGCGTCATCGTGCGCCGGACATGCCGCCGGCCAGCTCGGCCGGGCGGCAAGCCGCGCTCAGCCCGCGGCGATGTACTGCTTCAGGCTCTGGGCCTCGGCCACGGACTCGGCGATCTTGGACTTCACCAGGTCGCCGATCGAGACCAAGCCGATCAGCCGCCCCTCGTCGCAGACCGGCAGGTGACGGATCCGCCGATCGGTCATCCGGCTCAGCAGGGAATCCACCGTCTCGCTCTGGTTGGCGAAGATCACGTCGCGGGTCATGACCTTGTGCACCGGGTTGGACAGTCCGCCCGCCCCGTCGGCGGCCACCGCCCGCACCACGTCCCGCTCGGAGAAGATCCCCACCACCTTGTCCTTGTCGTCCAGCACCACCAGGGCCCCGACCCGACGCTGATGCAGCAGGGCGACCGCGTCGGAGACCTTTTCCTCGGGCGAGATCGTGAACACCAGATCGCCCTTGGCCTTGAGGATTTCGGTGATCAGCATGCCGTTTCTCTCCCTGTGCGCACATTGACTGTCGCTGATTGACGCAGAGGGTCTCGCAAACGCGCGACGGCGGCAACCTCGCAAACGATCAATGTTGCTGATGCGAAACGGGTTTCGGTCCCGGCGAGCCGCCGGTCCTGGCGAGCTTCAGGCCTCGGGCTGGGGCAGGACCCCGGCCATGGCGGCGAACGGACCGATCAGCAGCAGCCCAGCCGCATAGCCGAACAGGTGCGCCTCCCACGCCACCGGCTGGCCGCCCTGGCCCACGTCCAGGCCGGTGAAGGCGATCAGCAGGTTCACCACCACCCAGCCCACGGCCATGCCGATCACGGTGCGGCTGAAGAAGCCGGCCAGCCCCGGCCCGCGGTCGGCCAGGCGCGAGGCGGCGCCCATCAGGCCGGAAATGGCCCCCGACGCCCCCACCAGCACATCGGGCGAGCCCCAGCGCACCAGGGCGAACCCCAGGCTGCTGAGCACGCCGCACACTATATAGAAGAGGAAGAAGCCGATCACGCCGCGCGCCTTGCCGCCGAACAGGCGGATCACCGGCGCCCCGAAGGCCAGGGCCCCCACCGCGTTCAGCCCCGCATGGGCCCAGCCGCCATGGATAAAGATGGCGGTGACCAGGCCGCTCCAATGGCCGGTGCGCAGGTCCGCCGGCGAGAACCCCCAGGCCTGCATCGCCGCCTCGGGATGGCCGCCTAGGCTCTGCAGGGCGTAGCCGCCCAGGATGCAGGCGACGATCGCCAGCAGGGGCCAGGGCGCGTTCAGTATCGGCTCGCGCCGCTGCGGCGGCGCGCCGTCGGGATGGGTCGGGTGCAGTCTGGAGCCTCCTGGCGAACCGCTCAGCAGATGCAACGGCGCGGGCCTGGACGCAACGGTCGCGGACGACGCGCCTGCAAGCCCAGGTCGTCAAGCTTACCCATTATTTACGTTACTCTGCTTTGTTTCGGCACAACTCCGGGAATCCCGCCTCGCTTTTCGGCGGCGACCTCCGGGGATCGAGTTCGGGCCGGTTGGACGTCCGGTATCCCAGAGTTGGGTCTTGGAGCGAGCCGCGATGCATAATGACAAGGCCGACCTCAGCCGGCGCTGCCGGCTCGCAACGACCATGGCCGGCGTCCTGGCGACCCTGGCCGCGACTCTGGCCTTCGCCGGGGCCGCTCAGGCCCAGAGCGCTTCGAGCACCCTGTCGGCGTTCAAGGCCGGCTACGGCGGCACCGGGCTCAGCGGCTTCGAACAGCCGATCAACGTCAACACCCGCGACGCCAACGGCAACCTGGTGATCACCGACGGGGTGATCCAGGCCGGCTCGGACAACAGCGTGTTCAGCCACCAGATGGTGGGCGGGGCCAGCGATACCTTTTCCGGCGCCGGCGCGCTCGGCAGCGCCACCGCGATCGGCAACAACCTGAGCGTCAACGTCTCGGGCAACTACAACACAGTCGTCGTCAACTCGACCCAGACCAACAACGGCAACGTCTCGGCGACGACAACCCTGAACGGGAAGGTGAACCTCGATGCCGGCCAATAGGACAATGGCCTTCGAGGCCCTGGCCTCGGGAGCTCGGGACCTCGTCGCGGGCGCCTTCAGACGGCGGTCCAAGATCGTCGCCATGGCCAGCGCCGCGACCGTGGCGCTGTCGGGCTGCGTCTCGCCGACGGCCGGGCCGCACGGCAACTACGCCAGCCCCATCGGCGACGCGCCGGTGACGGCCAACCCCACCCCCTACTCCGCCGCCCTGGTGTGCCTGTCGCAATACGCCCAGCACTACGGCGTGCGCGCGCCGCGGATCGCGGTGGGCCGGATCGCCGACTACACCGGCAAGGCCGAGGACAACGGCGGCCGCGAAGTGACCCAGGGCGCCTCGCTGATGGCGATCACCGCCCTGGCCAAGGCCGGGGCGCCGCTGGTGGAGCGCTACGACACCAGCGTGTCCGAGCTCGAGCTGAAGTACGCCAACAACAAGCTGATCTCAGACACCCCGGACGAGCCGAACGGCGCCGCCCCCGGGACGCCGCAGCCCTATCGCAAGATCATGGCCGGCCAGGTGCCGGGCTCGGACTTCTACCTGATCGGCGGCATCACCGAGCTGAACTACAACATCCGCTCCTCGGGCGTGGACGCCCAGGGCGGCAAGCAGAACGCCACCCAGGGCACCGGCATCGCCACCGGCCAGCTCTATGTGATGAACGTGGCCCTGGACCTGCGCCTGGTCGAGACCAAGACCATGGAAGTGGTCGACGTGGTCTCCTACCAGAAGCAGATCGTCGGCCGTCAGGTCGGGCTCGGCCTGTTCAAGTTCTTCGGCAGCAACGTCATCGACGTCTCCGCCGGCGAGGGCGGGCTGGAGCCGATCCAGCTGGCCGTCCGCGCCATGATCGAGCGCGCCACGGTCGAGATGATGGCCAACCTCTATGGCGCGCCGGGCCCGCAGGCCTGCATCGCCAACGGCTCCGATCCCCTCGGCCCGCCCACCACCACCGGCCTCACTGGCGGCTACTACCCCGCCTACAACAATCTGGATCAAAACAATGGCCAGACTCGCGAACAGCCTAATCGCTGGGACGCCAATCGCGATCTTGGCGTCCCTGTCGCTCTGCGGGGTCGCTACTAGTCAGACCACGGGCAGCTCGGCGTCCAACCTGCAGGTCCAGCTCGGCGACGTGATCGCCGGGCAGAGCCTGGACGTCCAGACCTCGGCCAACGGGGCGACCCTGACCACTGTCGCCGCCGGCAACACCGCGACCGCGGTGGGCCAGGGCGGCGCCGTGGACTTCGAGTCGAGCCAGCAGATGAGCGGCCAGACCACGGCCCAGACCAACCCGTCGGTCAACGCCGACGCGGGGCCGTTTTTCGTCACCGCCACCTCGGCCACCGGCAACAGCGCCACCTCGGGCACGTCGGGGGCGGCGGCGACCGGGACCTCGACCCAGACCAACAACGGCGCGGGCACCACCGCCAACACCTTCGCCAACCTGGGCGGCTATACCGACCAGATGACGGTCTCGAGCACCGCGGTCGGCAACACCCAGGGCTGGAACGTCGCCAACGGCTCGCTGACGGCTACCTCGATCCAGTCCAACACCGGCCCGACCACGGCCGAGACCGACTCGGCGACCAACTCGGTCGGCACGGCCGTCTACACCGCCACCGCCGTCGGCAATGACGTCGAGGCCAGCACCACCAATTCGCCGGTGACCCTGACGGTATCCCAGAGCCAGACCGGCGCCACCACCAGCGGCCAGGTGTTCGTCACCCAGAACAGCTCGGGCGACTACACCGCCGCCGCGACCGCCACCGGCAACAACGCCAACATCGTCGCCGACAGCTACGGCGCCTCGGTCGGCAATACCCAGGACAACGAGGGCGCGGTCAACGCCGTGGCCAACAGCACGGTGGGCCAGTGGTCGGGCACGGCCACCAACGCGGCCTATGGCGTGGGCAACTCGCTGCTGGTGGCCAATGCCGGCTCCTATACCGGGGTCAACAACGACCAGACCAACAACGGCGCGGTGACCATCAGCTCCAGCTTCTCCAGCGGGCCCGGCGGCGGCGCGGGCGGAGACCTGACGGTCAGCGCCTCGGGCGTGGGCAATGCGGCGACCGCCTACGCCTGCGGCTCGTGCAACGGCACGCTGGCGATCAAGAACAAGCAGGTGAATTCGGGCGCAGTGCGCTCCACCGCCACCACCAACACCTTCGGCGTCAACAGCGTGACCGGCTCGTCCAGCGCGGTCGGCAACACCGCGACCTTCCAGGTGGAAGGCGGCAGCGACTGAGCCGTCGGTGGGCGGCGCCTCGCCGCAGCCCACCGTCTGCTCGTAAAACCGCCCAAATCCAGGCTAAGCCATAGGTTGCGCGCACCTCCCGTGCGTGAAATCGCCGTTCCGGGATCTCGATGCGCCGTTCCGTTCGCCTATCGCTGACCGCCAGCGCCGCTCTCAGTCTCGCGCTCCCGGCCCTGGCCCAGCCGCCTGCCGCCTCGCCCCCAACCCCGTCCTTGGCCCAACGCGACAAGATCTGGGCCCACACCTACAGCGACCTGCCGGCCGATCCGGCCATCACCTTCGGCGTGCTGCCCAACGGCATGCGCTACGCCATCCAGCACAACGAGACCCCCAAGGGCCAGGTGTCGCTGCGCCTGCGCATCGGCTCGGGCTCGCTGCAGGAGCGCGACGACCAGCAGGGCCTGGCCCACGTGCTGGAGCACATGGCCTTCAAGGGCACGCCCCACGCCCCTGGCCCCGACGAGACGATCAAGATCCTGCAGCGGTTGGGCCTGGCCTTCGGCGCCGACACCAACGCCAGCACCGGCATGACCGAGACGGTCTACCAGTTCGACCTGCCCAACAACGACGCCAAGACCGTTGGCGAGGGCCTGCTGCTGCTGCGCGAGATCGGCGGCGACCTGCTGCTCAAGCCCGAGGCGCTGGAGCCCGAGCGCGGGGTGGTGCTGTCGGAAGAGCGGCTGCGCGATACGCCGAACTATGAAGTCTACAAGGCGCGCAACGCCTTCGAGCTCAAGGGCCAGCTCGCCGCCGACCGCATGCCCATCGGCAAGGTGAAGATCGTCCAGACCGCGCCGGTGGACCTGATCAAGGACTTCTACCGCGCCAACTACCGACCCGACCGCGCCACCCTGGTGATCACCGGCGACATCGATCCGGCCGCCATGGCGAAGGAGATCCAGGCCCGCTTCGCCGACTGGAAGCCCGTCGGCCCCGAGACCCCGGCGCCCGACCTGGGCAGCCCCGCCGCGCGCGGGCCGGCCAGCCAGCTGGTGGTGCGCAACGGCGCCTCGCCCGCGATCGCCATCGACTGGATCAGCCCCTTCGACACCACCCCGGACACCACGGTGCGGGAGCGGCGCGACGTGATCCGCAACCTGGCCCTGGCGGCGCTGAACCGGCGCTACGCCCGCATCGCCCATGCGCCCAACCCACCGTTCCTGAGCGCCTCCACCGGCATGGGCGAGCTGGACCGCTCCGCTCACCTGGCCCAGCTCAGCGTCTCGTTCCAGCCCAAGGCCTGGCGCCCGGCCCTGGACGCGGCGGTGCAGGTGCAGCGGCAGGCGCTGCAGTATGGCTTCTCCCAGGCCGAGGTTGACCGCGAGATCACCGAACAGCAGGTGGCGCTGCGCAACGCCGTGGCCGGCGCCTCCACCCGCCGCACGCCCAACCTGGCCGATGAACTGGTGCGCTCGGTCGACGAGCAGGAGGTCGAAACCGCGCCGACCGAGGACCTGGCCCTGTTCCAGAGCATCACCAAGGGCCTGACCGCGGCCGAGGTGAACGCCGCCCTGCACGACGTCTTCCAGGGCGCGGGGCCGCTGGTGTCCATGTCCACGCCTGAGGCTCCAGACGGCGGCGAAGGCGGTCTCGCGGCGGCGTTCCACGAGGCCGAAGCCCGTCCCGTGCAGCCGCCACAGGTCGAGGAGGCAGCCAAGCGCTGGACCCATACCGACTTCGGCCCCGCCGGTAAGGTGGTGGAGCGGCGCGAGGTCGCCGACCTGGGCGTGACCTTTGTCCGCTTCGCCAACGGCGTGCGCCTGACGGTCAAGCCGACCAGCTTCGCCAAGGACCAGGTGCAGGCCGAGGTGAACTTCGGCGCGGGCCTGCTGGCGGCGCCCAAGGACCGGCTGAGCCCCACCTGGGCCGGCGGCGCCTTCCTCAACGGCGGCTTGTCGGACCTGACAGTGGAGGACCTGAAGCAGGTCCTGGCCGGGCGCACCTACTCCGTCGGCTTTGGCATCGGCGACGATTCCTTTGCGCTCAGCGGCGCCACCCGGCCCAAGGACCTGGACGTGCAGCTGCAGGTGCTGGCGGCCTACCTGACCCGGCCCGGCTGGCGGCCCGAGGCGTTCGAACGCACCCGCGAAGCGATCGGCGTGGGCCTGCGCCAACTGCCCTCCACCGCCGAGGGGGTCGAGACGCTGAACCTCGGCGTGCTGGAGCATTCCGGCGACCAGCGCTGGGCCTATCCCACCCCGGCCCAGCTGCCGGAGATCACGCTCGACCAGTTCAAGGGCTGGCTGCAGCCGGCGCTGGACCACGGCGAGATCGAGGTCGAGATCGTCGGCGACGTCACCGTCGACCAGGCCATCGCCGAGACCGCCGCCACCTTCGGCGCCCTGCCGGCCCGCGCGCCGCAGGCGGTCGCCGCGGGTCAGGACCAGGTGCGCTTCCCCGCGCCCGAGGCCGCGCCGGTGGTGCGCCGCCATCACGGCCGCCCGGACCAGGCCCAGGCCTACGTCGCCTGGCCCGCCACCGACCTGCTGTCCGACACCCAGCGCGCGCGCCGGATCAACATGGCGGGCGAGGTGCTGAGCCTGCGCCTGCTCGACAAGATCCGCGTGGCCGAGGGCGCCACCTATTCGCCCAGCGCCGGGGCCAGCGAGTCCGACACCTTCCCCGGCTATGGCGTGATCTACGCCAGCGTCGAGATCCCGCCCGCCAAGGTTCCGGGCTTCTATGCCGACGTGAATGCGATCGTCGCCGACCTGCGCACCAAGGGCATCACCGCCGACGAGCTGACCCGCGCCACTCGTCCGCGCATCGAAGCCATCGAAAAGAGCCAGCAGAACAACGGCTACTGGGTCGCAACCCTGCATCTGGCCCAGACCGACCCGCGGCGGCTGGAGCTGATCCGCAGCTCCATCCCCGGCTACGAGAAGATGACGGTCGAAGACGTCAACGCCGCCGTGCGCGACTACCTGGCCGACACCAAGGCGTGGCGGTTCGAAGTCGACCCGGTGCAGCCGAGCCAGGCTGTTCCGCCGGGCGCCGTGCCGGTCGCGGCGCCGCCCGCGTCTGCGGTCCGCACCGGCTCGCCGCCGGTCGAGGTCCAGCAGCAACCGCACAGCGGCGGTTGAGCTGGGTTGAGCGGAACAGGGGGCGCAACGACTCGAAGAATCTTATAGGATCGCTGCGTTCCCGCCGGCGAAACCGGCTTCCACTTTCACCTGTCGCCAACTAGTCCTGTCCGCATGACCGCCTCGACCCGCCCGATCATCGCTCCGTCCATCCTGTCGGCCGACTTTGCTCGGCTGGGCGAAGAAGCGCGCGCCATCGAGGCCGCCGGCGCCGACTGGCTGCACGTGGACGTGATGGACGGGACCTTCGTGCCCAACATCACCATCGGCCCGCCGGTGATCAAGGCGCTGCGCCCGCTGGTGAAGATCCCCTTCGACGTGCACCTGATGATCGCCCCGGTCGATCCGCACCTGGAGGCGTTCCGCGCCGCTGGCGCCGACCTGATCAGCATCCATCCCGAGGCCGGCCCGCACCTGAACCGCAGCCTGAAGCGCATCCGCGAGTTGGGGGCCAAGTCGGGGGTGGTGTTCAACCCCTCCACCCCGGTCGAGACGGTGGAGTTCATGCTCGAGGACATCGACCTGCTGCTGGTCATGTCGGTGAACCCCGGCTTCGGCGGCCAGAGCTTCATGGCCTCGCAGCTGAAGAAGGTCGAGCGGCTGCGCCAGATGGTCGATCGCGCGGGCCTGGACATCCTCATCGAGATCGACGGCGGCGTGACCACCGACAACGTCGGCCGCTGCATCGACGCCGGCGCCAATGCGCTGGTGGCCGGCACCGCGGTGTTCAAGGGCGGTCCCGACGCCTATGCCCGCAACATCGCCGCGCTGAAGGGCGCGGGTCCCGCGTCCTGACCTGATGGCGCGGCGCCCGCCCCACGGCCAGGGAGGCGCGCCGGCTGCGCCCCCGTCGCTGGTCCTGGCGGCGGCGGCCCAAGCCGTGCGGAGACGGCTGGCCGACGAGTGGCGCGGCCTGGGCGCCGGGCGCCGCCGTCCCAACCGCACGCGCAGCCTCAAGCTGATCGCCACCCCGCGCGACTTCCGCCCCACCGATCCCGAGCACGGCAAGGCCATCATCGCCGGGCGCATTCCCCTGGCCGGGGCCGAACTGGAGGTGGGCCCCGGCGGCGATCCCTGGGACCGGCCGAGCCCCACGCGCCGCTTCGCCGTCGAGCTGCACCGCTTCGCCTTCCTGCCCGACCTGGCCGCCTGCGGCGCGCCCGGCGCCCGCGAGGGCCTGCGCCTGTTCCTCGACTGGCGGCGCGCCTTCGGCCGCCCCGACGCCTTCGCCTGGGGGCCGGACGTGCTGGAGCGGCGGGTGTTCAACCTGGCCTGCGCCGCCCGTCGCCTGAGCGCGGTGGCGTCCGACGTCGAGGCGGCGGAGCTGTTCGGCGCCCTGCTGCACCAGGCCGACTATCTGCTGAGCGAGGGCTCGCCCCCGTCTCGCGCCGCCGAGCGCGCCGCCGCCGCCGCCCTCGCCGCCGCCGCCTTCAACGGGCCCCAGGCCGAACGGCTGCTGGCCCAGAGCCTGAAGCGGCTGACCCACGACCTGCATCTGACCGTGCTGCCCGATGGCGGCCATCGCACCCGCTCGCCTGCGGCGGGACTGGAGCTGCTGCTCGACCTGCTGGCGCTCGACGACCTGCTGCTGCAGCGCGGGCGCGAGGCGCCGTTGGCCATGGTCAGCGCGCTCGACCGGCTCAGCGCCGCCACCCGCTTCCACACCCTGGCCGACGGCCGCCTGTCGAGCTTCCACGGCGGCGAGGCGAGCGCCCCGGAACGGGTGCAGGCGACTATGAACGAGGAGCAGGGCCACAACGCCCCGCCGCCCGACCGGGCCCCGCACAGCGGCTTTCAGCGGCTCGAGGGTCCCAGCCTGCAGGTGATGGTCGACACCGGCCCGCCGGCCCAAGGCCCCTGGAGCCTGACCGCCTGCGGCCAGCCGCTGGCGCTGGAGATCCTCGCCGGCTCCGACCGGATCTTCGCCAACGGCGGCTGGAGCCCCGACGCCGCTGGCCCCCAGGCCATGCGCCTCAGCGCCGCCGCCAACACCCTGGCCATCGGGCGCAGCTCGGCCGGCTGGCCCCTGACCGGATTTCTGGCCCGCGCGCTCGGCCCCCGGCTGATCTACGGCGCCCAGGCGGTGGAGGCGCGGCGCGAGGAGAACGAGGCCGGCGTCTGGCTGGAAATGGCCCACGACGGCTGGCTCAAGCGCTTCGGCCTCACCCACCAGCGCCGGCTGTTCGTGGCCCGCAACGCCGACGAGCTGCGCGGCGAGGACGTGCTGACGGTCCCGCAGGGCGGCCGGCCGCGGGCCGCCACCTTCACCCTGCACTTCCACCTGTTCCCCGGGGTCAAGGCCTCGGTGGCGCGGGATGGGCGTAGCGTGCTGCTGCGCGGCCCGTCGGACCGCGGCTGGTGGTTCCGCAACGACGCCGCCCATGTTTCGCTGGAAATGTCGGTCTGTTTCATCGACGGCCAGCCGCGGCGAACGCAACAAGTCGCCCTCCAGGCAGATATTCCGCTGGACGGGGCGGCCCGGGTGCGCTGGAAGCTCACCCCCGTGGAGGCCCCGCCTCCGAAATCCAAGGCTGCCAAGGCCGAGGACCCCCTCGCCGACCCGACGCCGGAGATGCTGGCTTGAGCCGACCGACTTCGCGGGACCACGCCGCGCGACTGACGACCTGGCTGGTGCTGCTGCACGATCTGGCCTGGGCCGCCGCGGTGATGGCGGGGGTTCTGGCGGTTCGCTACAACCTCGAGCGCAAGCCGCTGCCCGACCATTTGCTGAGCCACACCACGGCCTGGTTCGTCGCCGTGTGCGCGGTGGTGTTCGTGGTCTTCCGCCAGCATCGCACCATGTGGCGCTTCACGGCGCTGAACGAGGTGGTGAAGATCGCCCAGGCGGTGATCGCCGCCAACCTGATCCTGCTGCCGATCCTGTTCAGCCTGGACCGGGCGCAGGACCTGCCGCGCTCCACCCCGCTGATCGTGGCCCCGGTGCTGACCGCGGCCCTGGCGTTCGGCCGGGTGCTGGCCCACGCGCTCGCCCACGGCGACATCGGCGCTCCGTTCCGCTTCCAGGACCGCTCGCGCCCGCCGGCCGTGGCCGTGGGCTCGGCCAAGGCCCTGTCGGCCTATCTGACCAGCCGCCGCCGCAACGCCGCCCAGCGCATCGCCGGTCTGGTGACGCTGGACGGCGCGCCGTTCGGGCGGACCATCCATGGCGTGGAGGTGCTGGGCGACCTGCGCCGGCTGACCTCGATCCTCAAGGCCGTGGGCGCGGCCGAGGACCGCGAGCCCCAGGTGGTGCTGACCGAGCCCCGCCCTGGTCGCGACCTGATGGAGGCCGTCGTCGCCGCCGCCGGCGAATCCGGCGCCCGGGTGGTGAGGGTGCGCGGCGAGCGCAGCGGCGGGGGCGTGGTGGCGGTGGACGCCGCCGACCTGCTGGACCGTCCGCCCCGCGTGCTGGATCCCGAGCGCGCCCGCAGCCTGATCCGCGGCAAGCGGGTGCTGGTCACCGGCGCTGGCGGCACCATCGGCTCGGAGCTGACGCGCCAGGCCCTGAAGCTGGAGCCCGAGCGGGTGATCCTGCTCGACGCCTCGGAATTCAATCTCTACGCCATCGACCAGGCGCTCAAGGAAGAGGGCTATCCCCACATCTGGGCGGCCGAGCTCGGCGACGTCCGCGACGTGCCGCGGCTGGAGGAACTGTTCGCGCGCGAACGGCCCGAGGTGGTGCTGCACGCGGCCGCCCTGAAGCACGTGCCGCTGATGGAGCTGAACCCGGCCGAGGCGGTGCTGACCAACCTGGGCGGCGCGCTGAACGTGGCCCGCCTGGCCAAGGACCGATGCGAGGCCCTGGTGTTCATCTCCACCGACAAGGCGGTGAACCCGACCAACGTCATGGGCGCCACCAAGCGGGTGGCCGAGCGCGCCGTGCAGGCGGCGACCCGCGGGGGTCGGGTACGCACCGCCATCGTCCGCTTCGGCAATGTGCTGGGTTCCACCGGCTCGGTCGCGCCGCTGTTCGAGCGCCAGATTTCGCGCGGCGGGCCGATCACCGTCACTCATCCCGATATCGAACGCTACTTCATGACCGTGCAGGAGGCCTCGCGTCTGGTGCTGCAGGCCGCCTCCCTGCCCTCGCCCGGCGACGGCGGCGGCGTCTATGTGCTGGACATGGGCGAGCCGGTGAAGATCGACCACCTGGCCCGGCAGATGATCCAGTTGCACGGCCTGCAGCCCGACGAGGACATCGAGATCGTCTATACGGGCCTGCGCCCAGGCGAGAAGCTGTTCGAGGAAATCTTCTACGACGCCGAGGCGGTGAACCCGACCGAGGTGGACGGCGTGCTGTCCGCCTACGACCCGGCGCCGGAATGGAACGTGCTGGCCGACCCGCTGGAGGGTCTGCTCGCCGCCGCCGTGGCGCGCGACGAGGCCGGCGTGGTGGCGGCGCTGCAGGCGCTCGAACCGGCGTTCCAGCGGAACTGAGGTCGCGACCCGCCACGCCGGCGACCAGTAAAGACTGGGCCGCCTGGCCTCAAGTCCTCCAGCGCCCCTGGCCCGGCAGTTGCAAAGTCGAGCCTGGACGCCAGCTCCTGTGGGACTTTGCCGCTTGTCTGTGACCTCACATCGAATCGAGGGAACTACGCCCACGAGGCCATCGTTGTCAGGTTACCCAAGTCCAATGGTCGAGGGGAACCAAGAGGCCATGATGAAAAAGCTGCTTTTGTCCGCGGTCCTGGCCGCGGCGACCCTTGGCGGCGTCGCCGTCGCCACCGCCCAGCCCTATGCGGGCCCGCCTCCGGGCTGGAGCGGGTCGCACTACTACTGGCACGGCCGCCATTACCATAACCGCTCCTTCGTATGGGATCGCGGCCACCACCATCGTTCCTGGCGCTACTGGTAAGACCTGACGCCGTAGCGATGTGATCGCATGGGAGGCGCTCCGGCCAGGCCGGAGCGCCTTTTCCTTGCGCGGAATGGGGCCTCCCGACTATGTTCCGGCCGCCCTGCATGACTGGCGCTTGAGGTGGACCACCACCGGGGAGTGCGGGCGAAACTCGCCGCGCGCCTGGGCTCCAGCACTGTCCCCGCCCGGAGTCCGCCATGCCCGCCGCCCCCGATTTCCCCCCCGCTCCCGATCGCGTCGCCATCAAGCGCGCCCTGATCTCGGTCTCCGACAAGACCGGCCTCATCGACACCGCCAAGGCCCTGCACGAGCTGGGCGTGGAGCTGGTCTCCACCGGCGGCACCCGCTCGGCCATCGCCGCCGCCGGCCTGCCGGTGAAGGACGTGGCCGACCTGACCGGCTTCCCCGAGATGATGGACGGCCGGGTCAAGACCCTGCATCCTATCGTCCACGGCGGGCTGTTGGGCGTGCGTGACGCCGCCGCCCACGCCGAGGCCATGCAGACCCACGGCATCGGCGGCATCGACCTGCTGTACGTGAACCTCTACCCGTTCGAGTCCACCGTGGCCTCGGGCGCCAACTTCGAGACCGCGGTCGAGAACATCGACATCGGCGGCCCGGCCATGATCCGCTCGGCGGCCAAGAACCACGGCTATGTCGCCGTCTGCACCGATCCGTCGGCCATGACCGAGGTGGTCGCGGCGCTGAAGGCCGAGGGCGCCACCTCGCTGGAGCTGCGCCGCAGCCTGGCCGCCCGCGCCTACGCCCGCACCGCCGGCTATGACGCCGCCATCAGCGCCTGGTTCGCCGGCCAGGTCGGCGAGACCTTCCCCGCCCGCAAGGCCATCGCCGGCGAGCGCATCCAGGAGATGCGCTACGGCGAGAACCCGCACCAGGCGGCCGCCTTCTACCGCACCTCGGCCAGCCGGCCGGGCGTGGCCATCGCCACCCAGCGCCAGGGCAAGGCCCTGTCCTACAACAACGTCGCCGATACCGACGCCGCCTTCGAGCTGGTGGCCGAGTTCGCCCCGGCCGAGTCCGCCGCCGTAGCCATCATCAAGCACGCCAATCCCTGCGGCGTGGCCGTGGGCGGCTCGCTCGAGGAAGCCTACCGCCGCGCCCTGCAGTGCGACCCGGTCTCGGCCTTCGGCGGCATCGTGGCGCTGAACCGCCGGCTCGACGCCGCCGCCGCCCGCGCCATCGTCGAGATCTTCACCGAGGTGGTGATCGCGCCGGAGGCCGACGACGAAGCGGTGGAGATCTTCGCCGCCAAGAAGAACCTGCGCCTGCTCACCACCGGCGGCCTGCCCGACCCGTTCGCGCCCGGCGAGGTGTTCCGCTCGGTGGCCGGCGGCTTCCTGGTCCAGGGCCGCGACACCGCCCGCATCACCGCCGCCGACCTGCAGGTGGTGACCAAGCGCGCGCCGACGCCCACCGAGATCGCCGACATGCTGTTCGCCTTCACCGTGGCCAAGCACGTGAAATCCAACGCCATCGTCTACGCGAAGGGTGGCCAGACCGCCGGCATCGGCGCCGGCCAGATGAACCGCCGCGACTCCGCCCGCATCGCCGCCATCCGCGCCCGCGAAGCCGCCGAAACCGCGGGCCTGCCCGGCTCGCTGGCCGATGGTTCCGCCTGCGCTTCCGAAGCCTTCTTCCCCTTCCCCGACGGTCTGATCCAGGCGGTCGAGGGCGGCGCCACCGCGGTGATCCAGCCCGGCGGCTCGATCAACGACGCCAAGGTGATCGCCGCGGCCGACGAACTGGGCATCGCCATGGCCTTCACCGGCGTGCGGGTGTTCCGCCACTAGGGGATGATAGCCGGAGGGCGTTGGCGCGCCCTCCGGATCGCAAATAAACGGACCGCACGGCTTGGACCGACGCGGCTGAATCGTGCTGGCTGGGCGCGATCAAGGGAGAGAGATCGCATGATCCGGCTGCATGGCTATTACCGTTCCTCGGCGGCGTTCCGGGTGCGTGCGGCCCTGGCGCTGAAGGGGATCGCGTTCGAGCTGGTTCCGCATCACCTGCGCAAGGGCGAGCAGCGCGATCCGGGCTACATGCACCTGCAGCCCCAGGGCCTGGTGCCGGCGCTGGAGATCGACGGCCAGGTGCTGATCCAGTCCATGGCCATCATCGAATATCTCGACGCCACCCGGCCCGAACCGCCCCTGCTGCCACCCGACGAGGCCGGCCGCGCGCGGGTGCGGGCCCTGGCCCAGCTGGTGTGCTGCGACATCCACCCGGTCGACAATCTGCGGGTGCTCCGGCGGCTGCGCCAGGACCTGGGCCAGGACGAGGCCCAGGTCGGCGCCTGGTACAATCACTGGATCGCCGAGGGCTTCGACGCCCTGGAGACGCTGCTGGCCGACAGCCCGCACACTGGCCGGTTCTGCCACGGCGACACGCCGGGCCTGGCCGACCTGTGCCTGGTTCCGCAGGTGGTCAATTCGTACAATTTCAAGCTCGACCTGACGCCGTATCCCACCATCCGTCGCGTCTTCGACGCCTGTTTGGAGTTGCCGGCGTTCGAGCGCGCGTTGCCGCAAAATCAACCTGACGCAGAGCCGCCCGCCGGTTGAGTATGGCTGAGATGAAACATTAGGCGCATATTCGGCACATGGCGGATTCGACCTCGACCCTGGCGGAGCTGGGTATCACCGATCTGCAAGAGCTCTACAGCCGCCCCGGCTTCCTGATGCGCCGGGCGCATCAGATCGCGGTGTCGCTGTTCATGGACGAAACGGCGCCCACCGGCGTCACCCCCACCCAATACGGGCTTCTGTGCATCCTGCGGCTCCGTCCCGGCCTGGACCAGATCAGCCTGGCCAAGCTGATCGGCCTGGACCGCTCCACCACCGGCCTGGTGCTGGGCAAGCTGGAACGCGCCGGTCTGGTCGTGCGCCGGCCCTCGCAGAACGACCGGCGGCGCAAGGAGCTGGCGATCACGCCTGCCGGCGAAGCCCTGCTGGCCACGCTGGCTGAGCCCGTCCGCCGGGTCACGACCAAGGCCATGACGCCCCTGACCGAAGACGAACGGGCTCAACTGCTCTTCCTGCTCGACAAGTTCGTCTGCGCCTACAACAGCGTGGTGCGGGCTCCGCTCACGCCGGAATAGCCGCCGCCGACCTCGCGCCTGGCAGGTCTCAGCCGCGGTAGATCGGCGCGCCGCTCGGCGCCCCGGTGACGCCGCCGTCGACCACCAGCTCCACCGCCGTGATGCTCGAGGCGTCGTCCGAGGCCAGGAACAGCGCGGCCTTGGCCACCTCGTCCGGCGTGTTGAGCCGGCCGATCGGGATGCTGCGCTTGAGGCGCGCCTCGATCGCGGCCACCGCGCCCGGGGCCACCGCTTCCCAGATCGGCGTCTCGGAGGCGCCCGGCACCACCACGTTCACCCGCACGCCGCGCGGCGCCAGCTCGGAGGCGATGACCTTGGCCATGGCGTGCACCGCGCCCTTGGTGGCGGAATAGATCGCCAGGCCCGGCGCGCCGATGGTGGCGGTGACCGAGCCGTTCAGGATCACCGACGCGCCCGGCTTCAGGTGCGGCAGCGCGGCCTGGACCGTGAAGAACACCCCGACCACGTTGGTGCGCAGCAGGTCTTCGACGATCTTGAGTTCGGTCTGCCCCACCGGCGTCGCGCCGCCGATGCCGGCGTTGGCGAACACCACGTCCAGTCCGCCCAGGCGCTCGGCCGCCTCGGCCACCGCCCGTTCGGTCGCCGCCACGTCGCCGGCGTCGGCCTGGATCGCGACCACGTCGCCGCCCAGCGCCCGCGCCGCCGCGTCCAGCCTTTCCTTGTTGCGGCCGGTGATCGCCACCCGCGCGCCCTCGGCGAGGAACAGCTTGGCGGTGGCAAAGCCAATCCCGCTGCTGCCGCCAGTGATCAGAGCCGTCTTGCCTTCGAGCCGCATCTTGGTCTCCAGTGCGAATTGGTGTATTTAGATTATGATCATAATCCAGATTGTCAACGGAGATTGGGGAGGGTCGGATGGGCCATTCGCAGGCAAGCAAGGCTGAGACCCACGCGCGCATCGTGCAGATCGCGGCGGACCGGTTCCGCAAAGACGGACTAGAAGGAGTGGGGGTGGCCGATCTGATGAAGGACGCCGGCCTGACGGTCGGCGGCTTCTACAAGCATTTCGGATCGCGCGAGGACCTGGTGGTGGAGGCGCTGGAGACCGCCCTGGCCCATAGCCAGGCGCGCACCCAGGGCGTGGTCGGCGAGGCGCCGGCGGACCGTGTCTTCGAGGCGGTGGTGGAGGCCTATCTCAATGCCGAGCACCGCGACGAACCGGAGCACGGCTGCGCCTTCGGAGCGCTGGTCGGCGATGCGGGTCGCAGTGCGGGGCGGGTGCAGGCGCTGTTCGAGGCCCAGGCCAACAAGACCTATGACGGCCTGGCGCGCCTGATCGCCCCCTCGGCCAAGGGCGAGGTCGACCCGGCCGTGCGGGCCAAGGCGATCGCGGCGCACAGCCTGATGGTGGGAGCGCTGAACCTGGCGCGGGCGACAGGGCCCGGACCGCTGTCGGATGAAATCCTGGCCGCGGCCAAGTCGCATCTGGTCACGGCGTTTGGCCGGGGGAACGCCGAATAGACAACACGGCCCCGCCCGCCCCGGCGTGAACCGGAGCGGACGGGGAAACGCTGTTCGGGCTTAGCCGCCGACGCCGCGCAGGGCGGCGCTGGCGATGGTCAGCTTGGCGAAGCTCCAGCCGCCGGCGGTCTGCTCGATGTCGTCGAGCACGCGGCGGGCGCGCTCCACCGCATCGGTGCGGCCGCCGATCCAGCTGGCCACGGCCTTGTCGGCCTTCTCGGCGCTGGCGCCGGCCTCGGAGCCACCGGCCACGGCGGCGATCTCGCGGGTGCGGCGCACCTGCTCGTCGACCAGGTCGATGATCAGGCCGCGCAGGGCCGCCCGCTCGAACCCGTCCGCCGCCTGGATCGCCGTGGCTGCGGCACGTAGCCGGTCATAGCCGAAGGCCGAGCCGGTCTCGTAGTAGAGCCGGGCCATGGCTTCGGTCGGCCAGTCCGCCGCGCGGGCCAGGTCGGCGATGCTCGACGCGTCAGCCAAGGACCGCAGCAGGGCGATGCGGCTAGCCAGTTCCTCCGGCGCTCCGGCGTCCGCGAAGGCGCGGCACCGGGCGGTGACGGCGGCCCGCTCGAACGCCGACAGCAGCGCCATGCCCTGCTGTTGCAGCACATCGATCGTCGGGCGGTAGGCGTCGATCAGGCCACGCACGCCGACGTGGGTCTTCTCCGCCCGCTTGGCCAGCCAGTAGGTCTGGCCGCGCAGCGCCCGGGCCAGTTCCTGGTACAGGGCGAGTTGGGCCGCAGCCGGGACCTTGTAGTCCAGCCCGTCGACCTCGCGCCACGCCTCGTCCAGGCGGAACACCCGCAGCGCGGTCTCGAACGCCACCAGCATGGCGTCCACGTCGCCGCCCAGGGCGAACAGGATGCGCGGGGCGAAGGTCGGGCCCGCCTTGTCCACCACCGCATTGGCCAGCACCGTGGCGATGATGTCGCGCTTCAGGCGGTGGCTGTTCATCTGGTCGCCGAAGCGGGCCAGGGCCTCAGGGAAGTAGGCCTCCAGCGTGCGGAAGAAGTAGGGGTCCTCCGCCACCGGGCTGGCGACGATGTCGGCCGACAGCTCCAGCTTGCCATAGGCGGTGATCACGGCCAGTTCGGGCCGGGTCAGGCCGCGGCCGGCCGCGCGCAGGTCCGCCAGCGCCTGGGCGCGGGGCAGACCTTCCACGGTGCGGTTCAGCCGGCCCTTGCGCTCCAGGTCCAGCATGAAGGCGCCATGGGCCTCCAGCTCGGCCACGGCGTTGGCCTCCTGCAGCGACAGGCCCAGCGTCTGATCGTAGTTGTGGCGCAGCACGTGGGCGGCCACCTCGTCGGTCATGCTGGCGAGCAGGTCGTTGCGGGCCTCGGCTTTGAGCGCGCCGTCGGAAATGGCGCGGCCGAGCAGGATCTTGATGTTCACCTCGTGGTCGGAGGTGTCCACGCCGGCCGAGTTGTCGATGGCGTCGGTGTCGATCCGGCCGCCCAGGCGCGCGAACGAGATGCGGCCCGCCTGGGTGAAGCCCAGGTTGGCGCCCTCGCCCACCACCTTGCAGCGCAGCTCGGTGGCGTCGACGCGCACCGCGTCGCTGGCCTTGTCGCCCGCCTCGGCGTTGGTCTCCGTGGCGGCCTTCACATAGGTGCCGATGCCGCCGAGATAGAGCAGTTCGACCTCGGCCTTGAGGATGGCGCGGATCAGGTCGGTCGGGGCCAGGGCCTCGTCCTCGACGCCCAGCACGGCGCGCACTTCCGGCGACAGCGGCACGGACTTGGCGCTGCGCGGGAACACCCCGCCGCCCTTGGAGATCAGCGACTTGTCGTAGTCCTCCCAGGACGAGCGCGGCAGGTCGAACATCCGCTTGCGCTCGGTCCAGGAGGTGGCCGGATCCGGGGTCGGGTCGATGAAGATGTGACGGTGGTCGAAGGCGGCCACCAGCTTCATCGCCTTGGACAGCAGGGCGCCGTTGCCGAACACGTCGCCCGACATGTCGCCCACGCCCACGCAGGTGAAGGGCTCGACCGAGATGTCCTTGCCCATCTCGCGGAAGTGGCGCTTCACCGCTTCCCAGGCGCCGCGGGCGGTGATGCCCATGGCCTTGTGGTCGTAGCCGGCCGAGCCACCCGAGGCGAACGCGTCGTCCAGCCAGAAGCCGTAGTCGCGCGCCACGCCGTTGGCGATGTCGGAGAAGGTCGCCGTGCCCTTGTCGGCGGCCACGACCAGGTAGGGATCGTCCTGGTCATGGGCGATGACGGCGTCCGGCCGCACGATCGCGCCGGCGGTGTCCAGGTTGTCGGTGAGGTCGAGCAGGCCGGACAGGAAGGTCTTGTAGGCCCGCACGCCCTCGGCGCGGACCGCGTCCGGGCCGCCGGTGCGCGGCAACTGCTTGGGATAGAAGCCGCCCTTGGAGCCCACCGGCACGATGACGGCGTTCTTCACCTGCTGCGCCTTCACCAGGCCCAGCACCTCGGTGCGGAAGTCGTCGCGGCGGTCGGACCAGCGCAGGCCGCCCCGGGCCACCGGGCCGAAGCGCAGGTGCACGCCCTCGACATAGGGCGCCCAGACGAAGATCTCGCGATAGGGCTTGGGGGCCGGCAGGTCTTCCAGCTGGCTGCTGGCGACCTTGAAGCTGATGTAGGGCTTGGGCCGGCCGTCGGCGTCGGTCTGGTAGAAGTTGGTGCGGGTGACCGCCCCCACCAGCAGGGCCAGGCGGCGCAGGACGCGGTCGGCGTCCAGGCTCTCGACCTGCTGCAGGGCGTCGATGATGCGGCCGAACACCTCGTCGGCCTGGGCCTTGCGCTCCTCGACGCTGGCCTGGATCGCCGGGTCGAACTTGATCTTGAACATGTCCAGGAGCAGGCGGGCGATCTCGGCGTGCTCGGCCAGGGTGGCCTCCTGCACCGCCTGCGAGGGGTCGAGCCCGCTCTGCTGGCGATAGCGCGCCAGGGTCCGCACCAGGGCCACTTCGCGCCAGGACGCGCCGAGCTCCAGCACCAGGCGGTTGAAGCCGTCGTTCTCGGTGCGGCCGGTCCAGACCGACAAGAAGGCCTCTTCGAACGGCCCCTTGACGTCGTTGAACACCAGCCGCTCGCCGCGCTCGTCCTCCAGGATGAACTCATGCACCCAGGTGACCGCCTTGCGGCCATCGGCGAAGCTGCGGGTGATGGGGAAGCCTTCCTCCACCAGCGCCTTCAGCCCCATGTCCTCCAGCACCGGCAGCACGTCGGCCAGCGGCACCGAACTGTCGGGGCGATAGAGCTTGAAGCGGAAGCGGGTGCTGGAATCGCCCGGGCGGCGGTAGGCGCGCACGCGGAGCGGCTCGTCCCCGGCCATGCCCTCGATCACCGAGATGTCTTCCAGGGCCTCGGCCGCATCGTACTGGTCGCGGTAGCCGGCCGGGAAGCCGCTGGCGTAGCGGCTCAGGATCTCGCCCACCATGCCCGGGGCCACGCCGCCGCCGCGCGCCGCCGCCTCGAAGCGGTCGAGCCAGGTGCGGGAGGCTTCGGCGATCTGGGCCTCGACCGCGGCCAGGTCGGCGCGGGGGTGATCGCCCGGCGAGACGCCGATGATGTAATGCACCCGCGCCAGCGGCTGGTCGGAGAAGTAGGGATAGACCGCCGAGACGCGGCCGCCCCAGGCCTGGGCCAGGAGCTTGCCGGCGTGGTCCTGCAGCTCGGAGTCGAAGCGGTCCAGCGGCACGTACAGCAGGGCCGAGACGAAGCGGTCAAAGGCGTCCACCCGCCAGAACACCCGCACCCGCGGCCGGTCGAACAGGTGCAGCACCCCCATGGAGATCTCGTAGAGGGTCTCCTCGTCGATCTGGAACAGCTCGTCGCGGGGATAGCTCTCGGCGATGGTGCGCAGACGCTTGCCGGTGTGGGCGCTGGGGTTCGCGCCGGCGCGGGCCAGCACGTGCTCGACCTTGCGGCGCACCAGCGGCAGGTGGCGCGCGGGGTCCTCATAGGCCTCGGCGGTGAACAGGCCGATGAAGCGGACCTCGCCGATGGCCTTGCCCTGGGCGTCGTAGCGCTTGACCCCGATGTAATCCATGTGGCCGCGGCGGTGGACGCGCGACTTCAGGGTGGACTTGGCCACGATCAGGGGTTCGGCCTGCTCGAGGTACTTGGCGAGGTCGGAGGTCAGGATCGCCGGCTCGCTGGCGCGGCGCAGCACCGACAGCTTCACGTCGCGCAGCACGCCCAGGCAGCCCTCGGGGGTGTAGTGCGGCTCTTCGGCGGCGTAGGCGCCGTCCGGCGTGCGCGGATAGTCGTAGCTGCGCGCGCCCAGGAAGATGAAGCGGTCGGCGCTCAGCCATTGCAGGAACTGGGCGTACTCCTCGGCCCCATAGGCGCCGAACGGCGCGTGGGAGGTGGTCAGCTCGGCGGCGACCTGGCGCATCAGGGCGTGCATGGCGGCCCCGTCGCGCAGGGCGGCGTGAACGTCGGCCAGGGTCAGGCGCAAGGCGTCGAGCAGGGCTTCGCGGCGGTCTTCGCCGACACTGCCCAGCACCACGAGGATCATCGACTCCTCGCGCGCCTCGCCGCTCTCGCTGCGTTGGCCCTGGGCGTCGCGGGTGATCTTGACCACCGGGTGGAACATGGCCCGCACCTCGATGCCGGCGGCGGCCAGTTCGCCCATCACGCTGTCGACCAGGAACGGCGCGTCGTCCTGGACGATCTCGAGCAGCTCGAATTTCAGGTCGCGGGCGTCTGCGCCCAGGGCGTGCGACAGGCGCAGCTTGGGGCCGCCGCCGTCGCGCTGGTCGGCGAAGCGCCAGAACCGCGCCAGGGCCACGGCCAGGTCGCCCGGCCCGACGCCCGGAAGCTCTTCGGCGCGAACATCGTCCGCAACCTGATCGACGAACCGGGTCTCCGCTTCCGACAATGCGCCCGAGCCCAGATCGTGGGCGAAAGCTTGCCGCAAGGCCGCCGTAGAGAAGGCCGGGACATCGTCGTCGTACATGTTCTTGAAACTTTCCACCCTCGGGTCGGCGGAACATGATCCCTTCGCGACGGCGGATCAACACAGCTTCTGCGACGTATTGGCCCAGATCCGCGGGCGGGGCGCGCAGGACACGCAAACCAAGCCGCAAAGCGGTCCGAAAGCGGCGAAAACGGGGCCTGAAGGGCTGGAAACGGCCGCAAAAGCCGAGTGCCCCAAACCGAGCGCCCCAGACGAAGACGCCGCCAGACGGGGGGGTCTGGCGGCGCAGGTTCCACCGACGGGGGGAGGTCGGTTGGAACGTTTCGTCGGCGCCCGGCCATCGGGGGGACGGAGGGGCGGACGCCGTGGCCGGGAGGGGGGACATCCGGCCAGCCTGCTAAATAGGCGCCCGATTCCGCGGCGACAGGTGGCGGCTCCTCACAGCTTCGTGATTGCGCTGTCTTTTTTAACAAACGACAGCTTGCACCTTGGCCATACACAACGCCAGCGCGCATTAAGTCATTGAAATTACGTATATTTCGCTATTGCAACGCTTGAGACCGCCAGCCGCCAGGGCGTGAACAATCAGGCTGCGTTCGGCTTGGGCAACGCCGGCGGAGCGGTGAAGCTTTCCGGGCGCCCCTCGGGCTCGCCGTCGCCCGACATCAGGATCGCCACCCAGCGCGAGCCCTCGAACTGCGCCAGGATGGTGATGGCGGCCACCGTCAGGGGCGTGGACAAAAACATGCCCGGCAGACCCCACACTGCGCCCCACAGGGCCAGGCTGAGCAGCACCACCACCGGGTCGATGTTCAGGCTGTCGCGCTGCATCCGCGGCTGCACCACGTTGCCGACCACGAAGCCGATCAGCTGCAGGGCCACGAACAGCACCACCCCCCGCCACAGGTTGGGGAACTGCACCAGGGCGAACAGGGGCGGCAGGATGCTGCCGATGGCGCCGCCGATCACCGGCACGAAGCTGAGCACCAGGATCAGGAACGCCCAGAAGATCGCGTTGGACAGGCCGATCGCGTACATCGCCACCGCCGACAGGACGGCGATCATCAGGCCGGTCACCGACTGGATCCACAGGTAGCGCTGCAGCGAGTCGCGGATGCGGTAGAACACCATGGCCGCGCCCTCGCGCTCGGCGATGGTCGGGAACAGGGCCCGGGCCTTGCGCTGGAAGCCCTGGCGCGAGGCGATCAGGAAGCCGAGATAGACCAGCACATAGACCGCACCCGAGGCGAAGCTCTGCAGGGCGTGGGCCACGTCGCCGATATAGCGGCTGGGGTTCAGCTGGTTGATGATCTGGGACAGGGTCGGCGGCACCCGCACGCCGAAGGCGTTGGCCACCTTGGCGATCAGCACGTTGATCTGTGCGGTCTCGGACAAGAGCTGCGAGACGAACCCCGCCGCATTGGCCGCCACCGCGTAGACCACCAGCCCCGCGGTCACCACCGAGATCAGCAGCGCCACCGGCAGCGGCGCCCACACCGGAATGCCCGGCGCCCGCTGGGCCAGGAGCCGCGCCAGTCCGTCCACCATGGCCAGCAGGAAGATGGCGAGCGCCAGCGGCGTCAGGATCTCGCGCAGCCAATACATGGTGTAGCCGCCGAGGATCGCAGCGATCACCACCAGCGCATTGCGCGCAACGCCGTTTTGCGTGACCATTATCCCTCCAGGCCCAAACCTTGGACCTGCAGAGCCGGCCCGTCCAGTTGCGCAACTGCCAGGACAAGCCTGTATCGTATATGAACGCGCCCTTACGTTGCTTGACGCCAAGCAGCGTGGCGCCCGGCGCACAGCGGCGGCGTGGGACCTCCCGAAGGACCGGACGTGCGCGGAATGGCCATTGGACCCCGCGACCTGGCTGTCGCATGTCTTGGGCATATTCGCCGCGACGAATTCGGATGAATTCGACGATCGCCTTTTTGATTGGAAGCGTTAAGCGGTATGACTAGCGTTACGGGCAAGACGATCCGGATCGCGCCGGTGATCATGTCGGGCGGATCGGGCTCGCGGCTGTGGCCCTTGTCCACCGAGACGCACCCCAAGCAGTTCCATGCGCTCGGCGGCGAGGCGCCGATGATCCAGGCCACCGCCCTGCGCATCGCGCCCGAGGCGCCTGGCGAGGCGGAGCTGATGTTCCTGCCTCCGATCGTGATCTGCAACCGCGCCCACGAGAGCTTGGTGCGCGAGCACCTGGCCGAGGCCGGGATCGAGCCCCTGGCCTTGGTGCTGGAGCCGTTCGGCCGCAACACCGCGGCGGTGGCCGCCGCGGCGGCCATGCTGACCGCCGAGCTGTGCCCCGAAGCCCTGACCCTGTTGCTGCCCGCCGACCACGTGATCGCCGACGCCCACGCCTTCCGAACCGCCGTGCAACACAGCGCGCAGGCGTCAGACCGGATCGTCACCTTCGGCATCACCCCCACCGGACCGGAGACCGGCTACGGTTATATCCAGCAGGGCCGCGCCATCGGCGAGGGCGTTTACGAGGTGGCGCGGTTCGCCGAAAAACCTGCCCAGGTCGTCGCCGAGGCCTATCTGGCAGAGGGCGGCTACGCCTGGAACGGCGGCATCTTCCTGTTCGCCCCCGAGTTGATGCTGGCGGAACTGGCCGCCTACCGTCCCGATATCCTGAACGCGGTCACCGCCGCGCTCAGCCAAGCCGAGCGGACAGAGGCCACGGTGCGCTTCGGCGACGCGGCATTCGCCGCCGTCCCCTCCGAGTCCATCGACTTCGCGGTGATGGAGCACACCAAGCTGGCCGCCGTGGCTCCGTGCGACGTGGGCTGGGCCGATATCGGCTCATGGAGCGAGCTGTGGCGGCTGGGCGCCAAGGACGCGCGCGGCAATGTTCAGCGCGGCGAAACCGTGGTGCTGGACAGCGACGACTGCCTGGTCTGGGCCGACAGCGGCATGGAGGTTGGGGTGGTGGGCCTGCGCGACGTGGTGGTGGTGGCCGCCGGCGGCGCCGTGGCGGTGCTGCCCAAGGACCGCGCCCAGGACGTCAAGAAGGTGGTCGAGGCGCTGCGGGCCCGGAAAAGTTGAGAACGGGCTGAGCGCTGCGCAGCGTGGCGCCCGGCGAACAGCGGCGCTATGTGGTAGGCATGAGCTCGAGCGGACCCGCCAATCTCCCGACCGTCGCCGGCCCCTCCTCCGGCAAAGGCCCCGGCCAGGACTGGGCCGAGGCGCGCGAACAGGCGCTGCTGGACCACGCCCTGGAGATCGCGCTGCAGGCCGGCTGGGGCGAGGCGGCGTTCCATCGCGCGGCCGGGGCGGCGGGGCTGTCCGCGGCCGACGCCAGCCTGCTGACCCCCAACGGCGCACGCGATCTCGCCGCCCTGCTGTGGCGACGCCACGACCGCCAGGCGCTGGACAAGCTCGGCCTCTATGACCTGACCAAGCTGAAGGTGCGCGAACGCATCCGCCTGGCGGTGGACACCCGCATCGAGGCCGCCATGGCCGACGAGGCCGCGGTGCGCGCCGCCAGCCTTTATATGGCGCGGCCCGCCAATGCCCCGACGGCGCTGCGGCTGGGCTGGAACACCGCCGACGGGCTGTGGCGCTGGGCCGGCGACACCGCGACCGACGAGAACCACTACACCAAGCGCGCCATCCTCTCGGCGGTGATCGCCAGCACCATGGCGGTGCGGCTGGCGCGTGGCCGCGACGCGGCGGGCCTGCACCTGGACGCGCGGATCGCCAATGTGATGGCGTTCGAGAAGTGGAAGGCCAAGGCGCCGGGCCCCATGGCGCTGCTGCACATGGCCGCCTTCAGCCTTGGCCGCCTACGTTACGGCCCCGTCCGCACACCGTAAGTTGGGCGTGCGCTGCGTGCTTCGAGACGCGGCTATCGCCGCTCCTCAGCATGACGAGGGTTTGTGAACACTCCCCTTCGTCATCCTGAAGAGCCCTGAAAGGGCGTCTCGAAGGACGCAGAACGCTTCCGCCCAAACGCGTCTGAAGTCAGCCAAGGTCTAGGGCAGCTGTTCTTCCACCTGCAGCGCGTGGCGCTGGCGGGCGAAGGTCACCACCTCCGCCGCCAGGATCTCGAGCTGCTCCTGCACCCGCGGCTGGCCACAGGCGCCGTCGAGGTCGAACACCGGCTCGCTGGTGTTGATGATCACGCCCAGCGGGGTGGGCCAGCCGCGCAGGGCGTGGACGATGCTGCGCAGCGCCGTCAGCGTTGCGCCGCCCGCCTGCCAGCCGCCGGCGGTGACGATGCAGCCCACCGCCCGCTCGGCCAGGTAGGGCGTCGACGCCCCTCGCAGTTCCTCGATGTAGTCGAGCGCGTTCTTGATCAGCCCCGACACCCCGCCGTGATAGCCCGGCGAGGCCAGGATCACGCCGTCGGCCTCGGCCAGGGTGCGCACCATCCTGCGCACCGCCTCGGGCGGCTCGGCGCGATGCGGCGCATAGGTCGGGAACTCCAGGTCCTCGCCGCCCAGAAAGGTCGTGCGCGCGCCCAGCCGCTCGGCCGCGGCCAGCGCCGCGCGCACCGCGTGCTCGGTGGACGAGTTGGGCCGCGACGTGCCGCCCAGCCCGACGATATGCGGTTGAAAACGCGCCATCCCGCCCTGCAAATCCATATTCCAGCCCCGCTCCTAGCCTCGGAGCCGAGCCGGGCAAAGCCCGGTATGCAAACTTCGGGCTAGTTTCAGTGCCCCGAGGTGGCCGAAGCCCCGTGCTTGGCGGTCTTGGAGACGATCCAGTCCATCAGCGCCATGAACACGCCCGAGGCCACGAAGGTCAGGTGCAGCGCCACCTGCCAGAACAAAGCCTGCGGCTCGATCGGTTCGTCGCCGATGCTGAGGAAGGTGCGCAGCAGGCTGATGGCCGAGATCGCCACGATGGAGGCGATCAGCTTCATCTTCAGTCCCGAGAAGTCCACCGTGCCCATCCAATTGGGACGCTTCTCGTCCTGCACCGTCTCGATTCGGGAAATGAAGTTCTCGTAGCCCGAGAAGATCACGATCAGCATCAGGTTGGCCGACAGCGACAGGTCGATCAGCCCCAGCGCCATCAGGATGCCCGCCTCGCCCAGCCGCTCGGGCGGCACGTGGAACAGGTGCAGGGTCTCGCGGTACAGCTCGACGCAGAACACCGCCAGCAGGGCGAACAAGGCCAGGGCCAGGCCGACATACATCGGGGCCAGCACCCAGCGAGCGGCGAACAGGCCCCGCTCCAGCAGCATTTCCACGCGGGGCTTGGTCATGACTCTGATCCGGGCTTCCGATCCAGCGGCGTCGCGGAAGTAAATGGCGCAGAAGCTCTGCCGTTCCGCCGCCCTGCCCCATTACGGCTACGCTCCCGCCGCAGCGGTGGGATCGGGGCGATAGTCCCGCTCGGCGTAGTCGAACCAGTCGAAGTCCGCGACGCGGCCCTCGCCCGACGTATCCTGGCAGGCCACCCCCACGAAGGCGCCGGTGAAATTGGGCAGGCCCGGCGCGCTGGCCTCGTCGGACAGGATGCTGGCGTCGAACCGTTGCGGCAGCCAGGTCCAGCCGCCGCCGTCCAGCCGGTAGGCGAAGCACAGCCGCTCATGGTCGACCTCCACCCGCAGTTCGATCGGACCGTCGGGGATGGGGATCGGTGTGGTGAAGGCGTCGGCCTGGGGCTGGTCGGGCAGGGCCGACATGACCCGGATGTGCCGCCCGACCTCGTCGTCGTGGGAGACGAACAGGTAGTGGAACTTGGAGCCGTTGTAGTAGCAGACCAGCCCGGCGGCCTGCTGGAAGTGCTCGGGCGCGAATTCCATGCGGGTGGCGGCGCTGTAGCAGAACGCCTGCTGGCGGCGCGCCACCAGGGCTTGGCGGAACAGGCTGCCGATGCTCTCGCCCCCGAACAGCCTGAGCCAGCCGCGCCGCGCCGTCAGGCTGAACAGCTCGCCGGGTTCCGGCGAGCGCAGCCACTGGAAGTCGATCGGCAGCTCGGGCTTGTCGAAGTCGGCGCGGACCGGCGGCGTGACCACAGGATCGGGCGGCAGGTCGGGCGCGGAGACGCTCAGGTGCGGCACGCCCTGGCCGTCGGCGGTGCGCAGCCAGCCATCCTCGCCCCAGACCATGGGCTGGATCGCCGTCTCGCGCCCGAGTGTGCAGCGCCCGCGATTGGGCAGCGGCCGGCCGCACAGATAGACCGCATAGGTCTCGCCCGCCGCGGTCTCCACCAGGTCGGCGTGGCCGGCGCGCTGCAGCTCGGCGTCGGGCCGGTGGCTGCTGAGGATGTGGCCGTCGGGGTGCAGTTCGTAGGGCCCGGCGAGATCGCGCGCGCGGGCCATGGTCACAGCGTGGTTCCAGGCCGTGCCGCCCTCGGCGGTCAGCAAGTAGTACCAGCCGTCGCGCTGGTAGATGTGGGGCGCCTCGGTCAGGCCCAGCGAGGTGCCCTTGAAGATGGTGCGGCGCTGGCCGATCAGGCGGCGCTCGGCCGGGGAATATTCCTGCAGCACGATGCCGGCGAAGCGGTTCTGCCCCGGCCGGTGATCCCACAGCATGTTGACCAGGTATTTGCGGCCGTCGTCGTCATGGAACAGCGAGGGGTCGAAGCCGCTGCTGTTCAGATAGACCGGATCGGACCAGTCGCTCTCGATAGTCGGGCTGGTGACCAGATAGTTGTGGAAGTCCCGCAGCGAGGCGCCGGACGCCCCGCCCACCGTGGTGCGGCCATAGCGCTTCACGTCGGTGTAGATCAGGTGGAACAGGCCGTCGGCATAGGTCAGGCAGGGCGCCCACACGCCGCAGGAATCGGGATCGCCCCGCATGTCGAGCTGGCTCTTGCGGTTCAGCGGACGCGCCATCAGCCGCCAGTTCACCAGGTCGCGCGAGTGGTGGATCTGCACGCCGGGAAACCACTCGAAGGTCGAGGTGGCGATGTAATAGTCCTCGCCCACCCGCACGATGGACGGATCGGGGTTGAAGCCCTTGAGGATCGGGTTGTGGATCACGGGATCGGTCATGGCGGGGGTCTTGGGTTGGGTCTGGGGCTGAGACTTGGCTTAGGGCGTGAGCGGGGTGGCGAGATCTGACGTGGGATCGGCGGCGAGGACGGCCGGCTCGGGCGGACGCCGCACCAGGCTCCACAGCACCGCCGCCCCCACCAGGTCGAGCAGGCCCAGGGCCACGAAGAACGGGTCGTAGCCGACCCGCTTCACCAGCGCCCCGATCAGCAGCGAGAACACCAGCACCCCCATGTTGCCGAAGGTCCCGGCCATGCCGGCCACGGTGCCGACCTCGCGCTTGGGAAACAGGTCCGAAGCCATGGTGATCACCGTCACCGACAGGGTCTGGTGGGCGAAGCCGCCCAGGCACAACAGGGCGATGGCGACATAGGGGCTGTGGGCGCGGCCGACGAACATCATGACGGTCATCAGCACCGCGCCGAGCGTGAAGGCCCAGCGCCGGGCGTCCACCAGGGCGACGCCGCGCTTCTGCAGCCCCAGCACCACCGCCGGGCCGAACAGGCAGCCCAGGTCCGCCGCCACGAACGGCAGCCAAGCGAACATGGCGATGTGCGCCAGGTCGAAATGCCGGACGGTGGACAGATACAGCGGCACCCAGAACGCCAAGGTGCCCCAGGTGGGATCGGCCAGGAACCGCGGCAGGGCGATGCCCCAGAACGCGCGCCGTCCCAGCAGGCGCAGCACCGAGGGCTTGGCCCCGCCCTCGTCGAGGAACCGTTCCTGGCCGGCGGCGATATAGGCCCGCTCGTCCGGCGACAGGCGGCGGTCGCGATCGGGGGTCTGGAACAGCAGCAGCCACGCCACCACCCAGACCAGGCCGACGGCGCCGGTGAGCACGAAGGCGGCGCGCCAGTCCCAGGTCAGGATGGCCCAGGCCACCAGCGGCGGCGCCAGCATGGCCCCGATCGAGGCGCCGATGTTGTAGAGCCCTCCGGCGAAGCCCCGCTCCTTGGCCGGAAACCACAGCGACACGGTCTTCATCCCGGCCGGGTGCACCGAGCCCTCGGCGAAACCCATCAGCCCGCGCAGTCCCGCCAGCATGGGCCAGCCGCTGGCCAAACCATGCGCCATGGTGATCAGCGACCAGGCGGCGGCGAAGACGGCGAAACCGATCTTCAGCCCCGCCACGTCCAGCACATAGCCCGCCACCGGCTGCAGGATGATGCCGCCCTGGAAGGCGCCGGTGATCCAGGAATACTCCTTGGCCCCGATGTGCAGCTTGGGCAGCAGGGTCGGCGCCGCCACCGCCAGCGAGCTGCGCGTCAGATAGTTGAGGATGGAGCCGGCCATCACCAGGCCGATCATGCCCCAACGCAGGCCGATACCGCGCCGCGAACCGCTCAAGCCATCCTCCCGAAGTCGCGGCGGACCGGACGCCCGCACTCAAATGTTATCGCTAACTTTGCATGCCGCCAGACGACCGTCCACCGGCCACGTCCAGCCCGCTTGAGCGCCGGCTTGAGCCGGCAGGAAAAACGCGCCAACGTCGCCGCCGCCAGTTGGGGGGACGTATGATGAAGCTACGCGCCATGGGGCTCGCCGCCCTGGCCTTGGGCTCCACGGCCTTAGGCATGGTCCTGGTCCAGACGCCAGCCCAGGCGGCGGTGGAGCAGGTGACGGTGCTGGAGCGCACCCCCTTCGCCGGCGGCCAGGCGTTCGGCGAGGCCGGGGCCTATGAGAAGATCCGCGGCCGCGCCACCTTCGCGCTGGACCCCGACGCCCCCGCCAACGCCCGCATCGTCGACCTCAAGTCCGCGCCGCGCGACGCCCGCGGCCGGGTGGTGTTCTCGACCGAGTTCCTGCTGCTGCGGCCGGTGAATTCGGCGGACTCCACCCTGCTGTACGAGGTCAACAACCGCGGCGGCATCGGCATCCTGGGCCAGGTCGACGGCCACAGCCCCGCCCACAACGACCCCACCACCTTGGCCGACGTCGGCGACGGCTTCCTGCTGCGCCACGGCTTCTCGCTGCTGTGGTCGGGCTGGACCTGGGACGTGGCCCCGCCCACCGACGGCAATCGCCCGCTGGTGCTGACCCCGCCCATCGCCACCGCCGACGGCAAGCCCATCACCGGCAAGGTCGAGAACGAGTTCACGGTGCTCAAGCCCGCCTCGACCACCAACTTCGCCGGCATCCACGGCCTGACCTATCCCCCCGCCGACGCCCAGGACCCCAATGCGGTGCTGACCGAGCGCGCCCGGCCCGACGATCCGCGCCGCCCGATCGCGCGCAACCGCTGGCGCTTCGCCGCGCCCAAGGACGGCGGCCCGGTGCAGGAGGTGACGCTGGACGACGGCTTTAAGCCGGGCGTGATCTACGAACTGACCTATGTGGCCAAGAACCCCTACGTGGTGGGCGCGGGCCTCGCCGGCATCCGCGACCTCTTGACCTGGTTCCGCGACCACCCGCTGGAGGGCGCGCCGGCGCCCAAGCGCAGCCTGATCTTCGGCATCAGCCAGTCGGGCCGGGTGATCTCGACCATGCTGCTGAACGGGCTGGACCTGGACGAGCAGGGCAAACTCGCCTTCGACGGGGCCTTCATCCACGTGCCCGGCGCCGGCAAGGGCGGGTTCGACTACCGCTTCGCCCAGCCCACCCGGCACTACTCCCTGCTGGAGGAGCACGACTACCCGACCGACCTGTTCCCCTTCACCACCACCCCCGAGCACGACCCGGTCACCGGCCAGGCCGGCTCGCTGCTGGACCGGGCGCGCACCGCCGACGGGCGCGCGCCCAAGCTGCTGTTCGTCAACACCTCGACCGAGTTCTGGAACCGCTCGGCTGCGCTGCTGGGCACGACCCCGGACGGCAAGGCCGACGTGGCGCCGACCAAGGACACGCGGCTCTATTTCCTGGCCGGATCGCAGCACTATGTGGGCCGCTCGCACGAGCGCTATCCCTATGTGAACTGCGTCTCCACCACCGACCACTACCTGGCCATGCGCGCCATGCTGCTGGGGCTGGAGCGCTGGACCAAGGACGGGACCGCGCCGCCGGCCAGCAACTATCCCAAGGTGGCCGACGGGACTCTGGTCTCGGTTGAGCAATACCAGGCGGCCTTCCCCAAGGGTCTGCCGTTGAGCCCGCCTGAGACCAACCTGAAGCCGCCGCGCCTGGACCTCGGCCCGCGTTTCGCCAGCCAAGGCATAGCCGACATCGTGCCGCCCAAGCACGAGACGCCGTTCAACACCTTGGTCCCGCGTCCCGACGCCGACGGCAACGACCTGGCCGGGGTGCGGCAGGTGGAGCTGAGAGCCCCGCTCGGAACCCACACCGGCTGGAACGAGCGCGCGCCCGAGACCGGCTTCGCCTGGGCCACCGCCCGCTTCGACGGTTCGTTCCTGCCCTTCGCCCGCACCGAGGCCGAGCGGACGGCGCTGGGCGACCCGCGCCCCTCGCTGGAAGCGCGCTACGGCGGCCGCGACGGCTACCTGGCCAAGCTGAAAACCGCCGTCGATGCGAGCGTGGCCGCGGGCTTCCTGCTGCCCGAGGACGTGGACCGGGTCATGGCCGAACAGACCGGCCTGTACGACCGCATCCAGGCCCACGACCCCCACGACCAGAGCTGCGGATACCTGTTCGCCGCCCCCTGATCGCGACCCCGCAATCACCGTCTAGCCGCAGGGCCGGCGCGGCCCTATGGAATGCCACCCCCTGTTTAGGAGCCGCCGTAGCATGAGCGCCTCGACCGTCGCCGTTCCGGGCAAGCCGGGCCTGACCGTCTCCCCCCTCGCCGTCCCCCTCCCGGAGATGGGCGAGATCAAGGGCGTGGAGATCGCCGTCGCCCGCGCCGGCTTCTACAAGCACGACCGCGACGACCTGGTGCTGTTCCGTTTCGACGAGGGCACGGCCTGCGCTGGCGTCTTCACCCGCCACGCCGTCGGCTCGGCCCCGGTGGACTGGTGCAAGGCGGCGCTGAAGGCCACCGGTGGCGAGGGCCGGGCGCTGGTGGTCAACGCCGGCTGCGCCAACGCCTTCACCGGCGCCGCGGGGGCCGAGGCCGTGCAGCGCATCGCCGACGCGGCCAGCGCCGAGCTGGGCTGCCGCTCGGAGGCGGTGCTGATGGCCTCCACCGGCGTGATCGGCCAGGTGCTGCCCTACGGCAAAGCGCTGGACCGGCTGCAGGAGCTGACCGTGTCGCTGAGCCCCGCCAAGTGGGACCAGGCCGCGCGCGCCATCATGACCACCGACACCTTCGCCAAGGGCGCCGTGGCCGAGGCCGAGATCGGCGGGGTGAAGGTGCGCATCGCCGGCGTCGCCAAGGGCTCGGGCATGATCGCGCCCAACATGGCCACCATGCTCGGCTTCGTCGCCACCGACGCCAACCTGACGCCCGAGGTCATGCACATCCTGCTGCGGCATGGCGTGGCCGACACCTTCAACGCGGTGACGGTGGACGGCGACACCTCCACCAACGACACCCTGCTGCTGTTCGCCACCGGCCGCTCGGGCGCGCCGCAGGTGTCCGACGTGCATGACCCCAAGCTCGAGGGCTTCCGCAAGGCGCTGAAGGCCGTGCTGCTCGACCTGGCCCAGCAGTTGGTGCGCGACGGCGAGGGCGCGCAGAAGTTCGTCGAGGTGCATGTCGAGGGCGCGGCGTCGGACGGCTCGGCCCGCCGCATCGCCCGCACCATCTGCGAGAGCCCGCTGGTCAAGACCGCCATCGCCGGCGAGGACGCCAACTGGGGCCGCATCGTCGCCGCCGCCGGCCGCGCCCACGAGCCGCTGGACCGCAATCGCCTGGGCATCCGTTTCGGCGACCTGGTGGCGGCCGAAAACGGCGCCCCCTCGGCCACCTACGACGAGGCGGCCATGAGCGCCTACATGAAGAACGCCGAGCTGAAGATCACCGTCGATGTCGGCGTCGGCATGGGCTGCGCCTCCATGTGGACCTGCGACCTGACCCACGGCTACATCTCGATCAACGGCGACTATCGCTCGTGAGCGAGAGCGTGATAGCCGAAAGTGGAAGCCGGTTTCGGCGGCCATCACGCTCCCAACAAGAAAGACCCAAGCATGATTGATTCCAAAGGAAGCGATCATGCCCTGAAGATCGTCCTCGTCGCCGCCGCGGCCCTGATCGACGCCGACGGGCGGGTGCTGATCTGCCAGCGCCCGCCGGGCAAGCAGCTCGCCGGCCTGTGGGAGTTCCCCGGCGGTAAGGTCGAGCCCGGCGAGACGCCTGAGGCCTGCCTGATCCGCGAGCTGGACGAGGAGCTGGGCATCACCGTCACCCAGGCCTGCCTGGCCCCGTTCGTGTTCGCCTCGCACACCTACGAGAGCTTCCATTTGCTGATGCCGCTCTATCTGCTGCGGCGCTGGGAGGGCCAGGTCGTGCAGAAGGAGCATTCGGGCCTGGCCTGGGTGCGGCCGGACAAGCTGCTCGACTACCCGATGCCGCCGGCCGACGCGCCGCTGTGCGCGTGGCTGCGCGACCTGCTCTGAGCCTGATCTAGGGGAACCGGATTCCTCCGCCTGTGTTCGATGAACGGAGGCAAACCATGCCCAAGCTCCCCGCCGCCCTGGCCGCGCTGGCGCTCCTGACCACGGCCTCGGCCCAGGCGCAGCCGTCGGCCATCACGCGTGTCACCTTGCAAAGCCACGACTTTCCCGGCGCCGTCTATCGCAGCGAACTGATGCGGGTCGACATCGCCAAGGGCGGGACGGTGGCGCGCCACACCCATCCGGGACTGGAGCTGACCTATGTCGACCAGGGCCAGGCTCTGGTGAAGGTGGCTGGCCAGCCGGATCGCACGGTGAAGACCGGCGACAGCTTCTCCACCACCGAGGGCACGCCGCACAGCGTCACCAACATCGGCCCCGGCGTGCTGACCCTGATCACGACCTATGTGGTGGACAAGTCCAAGCCGCTGTCCACGCCTGCTCCCTGATCGTGACCGCCCGCCGCCTTCCCCCGATCGTCCACCATCCGGCCTACACCGCCGAGATGCCGGCCGACCACCGCTTCCCCATGGGCAAGTACGCCCAGCTGGCGCAGACCCTGCTGGACGAAGACCTGGTGCCGCCCGAGGGCTTTTCCGTCCCCGAACCGGCCAGTTTCGAGCTGCTCGCCGCCGTGCACGACCCGGCCTATGTGCGCCAGGTGTTCGACGGCCAGGTCCCGCCGGAGGTGGAGCGGCGCATCGGCCTGCCGATCACGCCCTCGGTGGTGCGCCGGGCGCGGGCGGCGGCGGGCGGGACACTGCTGGCCGCGCGGCTGGCGCTGCAGCACGGCCTAGCCTGCAACACCGCCGGCGGCAGCCATCACGCCAGTCCGGCCGGCGGGGCGGGCTACTGCACCTTCAACGACGTGGCGGCTTCGGCCCGGGCGCTGCTGGACACCGGCGCCATCGGCCAGGCCCTGGTGGTGGACCTCGACGTGCACCAGGGCGACGGCACCGCCTTCATCTTCGAGCATGAGCCGCGGGTGTTCACCTTCTCCATGCACGGGGAGAAGAACTATCCGACCCGCCGCGGGCCGAGCGACCTCGACATCGAGTTGCCCGACGGCACGGGCGACGAACCCTACATGGCCCGGCTCAGCGCCATCCTGCCCGAGCTGCTCGACCGCGTGCGGCCGGACCTGATGTTCTACATCGCGGGCGTCGATCCCCACGTGGACGACCGGCTGGGCCGGCTCAGCCTGACCGACGCCGGCCTGGCGGCGCGCGACCACTATGTGCTGGAGGTCTGCCGCTCGCGCGGGATCGCCACGGTGGGGGTGATCGGCGGCGGCTACGACCGCGACGTGGCCGTGCTCGCCAACCGCCACGCCAGCCTGCACCGGGCCGCCGCCTGGGTGGAGACCCACCTCAGGACGGCGACGCGGGCTTGAGCCCGGTTTAGGCCTTGCCGACCACGCTGCGCAGGCTGTGGATCACATAGGCCTGGTCCTCGGCGACGATGTCGGCCGAGATCGGCAGGCTGAACACGCGCTCGGCCTTGGCCATGGTCACCGGCAGGCCGCCCGGCGCCGGGCAGTCGCGGTAGGCGATCTGCCGGTGCAGCGGCACCGGATAGTAGACCGCGGTCGGCACGCCCGCCGCCTTCAGCCCCGCCAGCACCCTCTCGCGATCATCTGCCTCGACGGTGTACTGGGCCCAGTTGGAGACGCCGCCCGCGATCACCGCCGGCGTGGTCACCGCGCCCTTCAGCCCCTCGGCGTAGCGGTCGGCGGCGACGTTGCGGCGCACGATGTCGTCGGCGAAGATCTCGAGCTTTTCCAGCAGGATGGCGGCCTGGATGGTGTCCAGGCGGCTGTTCATGCCGATACGGGTGTTCAGGTACTTGGGGTCGTGGCCGAAGTTGGCGACCTCAGGCCCGTCGCAGGCCACCGCCTTGCCGTGCACCCGGATCGAGTCGATCAGCTCGGCCAGGTGGGCGTCGTCGGTCAGCACCGCCCCGCCGTCGCCGTAGCAGCCCAGCGGCTTGGCCGGGAAGAAGCTGGTGGTGGTCACGTCCGCCCAGTGCAGCGGGTGGTGGCCGTTCAGGGTGCAGCCGAAACCCTGGGCCGAGTCGGACACCAGCTTCATGCCGTGGCGCTTGGCGATCTCGCTCAGCGCCGGATAGTCGGCGGGCTGGCCGAACAGGTCGACCGCGATCACCGCCCTGGGCTTCAGCTTGCCATCGGCCTGGATGGCCTGGACGGCGGCTTCGAGCGAGGCCGGGTCCATGTTGTAGGTGTCGGGCAGGATGTCGACGAACACCGGCGTCGCCCCGGTCCAGCACACCGCCTCGGCGGTGGCGGTGAAGGTGAAGCTCGGACAGAACACCGCGTCGCCGGGCCCGATCTCCCAGGCCATCAGCGGCAGGGCCAGGGCGTCGGTGCCGTTGGCGCAGGAGGGGGCGTGCTTGGCCTGGCCGAAGGCGGCGAGCTTCTGCTCGAACTCGCGCACCTGCGGGCCCATGATCCACTGGCCGGCGTCGACCGCCGCCATCACCGCCCGGTCGATCCGCTCGCCCAGGCGGCGGCGCTGGCTCATCAGGTCGATGAAGGGAATGGATTTGACGGGAGCGTTCACGGATAGTCCTTCAACAGCATCGCCCCAAGGACGCCCTTAGCACATCCGGGGCCTGACGGTCGTGGCGGCTTATAGCGGCGCAAGCCGGCGGGCGGAACGTCGCCGCCGTTCACCTTGCGTTGCAGATTGCAAGCCCATGCGCTCGACTGAGGCGGTGAAGCGCCCCTGCACATGCCCGATTCGATGAGCGCCCTCCGCGCAGAAGCCCAGGCCCTGGAGCAGGCCGGCGACATTCCCGCCGCCCTGGCCGCCTATGAGCGTGCCCTGGCGGCTGCGCCCGACGACGCCGAGCTGTTGGCCGATCTCGGCCGCCTCGCCGGGCGCATGGGCCAGCACGCCCTGGCCGAAGCCTTCTGGACCCAACTGCTGCTGCGCCAGCCCGACCGGCTGGAGGCGGTGGACGGCCTGACCCGGGCGCTGCGCGACCAGCACCGCTACGCCGAGGCCGTCGCGGTCATCCGCCCCGCCATCCAGGCCCATCCCGACGACGCGCGGCTGTGGAACACGCTGGGCGCCGTGCTGCACCAGCAGGGCGACAGCCGCCTGGCCCGGACCTTCTTCGCCGAGGCGACGCGGCTCGCCCCCGACCTGGCCGTGGCCTTGTTCAACCGCGGCAGCGCCCGCATGGACCTGGGCGAGCTGGACGGCGCCCGCGCCGACTTCGACGCCGCCCTGGACCTGGCGACCGAGCCGCACGAACGGGCCATGATCGCCTTCAGCCGCGCCACCGTGCGCCTCACCCTGGGCGAGCTGGCCGGAGGATGGGACCTGTACGCGGGGCGGCTGGCGCCGGAACTGTCGGCCCCGGTGTTCGACGTTCCCGGCCAGCGCTGGACTTCGGACACGCCGCTCGCCGGCCGGCGCCTGCTGGTGGTGGCGGAGCAGGGCCTGGGCGACGAGGCGATGTTCGCCGGCGTGCTGCCGGACGTGCTCGAGGCGCTCGGCCCCGACGGTCGCTTGGTCATCTCCGTCGAACCGCGCCTCGCACCGTTGTTCGCGCGCAGCTTTCCCGAGGCCCAGGTCGTCCCCCACACCACCCGCCGCGAGGGCCCGCGCCTCGTCCGCAGTGCGCCCGGCGTAGAGGCCGTCGAACTCTGGGCGCCGATGGGCTCGCTGCTGCAGCGCTTCCGCCCCACCGTCGCCAGTTTCCCGCGCCGGCCCTACCTGACCCCCGATCCCGCCCGCATCGCCCATTGGCGAGCCTGGCTGGACCAGGCCGGCGGCGGCGCGCGGCTGGTGGGCCTGACCTGGCGCAGCGGCCGGCTGGGCGGCGAGCGGCGACGGCAGTATCCGGCGCTGGAGGACTGGGCGCCGGTCCTCGCCACGCCTGGCGTGCGCTTGGTCAACCTGCAGTACGGCGCCGAGGCCGACGAACTGGCGGCGCTCGGACAGATGGCCGGCGCGCCCCTGCTCGATCCGCCGGGCATCGACCTCAAGGCCCATCTCGACGACCTCGCGGCCCTGGCCTGCGCGCTGGGCCGCGTGATCGCCATCCCCAACGCCACCGCCGCCCTGGCCGCCGCCTGCGGGGTGGAGACCTGGCTGGTGGATGGACCCGCCGCCTGGCCTAGGCTCGGAACCGACGGCTATCCCTGGTACGCCCGCGCGCGCAGCTTCACCGCCGGGAGTTTCGGCGCCTTTGGCCCGGCCCTGGCCCGGCTCGCCCAGGAACTTACCTAGAATTCATTGGCCTTCCCAAGGCGACTGGATGAAGGTTCCAGCACTGAGGAGGGTCAGTCATGCAAATCCGAAACGTTCCCGCCAAGCTCGTCTGCGTGGGAGCCCTGCTCGTCTGCACCGGACTGACGGCCTGCCATCCCAAGACCGTGCGCCAGGCCAAGGCCGAGTTGATCGGCGGCGGCGCGCATATCTCCGCCATCGATCCGATCAAGCAGCCGGTGACCATCGCCGACAAGCTGAACTGCCCGGACGAAGAGGGCGAACTGAAGCGCACGTCCGCCGCCTCGGACGGCCGCTCCTGCGCCTACAGTTCCGATCGCGGCGTGGTCGAGCTGTCGCTGATGGACGCCCCCGGCGGCGACGCCGGCAAGGCCCTGGCCCCGGTCAGGGCCGGCATCGACGCCATGCTGCCCCACCAGGCCAGCGCCGCCACGGTCCAGGTCAGTTCCGAGAACATCAACGGCCATGACGTGAGCAAGGTGGACATGCCGTTCATCCACGTCAGCGACGACGGCCACCACTCGCATGTGCGGGTGCTCGGCATCAACATCGACGCCGACGACGACTCCAACAAGACCGGCGAGGCGTCGAGCAGCCCGCATGGCAGCGAGTTCGTCTACATCCTGGCCGGCAGCCCGGCCTCGGCGGAGGGCTATCACGCCGCCGGCTACGTCGCCCGCAGCGACGCCACGGGCAAGGTGGTGGTCGCCACCTTCAAGTATCGCAACGGCGACAACTTCGTGAACCACGGCGAGGACCACGACAGCGACCTGAACGCGCTGATGGACCTCAACGCCAAGAAGGGCTCCGGCGATTGATCAGTCGGTAACGCTTATATTTCCTAGTGAATAGAGCATGATAGTCGCCGAAACCGGCATCCACTTTCGGCTATCATGCTCTAGTCGCCACGCAGGCTGTCCCACCCCAGCGGATAGACCCGCCGCTCGCCCAGGGCGGCGGCCAGGGGCGGGCGGCTGAACAGGGCGGCGAAGGCGGCGTCGCGCGCGTTGAGGCCGCCGGCATAGGCGCCGAAGGCCGGCAGCACCAACCGCTCGCCATCGGTGAGGAACGCGCGGCGCCGCACGCTGGCGCGACCGCGCACGATCTTGGCGCAGGGATGCAGGTGGCCGGCGACCTCGCCAGGCACCGGACCTTCGCGCGGTTCATGGCGCAGGGTCAGGCCGGCGACGCGGGTCTCGCTCGCCGTTTCGCCCGGCAAGGACGAGGCGCGCAGCAGCTCCAGGTCGTGGTTGCCCTCGGCCCACAGCAGGGTGCGGCCGCGAGCCAGGCGCGCCAGCCGCTGGGCGTGCTCGCCGGCCAGCCGGTCCAGGGCGCGGGCGTCATGGAAGCTGTCGCCGAGCAGGATCAGCACCCGCGGCTCCAGCGCCTCGGTCTCGGCCTCCAGCCGCGCCAGGGTGTCGGCGGTGTCGTAGGGTGGCAGCAGCTGGCCGCGCGCGGCGTAGGCCGACCCCTTCTCCAGGTGCAGGTCGGCGACCACCAGGGTGCGCTCGGCCTCCAGCCACAGGGCGCCCGAGCGGCGCAGCACGCACTCGGTCCCGTTGACCATCACCCACAGCGAACCGCAGGCCGCGGGCTCGGCCAGGCGGTGCGCCACCAGGACGGAGAGCACGCTCACGCCACCGCCTCGCGGTCATCGGGGTCTTGCAGCTCGGCGTCCAGCGTCATGGCTTCGGCGATCAACTCCTCGGCGTTTTCCTCGAGCAGGGCCTCGGCGGCGCTCGCCACCGCCTCGCGGCCGATCTCCAGCAGCACCGGCACGGCGAAGGGCGACACCCTGGGCAGGGCGCGCGCGGCGATGCGGCCCTTGATCCGCTGCAACAAGCGCCCCAGCCGCGCCACGTCGAGCGTGCTCGTCGCCGCATCCGCCCGCGCACATTGCAGCAGCAGGTGGTCGGGCTGGTGGCGGCGCAGCACGTCGTAGATCAGGTCGGTGGAGAAGGTGACCTGCCGCCCGGTCTTCTCGCGCCCCGGCATGCGCCGCTCGATCAGGCCCGACAGCAGGGCGCAGTGGCGGAAGGTGCGCTTCATCATGAAGCTCTCGTCCAGCCAGGCGTCGAGGTCGTCGCCCAGCATGTCCTCCTGGAACAGCTCGCCGAAATCCAGGTCGTCCAGCGGCTTCATGGCCCAGACCGCGAGCGCGTAGTCGTTGGCCACGAACCCCAGCGGCTGCTTGCCCAGCCGTTCCAGCCGGCGCGTCAGCAGGTGGGCCAGGGTGCCGTGGCTGATGCGGCCATCGAACGGGTAGCAGACCAGATAGCAGCGCTTTCCCCGCCGGAAGGTCTCCAGCAGCATCTCGTCGGCGGCGGGGATGTGGGAGCGCACCGCCTGGATCTGCAGCCACTCCTGCACGTCGTCGGGCAGCACCTTCCAGCGTTCGCGCTCGGCGATCATGCGGCGCACGCGCGCGGCCAGATAGGTCGAGAGCGCGAACTTCGACCCGCCCCAGCTCGGCGTCTTGGCCTCGCTCCCAGGGGGCGCGTGGGTGACGAGCGCATCCAACCCGCTGATGCCCTCGAAGCGCCAGACCTGGCCGGCGAACAGGAAGGTGTCGCCGGGCGAAAGCTGCTCCAGATAGCTCTCCTCCATCTCGCCCACCTTGCGCCCGCCGACCTTCTTGTTGGCGCGGGTGGAGGCGACGCGGACATTGAGCATCGGGATGTCGATGATGGCGCCGACGTTCATGCGGTGGCGCTGGGCGGTCTCGCCGTTGCGCACGGTCCAGCGGCCGCCCTGGGTCTTCACGATGCGGTGGAAGCGGTCGTAGGTGCGTAGCGCATAGCCGCCGGTGGCGACGAAATCGACCACCTGCTCGAACCCCTCCCAACTCAGGTTCGAGAAGGGCGAGGAACTGCGCACCTCGTCGTACAGCGCCACCAGGTCGAACGGCTCGGCGCAGGCCAGGCCCATGATGTGCTGGGCCAGGATGTCGCGCGCGCCGGTGCGCTCGGGATCACCGTCGAGGTCGTTGGCGGCCACCGCCTCGCGCGCGGCCTGGCACTCCAGCATCTCGAAGCGGTGGGCGGGCACCAGCAGGGCGCGCGAGGGCTCGTCGAGCCGGTGGTTGGCGCGGCCGATGCGCTGGATCAGCCGCGCGGAGCCCTTGGGCGCCGCCATCTGGATCACCAGGTCCACCCCGCCCCAGTCGATGCCGAGGTCGAGCGTCGAAGTGCAGACCACCGCGCGCAGCTCGTCGCGCGCCATCGCCGCCTCGACCTTGCGCCGCTGCTCGGCCGACAGCGAGCCGTGGTGCAGGGCGATAGCGAGGTTGTCGTCGTTGACCTCCCACAGCATCTGGAAGCTGAGCTCGGCCTGGAAGCGAGTGTTGACGAACACCAGCGCGGTGCGGGCCGCCTTGATCGCGTCGTAGACGTCGGGAATGGCGTGCTTGGCGGTCCAGCCGCTCCAGGGCGCCGCGTTCTTGGCCACCAGCATGTCGACCACCGGCGGCGCGCCCGGCGCCCCCAGCACCAGGTCGGCCATGGGGAGCTGCGAAGGTTCAACCCGCGGCTCGCTCCCTCCGTCGGCTGCGCCGACACCTCCCCCGCTTCGCAGAGGTGGTTCTTCTCCGCCCCCGCGCAGCGGGGGAGGGGGACCAGGCGAAGCCTGGTGGAGGGGGCGCGGCGGCGCGTTCTGCGGGACCAGCCAGCGCCGCAGCATGTCCGGGTCGTTCACCGTCGCCGACAGGCCCACGCGCCGAAGCTCCGGCGCGAATTGCTGTAGCCGCGCCAGGGCCAGGTTCAGCAGGTCGCCGCGCTTGGAGCCGTGCAGGGCGTGGATCTCGTCCAGGATCACCGTCTTCAGGTCGGCGAAATACTCACGCCCGCCCGGCCAGGCGCAGAACAGGGCCAGCTGCTCGGGCGTGGTGATCAGCATGTCGGGCGGGTGCAGCCGCTGGCGCTGGCGCTTGGCGAGGCCCGTGTCGCCGGTGCGGCTCTCCACCGTGATCGACAGATCCATCTCGTCGATGGGGGTCTGCAGGTTGCGCTGCACGTCCACCGCCAGGGCCTTCAGCGGCGAGATGTAGAGGGTGTGCACGCTGCGGGGCGTGTTGGCGGGCGGGCGCTCGGCCAGCTCGATCAGGCTGGGCAGGAAGCCGGCCAGGGTCTTGCCGCCGCCGGTGGGGGCGATCAGCAGGACGTGGCGGCCGGCCCGGGCCCGCTCGATCATGGCCAGCTGGTGGGCGCGCGCAGCCCAGCCGCGGCGGGAAAACCAGTCACGGAAACGCGGCGGCAACAGCGCCTCGGCTTGCGGCTCCAGCGTCGGCGCGGCGGTGGCGTCCATCTGTCGCCATATAGCATGTTCGCGTTCCGTTTCAGCCGCCAGGCGCGTAGATGTGACGCGATGGCCCCCGCCAAACCCGAATCGCTGTGATCGACACGCGCCAGCTTCCCCCCGCGCTGGTGGTGCAGCCCGGCGCGCGCGCCGGCACCTCCGACGCCCAGGGCGTGCGGCTGCTGCAGGCCGGACTGGCGCGGGCGGTGTTCCAGCGCGAGCCGGTGATGGTGGCCCATGCCGGCCTCACCGCCCGCCGGCTCGGCCTGCCCACGCCCGCCCGCTCGCAGAACCTGCACGACGTGTTGGAGCTCTACGCCTTCGCACGGCCGGCGACCTTCTGCGCCCCCTCGGTGGTGGGGCTGGCGCGGGCGCTGGGCCTGCCCGAACCCAAGAGCCTTGAAGCCCAGGCCGAGGCGTTGGACCGCGCCGCCCAGACGCTGCTCACCGAGCTGGCGGAAAGCCCCTGCCCCAATCGCGAGGAAGCCCTGGCGGTCGCCCTCACCCTGCAGCGCGCCAAGTGGGCGTGGGGCGACAAGGTGGTGGAGGCGCTGGAGCGCCTGCCGGTGAAAGTCCACCCGCGCGGCAGCGGCCTGGATGTCTGGACCCGGGTGTCGGAGTGGGAGGACCAGGCGCCCGAGGGCCAACCCGGCTCGACCCCGGTCAAGCCCGAGGCCGCGCGCGAGCGGCTGAACCTGCTGCTCACCCGCGCCGGCCTGGACGAGGCGCGCCCGGCCCAGGCCACCTTCGCCGAGGAGACCGCCTTCGCCTTCTCGCCGCGCGAGCGCGAGGGCGCGCCTCGGCTGATGCTGGCCGAGGCCGGCACCGGCACCGGCAAGACGCTGGGCTATCTCGCCCCCGCCTCGTTGTGGGCCGAGACCAATGGCGGGGCGGTGTGGATCTCCACCTACACCCGCGCCCTGCAACGCCAGATCGAGCGCGAGAGCCACGCCGTCTATCCCGATCCCGCCGTGCGCGCCCGCAAGGCGGTGGTGCGCAAGGGGCGCGAGAACTACCTGTGCCTGCTGAACTTCCAGGAGCTGGCCCAGGGCGCGCTGATGGGCGGGGGCGACGTGGTCGGCGCCGGCCTGGTCGCGCGCTGGGCCCGGCTGACCCGCGACGGCGACATGACCGGCGGCGACTATCCGGCCTGGCTGCCCACCCTGTTCGCGGTCGGCCCGACCTCGCGCGCCAGCCCGATGAACCTGGTCGACAAGCGCGGCGAGTGCGTCCACGCCGGCTGCGCCCACTACCGCACCTGCTTCGTCGAGAAGGCCATCCGCGCCTCGCGCCGGGCCGACATCGTGGTGGCCAACCACGCCCTGGTCATGACCCACGCCGCCTTCGACAGCGCCCGCGCGGTGAAGAAGGCCGACGGTCGCCCGCGCCGCGACGTCGAGACCGCCAGCCTGAAGCGGATCGTGTTCGACGAAGGCCACCACCTGTTCGACGCCGCCGACAGCGCCTTTTCCGCCTGCCTGTCGGGCCAGGAAGCCGCCGAGCTGCGCCGCTGGATCCGCGGGCCGGAGAGCCGCCGCCGCGGCCGCGGGCTGGAGCAGCGGTTGGCCGAGCTGGTGGCCGGCCGCGAGCCCGCGCGCCTGGCCCTGATCGACGCCCTGCGCGCCGCTAGCGCCCTGCCCGGCGAGGGCTGGTCGGGTCGCATCGCGCCCCGTTCCGACTATCAGGACTATGACGGCGAACCCGGCGAGCCCCAGCCCAGCGGCCCGATCGAGACTTTCCTGGCCGCCATCCTGACCCAGCTGCGCGCCCGCGCCGATCGTTCCGACCAGGGCATGGAGTGCGCCGCCCGCCCGGCCATCGACGCCGTGCGCGAGGCCGCTCCCGCCGCCGCCCGCGCGCTCGCCGCCATCGAGGCGCCGCTGCTGGCCCTGGTCCGCGCCCTGGAAGACCTGCTGGACGACGAGGCCGAGGAGTTGGCCACCGCCGACCGCGCCCGCCTGGAAGGCGCGCTGCGCGGGTTGGAGCGGCGGGCGCGGATGCAGCTGCCGGCCTGGCGCGCCATGCTGGCCCGGGTGGAGGACGAGGCCGACGAGGTCGATTTCGTCGACTGGTTCGAGGCCGTGTTCGCCCAGGACCGGCTGGCCGACGCCGCCTTCCGCCGCCACTGGATCGACCCCACCGAACCGCTGGAGGCCGCGGTGCTGCGCCCGGCCCACGGGGTGCTGGTCACCAGCGCCACCCTGGCCGACACCGGCCACGACAGCCCCTTCGCCCTGGCCGAACTGCGCACCGGCGCCGCGCGCCTGGAGGAGGGCCCCAAGCTGCTGCGGCTGACCTCGCCGTTCGACTACGCCAACAACAGCCGCATCCTGGTGGTGACCGACGTGCGGCGCGACGACGTGCGCCAGGTCTCCTCGGCCATGCGCGAGCTGTTCCTGGCCGCGGGCGGCGGGGCGGTCGGCCTGTTCACCGCCATCCGCCGCCTGCGCGCGGTGCACGAGCGCATCGCCGGACCGCTGGCCGACCATGGCCTGCCGCTCTACGCCCAGCACGTCGACCCGCTGGAGGCCGGCGCCCTGGTCGACATCTTCCGCGCCGAGGAGGACGCCTGCCTGCTCGGCACCGATGCGATCCGCGACGGGGTGGACGTGCCCGGCCGCTCGCTGCGCCTGCTGGTGTTCGACCGCGTGCCCTGGCCCCGGCCCGACCTGCTGCACAAGGCGCGGCGCGAACGCTTCGGCAAGGGGACCTATGACGACGCCCTGGCCCGCGGCCGCATCGCCCAGGCCTTCGGCCGCCTGATCCGCCGCGCCGACGACCGCGGCGTGTTCGTCATGCTCGACCCCGCCGCCCCCACCCGCCTGTTCTCGGGCCTGCCCGAGGGCGTCGAGCTGCAGCGGGTGGGGCTGGTGGACGCCGTGGAGCAGGTGGCGGCGTTTTTGAAGTAACCCATGCCTTCGCCACGACTCCCTTCCCCCTCGAAGGGGGAAGGGCGGGGGATGGGGGTGTGTGCAGAGAGCTCAACGATCAGGGCGTTTGAGGCTCCGCCACCTCATCGACCAACTTCTAAATCGTAGCGGACCCACCCCCACCCCTGCCCCTCCCCCTTCGAGGGGGAGGGAATGGCGTCTCCCCCTGGCGCTGTTTCCCCGGAAAGGGCAAAAAGCGCAGGAAACCTGGGAGAGCGGATGCGACGCCTGATCCTGCTGCGCCACGCCAAGACCGAGCGGCAAGCCGCCAGCGGGTCGGACTTCGATCGCGCCCTGACCGAGCGCGGCTGGACCGATGCGGCGCACACCGCCCAGGCCCTGGCCGCAGCCGGACTGGTGGCTGACCGCGCCCTGGTCTCCACCGCCGTGCGCGCGCGCCAGACCTTCGAGGCGGCCGAGCCCTTCCTGCCCGACGTGCGGCTGGAGCTGGCGCCTGAACTCTACAACGCCGCGCCCGAGACCCTGCTCAAGACCGCGCGTGGCGCCCAGGGCGACACCGTGCTGCTGATCGCCCACAACCCCGGCATCCACAGCCTGGCGGTGGAGCTGGCCGAGCAGGCCCTGTGCGAGCCCCTTACCCGGCGCGACCTGCAGGAAGGCTTCCCCACCGCCACCGCGGCGGCGTTCGAGTTCGGCGATGGGCGCATCGGCTGCCTCGGCCTGTTCGGGCCCGACCGCACGGGAGCCTGAGCTTGACCCGCATCTACAAGATCCTGGCGGCGGCCGAGTGGGACGCCGCCCTGGCCGCTGGCCGCTTCACCGGCTCGGCGGTGGACCACAAGGACGGCTACATCCACCTCTCCACCGCCGACCAGGCGGGCGCGACGGCGCGGCTGCACTTCGCCGGCCAGGCCGGCCTGGTGCTGCTGGAACTGGTGGCCGAAGACTTCGGCGCCGATCTCAAGTGGGAGCCGTCGCGCGGCGGCGCCCTGTTTCCCCACCTCTACGTCCCCCTCGACCCGGCCCGGGTGCGCAGCCTGCGCGCGCTGGAGCTGAACGCCGAGGGCTGGCCCGATCCCGGTCCCCTCGCCTCATGAGCCTCGTTCACGACATCGGCGCCCGCGCCCTGCACCTGCTGGACCCGGAAACCGCCCACAAGACCTCGATCAAGGCGCTGAAGGCCGGGCTCGGCCCGCGCGAACGCGGCCTGCCCGACCCGGCGCTGAGCGTCACCCTGGCCGGACTGGAGCTGCCCAACTGCATCGGCCTGGCCGCCGGCTACGACAAGGACGCCGAGGTGTTCAACCCGATGCTGGACACCGGCTTCGGCTTCGTGGAGTGCGGCACCGTCACCCCCCTGCCCCAGGCCGGCAACCCGCAGCCGCGGCTGTTCCGCCTGACCGCCGACCGGGCGGTGATCAACCGCATGGGCTTCAACAACGGCGGGCTGGAGCCGTTCGCGGCCAACCTGTCCCAGCCCCGGCGCGGCATCGTCGGCGCCAACCTCGGCGCCAACAAGGACTCGGAGGACCGCGTGGCCGACTATGTGGCGGGCCTGACCCGGCTGTGGGGCCTGTGCGACTACTTCACCGTCAACGTCTCCTCGCCCAACACGCCGGGCCTGCGCGCACTGCAGTCGCGCGACGCCCTGGAAGAGCTGGCCGGCCGCCTGCGCGAGGCGCGCGAGGGGCTGAACCGGATGCGCGACTATCCGATCTTCCTCAAGGTCGCCCCCGACCTGAGCGAGCGCGAGGTGGTGGACATCGCCTCGGTCGCCTCGCGGTTCGGCTTCAATGGGGTCATCGTCTCCAACACCACCATCAGCCGGCCCGACAGCCTACGCTCGTCCCACCGTGGCGAGCAGGGCGGCCTGTCGGGCGCACCGCTGATGGCGCTGTCGACCCGTACCCTCGGCTGGTTCCACCAGACCAACCCCAGCGACCTGGCCCTGATCGGCGCCGGCGGCATCGCCTCGGCGGCGGACGTCTACGCCAAGGTGCGGGCCGGCGCCTGCGCGGTGCAGCTCTATTCCGCCCTGGTCTATGGCGGCCCAGGCCTGGTGCGACGGCTCAAGCGCGACCTGGCGCGACGCCTGCGCGCCGACGGCTTCGCCTCGATCTTCGACGCGCGCGGCGCGGCTTAACGTTTAGAGCGCGTTCGAGCGGCGAAACCGCCTTCACTTTCGCCTAACGCGCTCCTCAGCCTCGCGCGAAGGCCCGCACATAGGCCTTGGCCGCCTCGATGTCGGCCGGCAGGCGGTCGATGCGCTCGGGCTTGTCGAACAGGCTGCGCGCGCGATCGTGCAGGGCCGGCGCGGCCCCGGTCGCGGCCCTGACGGCGTCGGGGAACTTGGCCGGGTGGGCGGTGGACAGCGCCACCAGCGGCGCGCGTGAGGACGGCGTGCGTCGCGCCGCCGCCAGGCCCACCGCGGTGTGCGGGTCGATAAGTTCTCCGGTCTCGTTCAGCGTCGACAGGATGGTGCGCGCGGTCTCGTCCTCGCCCACCGCCCAGCCGTCGAAGCCGTCGCGCATGTAGGCCAAGGCCTGGGGCGCCAGGTCGATCAGCCCCTCGCTGGCGAAGGTCTCGAAGGCGCGCGAGGTCTCCACCGCGTCGCGGCGGGAGGCCTCGAAATAGAGCCGCTCGAAATTGGAGGCGACCTGGATGTCCATGGCCGGGCTCGAGGTGGCGGCCACCTCGCCGCTGGTGTAGCGGCCGCTGGCCAGCGCGCGCGCCAGGATGTCGTTGCTGTTGGTAGCTACCGTGATGCGCTCGATGTCCAGCCCCATGCGGCGGGCGGCGTAGCCGGCGAAGGCGTCGCCGAAGTTGCCGGTCGGCACGGCGAAGCGCACCGGGCGATGCGGCGCGCCGAGCGCCACGGCGCTGGTGAAATAGTAGACCGCCTGGGCCGCGATCCGCACCCAGTTGATCGAATTGACCCCCGACAGGTCGACCTGGTTGCGGAAGGCCTCGTCGCGGAACATGGCCTTGACCAGGGCCTGGCAGTCGTCGAACGAGCCGTCCACCGCCACGGTGCGCACATTGGCGTCGGTGGCCGTGGTCATGAAGCGGCGCTGCACCTCGCTGATCCGGCCTTCGGGGAACAGGGCGACGATGCGCACGTGGCGCGCGCCGCGGAACGCCTCCACCGCCGCGCCGCCGGTGTCGCCGGAGGTGGCGCAGACCACGGTCAGGGTGCGGTGCTTGCCGGCCAGCACCGCGTCGTACAGGCGGGCCAGCAGCTGCATGGCCACATCCTTGAACGCCAGGGTCGGGCCGTGGAACAGCTCGAGCAGGAACAGGCCCGCGTCGAGCTGCTTCAGCGGCGTCACCGCCGGATGGGCGAAGGTGGCGTAGGCGTCGTGGCAGATCGCGTCCAGCCGCGCGCGGGGGAAGGCCTCGCCGGTGAAGCGCGACAGCACCGCGGCGGCCACCGCCGCATAGGGCTTGCCGGCGAAGGCGGCGATCTCGGCCGAGGTGAAGGCGGGCCACGCCTCAGGCACGTACAGGCCGCCGTCGGGCGCCAGCCCGCTCAGCAGGACATGGGCGAAATCGGCGGCCGCGGCCTGACCGCGAGTGGAGACGTACTTCATCGACCGCCTTCTCCGGCTGTGTTCAGTTGCGCCGCGCCCGCAGCAGGCTGGCCACGTACATCGCCGCCAGCCCAGCCGCCAAGCCGAACCAGGTCAAGGCGTAGCCGAGGTGATTGTTGGGGATATTGGTGGGAACAGCCGCCGGCTGTGGCCCCGGCGCAGGTGCGGCCGGCCGCTCCAGCATCAGGAACACCGGCGCGGGCGCAGGCGCCTTCAGCGCCACGGCCATGGCCGATAGATCGCGCCAACGCCAGACCTGGACCGCGCCGGGGGCGGGCGGGGTGTTGGGCGGCGTCAGCCAGTTGGCGCGCTCGGGTTTGCGCAGCACGCCCACGACATCTCCGGCGATCGGAGCGCCCGCCGTCTCGGCGCCGGCCTGAGTCTGAGCTTGGTCGGCGCCCACGCTGGGCACGAAGCCCCGGTCCACCAGCAGCGAGCGATAGGCGCCGATCTGGATCGGGCAGACGGTGATCAGGCGATAGCCCATCACCCCGTTCAGGATCGAATAGAGCCGGATGGTGGGCGTCTGCTGCAGGGTGGAACAGGCGGTCTGGACCCGCACGAAGTCCACCTCGCCGCGATCGCCCAGGCCGCGATCGCCCAGGCGATGCAGCACCACGCCCAGGGGCTCCGGCGGCGCCGACTGCAGGGCGGCGATGCGGGCCAACAGGGCCTCTTTCCACGCCAGCCGCTGCACCTGCCAGGTCCCGAGGCCCAGCAGGATGGCGATGCAGACCGTAACGCCGACCAGCGGCACGGGCTTTACGCCGGAGAACAGCGGGGCGGCGACGCGCTGGGAACTCGCCAGCTCACGGCTAGCCATGGCGGGCTTCGGCGGCGCGGTGGTGGAATTGCAGGGCGACCATCACGCCCTTGAACGGCCTTAGCAGCCCGAGCGCAAGCAGAGCCGCAAGCGGCATCCAGATCAGCAGGGTGAGCCAGATCGGCGGGCGCAGCGCCAGATCGGTGAACAGCGCGCCGAAACAGGCGACGAAGCCCACGATCAGGATGATGAACACCGCCGGGCCATCGCCGCTATCGGCCCGGCGGAGATCGAGACCGCAGGCGGGGCACGCGTCGGCCAGCTTGAGGAAGCCGGCGAACATCGGCCCGCGCCCGCATTCGGGGCAGCGGCAGGCGAGCCCCGCCAAGAAGGGGTTCACGCCCGCCACGACCTCAGGCGGCCGGATGGCCCTGGAACACCACGTAGATGAAGGCGAACAGGAACAGCCACACCACGTCGACGAAGTGCCAGTACCAGGCCGCCGCCTCGAAGCCGAAGTGCTGCTTCGGCTTGAACGCCCCGCCCAGCAGGCGGAACAGGCAGATGATCAGGAAGATGGTCCCGATCAGCACGTGGAAGCCGTGGAAGCCGGTGGCCATGAAGAAGGTCGAGCCGTACAGGCCCGAGGCCGAGGCGGCGCTGTTGAAGAAGAACTTCTCGCCGATGATCTCGCGGTACTCGTAGGCCTGGATGCAGGTGAACATGATCCCGAGGCAGATGGTCAGGATCAGGCCGCGCTTGGCGTTCTTGCGGTCGCCGTGGATCAGGGCGTGGTGGGCCCAGGTGATGGCGGTGCCCGAGGTCAGCAGGGTCAGGGTGTTGATCAGCGGGAAGTGCCAAGGATCGACGGTCTCGACCCCCTTCGGCGGCCAGCTGGCCCAGGCGGCGCGCACCTCGTCCAGCGGCGAGGCCGTACGGGTGTGATGGAACAGCGCCATCTCGAAGAACATCCAGAACCAGGCGACGAAGAACATCACCTCCGAGGCGATGAACAGGATCATGCCGTAGCGCAGGCCCAGCGACACCACCGGGGTGTGGTCGCCCTCGTTGGCTTCCTTGACCACGTCGTGCCACCAGCCGGCCATGACGTAGAGCAGGCCGGCGATCCCCAGCACCAGCACCCACGGGGTGCCCTTGGGCACGCCCAGGATGCCCTTCAGCAGGATGACGAGGCCAACGGCGGTGATGAAGCCGGCGATGGAGCCCACCAGGGGCCACGGGCTCGGCTTGACCAGATGGTAGTCGTGGTGGACGGCTTGGTCGGCCATGGTCGCTGAACAACCCCTTGCACGGCGTAGGCGCGTCGAGCCCCCCCAAAGAGACGCGACGCCGAATATCCCAACGCTATAGCCGGGTTGGCAGGGAAGCCAAGAGGTTTGGCGAGTTGGAAGCCGGTTCTACTCAGCCGGCTTTAGCCGCCTTCACGTCCGGGGCCGGGAAGAAGGTGTAGCTCAGCGTCACCTCCTTGAAGGTGCGCGTGTTGATGTCGGTCGCGAACTTCGGCTCGACGAAATAGATCACCGGGAATCGCTCGGTCTGGCCGGGCTGGATGGTCTGGTCGCTGAAGCAGAAGCACTGGGTCTTGAGGAAGTAGGGGCCGGCCGATTCGGGCAGCACGTTGTAGGCCGCCCGGCCCGTCAGCGGCTTGTCGCCGGTGTTGGTGACGGTGAAGAACGCCATGCCCGGCGCGCCCAGCTTGATGGTCTGGGCCGCCTGGTCGGGGGTGAAGCGCCACGGCAGGCCGCGCACATTGGCGTCGAAGCGGACGGTGACGGTGCGGTCGATCACGCCCTTGGGCGCGCGCTCCACCCGCCGGGCCGTGCCCTCGAAGCCGGTGGCCTGGCAGAAGGCGCGGTAGAAGGGCACCGCCGCATAGGCCATCCCCACCATGCCGACGACCGCCGCCGCGCAGATGCCGGCGATCAGGCCCTGGCGCCTGGGATCAACCGCCATGGGCCATCTTGATGAGGCTGACGACGAACACCACCGCCACGAAGCCGATCAGCGCCAGGGCGATGCCCAGGCTGCGCATGCGGCGGGCGCGGGCGGCGACGGGGCCCTCGCCGAACGGGTCGCGGGCCGAGCCGGCGGACTTGGAAGGGTTGAGGCTCGAATCGTCCATCTACAGACCGTGCGATATCAGCGGGCTAAGGCCGTGCTCGACCAGCAGGGCGGCGAACAGGGCGAACAGGTACAGGATCGAGACGGCGAACAGGTCGCGCGCCGCCTTGGAGCCGGGCTTGACGCTATAGAGCCCGTCCGGCCCCTCGGCCCCCGCCTCGCCGGCGCGGCTGAACAGCACCCGCGCCGCCAGCAGCAGGAACAGCGCCCCGCCGCCGATGGAGACCGCGCCGTAGAGCGGCCCGCCGAGGCCGGTGAACAGGGGCGCGACGCCCAGCGGGGCCAGCAGCAGCGAATAGGCGAAGATCTGCCGCCGGGTGGATTTGGCGCCCTTGACCACCGGCATCATCGGCACGCCGGCCTTGGCGTAGTCGGTGCTGGTGTACAGCGACAGCGCCCAGAAGTGCGGCGGCGTCCAGATGAAGATGATGGCGAACAGCAACCAGGCGTTCAGCGGCGTATGGCCGGTGGCCGCCGCCCAACCCACCACCGGCGGCAGGGCCCCGGCGGCGCCGCCGATGACGATGTTCTGCGGCGTCGAGCGCTTGAGCCACATGGTGTAGATCACGGCGTAGAACAGGATGGTGAAGGCCAGCAGGCCCGCGGCGAGCCAGTTGACCGCCAGCGCCATCAGCATCACCGAGAACAGGCTCAGCACCACGCCGAAGCCGGCGGCGTCGGCGCGCGAGATGCGGCCGCTCGGCACCGGGCGGCCGCGGGTGCGACGCATCAGGGCGTCGATGTCGGAATCGTAGGCCATGTTCAGCGCGCCGGACGCGCCGGCCCCCACGGCGATGCAGGCCACGGCGATAATCGCCATCACCGGGTTCATCGGGGTGTTGGCGCAGGCCAGGCCGGTGAGCGCGGTGAACACCACCAGCGACATCACCCGCGGCTTGAGCAGGGCGAGGTAGTCCGCCGCCCGCGCCGGTCGGGCGGACGTGGCGGACGAACTCGCCAGGGCTTCGGTCATCAAGGTCCTCACTACGGCGCCGGCATGGACACAGAAACGAAGAAGGCGCGGAACCACCCCGCAACCGGGAGGAACCGCGCCTTCAAACGCTCAATCGGGGTCCGGTTCAAGCCCTAGTTAGGCTCGCCCCGGCGCCCCAACCCGTCAGTGAACGTCCGCCTCGATGTGCGGCAGGTCGTTGAACTGGTGGTACGGCGGGGGCGAGGACAGGGTCCACTCCAGCGTGGTGGCGCCTTCGCCCCAGGGATTGGCTTCGGCCTTGCGGCGACGCACCGCAGCCTCGACCAGCATGATCAGGAACACCAGCACGCCGGCCGCCGCGATCATGTAGCCGTCGGTGGAGATCTTGTTCCAGAAGGCGAAGGCCTCCGGATAGTCCACGTAGCGGCGCGGCATGCCCTGCAGCCCCAGGAAGTGCATGGGGAAGAAGATCACGTTCACGCCGATGAACATCAGCCAGAAATGGGCGGCGCCGAGGATCTCGTTGTACTTCACGCCCCACATCTTCTCGAACCAGTAGTAGAAGCCCGCGAAGATGGCGAACACGGCGCCCAGGCTCAGCACGTAGTGGAAGTGCGCCACCACGTAGTAGGTGTCCTGGAAGCTGTAGTCGACGCCGGCGTTGGACAGCACCACGCCCGTCACACCGCCGACCGTGAACAGGAAGATGAAGCCGATGGCGAACAGCATCGG